>Ga0209090_10002993_pt1 | contig 10643 bp, 6 predicted proteins | sample ArcticOcean_MG_C_9_FD_187432 | JGI IMG/M metagenome (GOLD analysis project Ga0209090, IMG submission 187432) | Marine microbial communities from western Arctic Ocean - ArcticOcean_MG_CB2_152 (SPAdes) (version 2) | ecosystem: Environmental > Aquatic > Marine > Oceanic | place: Arctic Ocean... | reverse complement strand
TGAATTAGTCACGAACACGGCAAGTCCGAGAACCGCCGCGACGTTTTTTGGCAAAGAGCGATGCAACTTTTACGAAAAACAAATCGCCGTCGAGGCCTTTGAATACATTTTTTCGTGGCCAAACTGTCATCCGTGTTCAATCTTCAAGCAAAATTCGCCCTTCTTCTGCGAACGCGACGTCCAAAAAACGTGGCTGAACATATTCGCCCTGAGCATTTCGAACACGCTGTTTGTGATGGGCATCATGATAAGTTGGGCGCCGCTTCTTCTTCGAGTCTTTCTCGGGAAGTACGGATGATGTATATGCTCGTATTTAATTGACATTTATACTTTTAAAAGCTGTACCATTCTTAAATATCTCCAAAAAAAAGCGCATCACCCACACGCAATTATACTAAAGAGAAAGGACGCTCTATATACACATGGTGGAGAGAAAAGAAGAAGAAGAGAGGAGGAGGAGGACGACAAAAACGTTGTCGAACGCGCGCGTCGCGTTCGACGTCTCTTTGTTTTCGTGCGAGCGATTTTTACGATCGAAACGTGTGCGAGCGCGGTTCGTTACTCCTTCTCCGAATGCTCCGAATGCTATTACTAATGCGAGTGGTTTTGTCAGCGATGATGACGATGCCAACGATAAGAAAAACAAGAAAAACAACAACAACAACGAGAGGAGCGCGGATGATGAAAGAGCGATCGCGTTCGTGGACGAGAGTTCGGGGGATAGTTTACGCAACGGCGTCGGGTTGAGCGCGTTTTTGGATTTGACGGGATGTTCGAACGTGGTGGATATGACGCCGACGGAAGAAAAGAACCCCGTTGGAGTTTCGATGAAGGACGTGTGCTCGATACGAACCGGGGAGCGGGTGGCACCGACGGCACCGTTGGTGTTTTTTATAGGGACGACGCTCGCGGAGAGTGGGGAGAAGATTGTGAGAATATGCGGCGAACGACCGGAAGCGTCGATGGTGACGGTGTTGGTGTCGACGTGTAAGGAAACGCAACACGCGGGCGCGAGAGAGGTGAGAGAGGCGTTTGATTTGTGCGTGAAAGACGTGGAGAGGTTGATTTTAGAGAAAATTGGTGGTAATAGTGATGGTGATACTACTAATAATAACGCGAGCGGAGTTGGAGAAGGAGAGGAACAACAACAGAAACAGGCTGAATCAAAAGAAGAAGAAGACGATTGGGACGAAGATTGGGGCGACGACGACTGGGAAGATAAACAGAAGGAGAAAGCATCTTCGGCGTTGGAAAATACCATTTTAGCAACGGTGTCTCAGAAAGTAGTCATTCAGTTCTTCCCGGGTACGATCGTTGCACCGTTAGGACCTTCGGCGTTTCGATTTCCCACGTCGTCCGCGGTCGGCGAGTTTGCGCTCGATTACTTCGGGTTTGAAAGGACGACGTCATCGGAACTCGATGGTAAAGAAACTTCCATTTCGAAGAATAAGAATAAACAAACCTTCTCGCGCGCACAAAAGCTGTCCATTATTGGCTCGCAACTAGACGCTTTCATCACCCACGGCTTAGGTTTCGATGATGAAGATCGCGTCGATTTCTACGCGCTCGGTCCGATTGCAAAGAATATAGCGCGAGATTGCGTGGATAGGAAAGACCAGAAGATTCCGAACGAAGACGATGAACTCGATACGTTAGCAGTATTAGGCGATAATGCGTACGAAACGATCGATGAAAAGTTGAGACAAAGCAAAAAAACGTGTTGCGTGATGTTGGTGGACCGAGCGATGGATCTCGCGAGCGCCTCCGCGGTATTCACAGATTCCTTCTACGGACGTATCGATGAAGTCGCGTCTACGAACGGAGCGTTTTCTTCGCTCGACGCTGAGAAACAGGTGAGCGACGAGACCGCGCATCGCGCTTTAGAAGAAGAACTGTCGAGGATGTCGTTTCGCGACGCGTGTAGGAAAGTTTCGAGATTACTCTCAGAAGCGGCGAGAAGTGACGGCGTACACGTCGAAAGTGTAATCGCAAACGCAGATGCGCAGACGTCGAATAAAAACGTTAATAATGACATCACGTCCGCGAGGTTACGCGCTCTGCGACAGGCAATATTAGATAGCGTAGGTAGTAGTGATGGTAGTCATAGTCATCAGTGGACGTTACGACTGGCGTCGGTCTGCGCGGCTGCTTTGGAACTAGAAGAAGGATCAGAAACGTCAGATGCAATTGGAAATGTGCGAACGCTCTCGGCGACTGCACACGCATTTGGTTCTTCAGGTGTTGCTGCTGAACTCATCAGTGCTTTATCTGGGAAGAGAAAACAAGTGTGTGGCGTTTCGTGCGCGCGAGCGTTTGCGTACGTGGCTTGCGGCATGACGCTCGCCGGAGAAGCCGTCTCTCGAGAATCCAGCGTAGATGCTGCGATGCATCAAATGGACGTGAGCGATAGCGCATTATTCATGAATGATAATAATGACGGCGAAATATTTACGCGAAAAGATGCAAAAGCAATCGAAGAAGCTTTGAAATGTGCGATTTGTGAATGTGTCTTGAACGGCGACGATAGGAATAGCGAAAACGTCACTTTCCTCGGGAAGGAATTATACGACGCAATCTCCGAAGCTCGAGGGTATAAAAAAGAAGGAGATGAAGATGCATCGCGTGACGAAGGGAAGGAGAAAGAGAAAGAGAAAGAGAAAGAGAAAGAGAGTGATGATGAAGAAGATGGTTGGGGTAACGACGACGACGGTTGGAGCGTGGACGACGACCCTCTTTTAGTACACCCGCCGCCATCGTTAAAGACACCTCGAGTTGAACTTCCGGATGACGTTCGATTATTCCTGGACGATTTTGTTCAAGATAAAGCGCTATTCACGAGTACGTGCGAACTCATAGTCTCTTCTCGTGTCATATGCAGGGAAAAAACTTCAACATCAGGTGAAGGTATGATGAATAACGCCAACGTATCCATTCCGTTGAAGCACTCCCGAGGTTCACTCATCGAGAACGATGGTGCATTCACCTCTCTTGTTGCCGATATCGCATCGCGTGTCGCGTCATCGAACGATACTTCGGGGTGTTGCAAAGATGCCGAACGTATCACGGCATCTGGATCCATCGGAACACTCCTCGCCTCGGCGACGTCCACCGCCGGTGGGTTCGTCAAAGGTTTTGGCTCTGGGCTCGGTAGACTCGCGGGTAACGTGCTCGATAAAGTTTCCAGCACGGTTTCGAACAGTAGAAAACCGAGTGACTGCGATTGTTTCGTTTTATTTGTCGTAGGGGGCGTATTTAAGGATGAAATTATGGCGGCAAAAAATGCATGGAGAGAAAACGGTGGTGAAGCGAGCGGGCGGTTACTCCTAGTCGGCGGCACGAACGTGCTTTCCCATCGCTCAAAGTCGGTTTTTTGAAGTTAAAGCATAGCATAGCCAAATGGTATCATATATAATAACAATATCATATTTCTCTAGATATATCTTCATACGCGCGAATGGCTGCATCCGAGAGTGGGAGCACGAACTCGCTGTTCCACCACGCCATATCGTCCGGTAACCATCCTTTGAATATATCGCCGACATCATCTTGAGATGAACGACCGCCATAGATGCGATCACCGTCAAATTGAATCGGGTTCAAGCCACTGCGCAATCCACCGCGTTCATTTATTCGACCAGAATCGAGCATGAAGTCTAACCAAGCATCGATACCTGGGGACGATGACGGCGCGCTGTTCGGTACGGACGAAGTGTATCCTCCGCCCTCATTCAACACCGGGCGTACAAACACGTCGCAGTGTAAAGCCGTTCCAGACGGTGGAAATACCGGTTTCACCAGCGATGAGCGACGACACAAGGCTAAAACGTCGTCGCTACCACCAAAAGCGACGGATATATCACCGTTTTGTAACGCCCGGAGATACGTTTCGTCATCTGATACCTTGATTTTTGCGCGCAGTCGTCGCAAAGCGTCTCTCTGAGACCGTTCGTTATCGATAGTTTTCGGATTGATTGTATTACGAGGATCGCCCATTTTCAAAGCCGCGGAGAGAACTTCTCTCGGCGCATCCGCACACCCTACGAACGTTTTGTTCCCAAAGCGTGGATCGAAAACGTCCGTCCAATCGGTAATCGCCTCGACGCCTCTGGGAAGTTTATCCGCTCTGTATGCCAGCAATGTTGCCGTAACTCTGTACGGCACCGCGAACAGTCTTCCGTTGGGATCCGTGCTGCGCACAATGTCACCAGTTCTGTAATCGCGAAAACACAAATTCTTATATACATCTGGCAATGCTCGAAACCACCGCTCTTTACCGGTGATCTCAAACGGAAGAATGAGCTTCTCGCGAATCGCCGCTTTCAAATATGCATCGCCGAGCGTAGCTAACGTCGCGGTCGCGGCCGTTTTCGATAGTTTTTTCTTACCTTTCTTATCTCTCTGGTCGCTGCTATTCCTATTTCTGCTATTCTCGCTACTCTCCTCCTCGGCGTAATCGTTTCCGTTCCCTCCTTCTTCTAGTATCGCCCTCCCTCTCCTCAAATCCTGAAACGACTTCGCCAACGACGCCGACGCCGAGTGTTCCAACTTCAACCTCGGCGACGCCTGCGTCTCCTTAAAGTCTTCGAAAACGTTCGGTGGAATCGTCCCTCGCAACACGTTCACTCTCAGCGGAACGTCAAACTTAAACGCTCGCTTCGTCAAGCCCGGCGCCCCCCACTCGATGTCCTGCGGCGTCGCTCCCGCTCTTGCCGGAAAGCAAAAGTACGAGATCGGACTGCTACTACTCGCAACAGCAACGAATGCGGCTGACGATGATGACATCGCCGCCCGCCGACCAATTAATAACGACGACGTCGATGAACGTCCTTTTCCTCCTTCGTCTTCTTTGAGCGCAAAAGCATCGTCATCTCTCGCAGCATTTTTACTCTCAACGTCGTCTGCTCTCCTCCCGTTTTTTACGTCGTCGTCGTCGTGGGAAAACAAAGACGACGGGAAACAAAAACTCTGCGTCGTCGTTCGTCGTTTACGTCGTCTGTTTTGATGAAACACCGCGAGAGGAGGTGAAGACGACAAAGACGAATTTGGCGACGGATGATTGGTATTGGAAACGCCACCAAATGAAACGCCTCGACGTCGCGAAAGCTTAAAAAAAGCTTCACACGACGACGACGACGAAAACGAGATGGACATTTTCTTTGTCTCGGCGAGAGAGACTCTCACCACCACCCCCCACAGTTGTTCGAAAGGAGTTGGGGACTTCCAAAGCGCTTACAAATGGGGAAAATTCTTCGGGAAATCTGTCACAAATCAGGTGCTCAACCTACGCACCTGTTGTTTCATACGCTTCAAACACACTCACATCAGCACACTCAGCACACTCAGCAGTATGACGAGTACGATGTTGTTGTCGCGAGGAACGCAAATGACGACGACGTTAGCCTCTCATCATCAAAACAATACCTTTAAAAGCGGGAAGTCGTCATCCATCGTCATCCGCCGTCAAGGTTCTGTGTCTTCGTTTACGTCGCAAAAGTTGGCCCGAAAGTCGAGGACGTTGGTTTTGAACGCGTCGTCGTCGTCCTCAGTCGAAAAGCTTCGATTCTTATCTCCCCAGGAAGTGAAGCAAGTGAGAGAGGAGTTTGGGACGCCGGTGTACGTGTACGATTTACAAACGCTGAAAAACCAAGCCACGAGTGCGAAAGCGTTTCCGAACGCGTACGGGTTGACGGTGAGATACGCGATGAAAGCGAGCCCGAACGGGTCGATTTTGAAGACGTTTTTGAACGAAGGGTTACACATCGACGCGAGTTCTGGGTACGAAGTCGAGAGAGCGGTGAAGGCTGGGTTTACGTACGACCAGATTTCGCTCTCGACGCAGGACTTTCCAGATTTCTTCGATCGGCTCGTCGAGAAAGGATTGAAAGTGAACGCGTGTTCGTTGTCGCAGTTGGAGAAGTTCGGGGAGAAGTTTCCAGGGAAAGAAATTGGTTTGCGATTTAACCCTGGGTTAGGAAGCGGTGGGACCGGGAAGACGAACGTCGGTGGACCGTCCTCGTCGTTTGGGATTTGGTACGAGTTGTTACCGAAGTGCCAAGAACTCGTGGCCAAGTATAATTTGAAAGTCGAAAGGATTCACACGCACATCGGGTCTGGAAGCGACCCAGCCGTGTGGCAAAAAGTCAGTGGGATGAGTTTAGATTTGTGCGAAAAGTTCCCGGACGTTGTGTCGTTGAATTTAGGCGGTGGGTATAAAGTTGGACGCATGTCGGGTGAGAAATCGACCGATTTGAGCCTCATCGGCGAACCGGTGAAAGTGGCGTTTCAAGAATTCGCGAAAAGAACCGGACGAGAATTGAAATTAGAAATCGAACCGGGAACTTTTTTACTCGCCAACTCGTGCTCGGTCGTTTCCACCGCTCAAGATATCGTCGAAACCGGCACGAGCGAAGGGCACACGTTCATCAAGCTCGATTGCGGCATGACGGAAGTCCTCCGTCCGTCCTTATACGGCGCGCAGCATCCGTTAATCAACATCACCAGCCAAGGTGAACTCTCATCCAAAACGAAAAAATACGTGGTCGTCGGTCACTGCTGCGAAAGTGGCGACTTGATGACCCCGGCCCCGGATGAGCCGGAAACGATAAGCGAACGCGAATTGGGAGAAATCAACATCGGCGATTTGGTCGTCATCGAAGGTTCCGGCGCGTACTGCGCCGGCATGAGCAGTAAGAACTACAACACCTTCCCGGAAGCGCCAGAGGTGATGAAAACGAGTTCGGGTGAGTTTAAGGTGATTAGAAAGAGGCAAACCGTGGACCAGATTTTGGCCAACGAGGTTATGATTTAATACTTATACTACTACTCCTTTTCTCTCCTTTGCGTTCTGCAAGATATCATCCACGTCGTCATATAAAACTCCATAAAACAACATAAATAACCGCGCAAAAGTACGCGCGTTTGTACACGCTCAACGACACAAAAATCAGAACAAAAAGTAATATCTCATCATGACCTTCTCCTCCATTCTCGCGAGCAGCAATACCAGCGCATTGGCTGCGCGCAGAAAGTACCAAACCGCCGGGGCGATGACTTCTTCCCGAACGCAAAGATTAAGAATGACGACGACGACGAGGATATCAACGAGAAGAACAATACCTTTTGTTCAAAGTTCCTACCAAACTCTCGAACAAACCTTATCGAAAATAAAAGATTTACCACCCTCGGAGCGTCCAGAGGCGCTTCGCATGGCCGAACAACCCGTTAAATCACTCCTGAACGAAATGAAAGAAAACAATACGATTTCCAAGTGGAACTCCTTGGGAAAAATCCAAAGCGAAAACGTCTTCCCGCGAGCGTTTACGGAAGTCGGTCTGACCGACGTGGACGCGAAAATCGGCACCCCGAACAACGATGCGGATTTTAATTTTATCGTCACCGTGACCGTGACGACGTCTCTTCTGGCGGTGATCATTGGGGTGACTTTACCCGGGGATTGGGGCGCGTTTGGGAGTTATCTGATGGGTGGCGTTTCGCTCGTCGTTTTAGCCGTCGGCAGTACGGCGCCTGGTTTACTTAAAGTTGGCGTAGACACCGTTTCGAGACTCAACCCAGAATACATGGAAAGAATCGTCAAACACGAAGCCGCGCATTTCTTGATAGCTTACCTCTCGGGTATTCCCGTATCCAGCTACTCCTTGGGCTTGATGGAGATGCACGTGGAACTCTTGGAGGCAAAAATCGAGAAAAAGTTAGTCGGTAAAGCGGGCGTCATTACCACGGAAGAAATGGAAGCGTTAGCCGTCGTCGCCATGTCTGGCGTCGCCGCCGAGGCGAAATATTTCGAAAAAGTCGCCGGGCAAGAGGCGGACTTGTTCTCGTTGCAAAAAGCGATGAACAAAACGGAACCTAAACTCGGCGCTCAAAAAGAACAATCCGTCACGCGGTGGGCGGTGTACAAGGCGGCGAGAATCATCACCGATAACGAGAAATCGTACGAGCGTTTGTGTCAAGCAATGAAAGAGGGTAAATCAGTCGCCGAGTGCGTTAAAGCTATCGAGAGTGTTTAATGTAGTACATCGACGATGAATAGTATTTTATGTAATAGTATTTCCCCGCAAAACGTCACTAAAAATGACGACAAGAACAATGCGCTCGATGATGACACCGACGTCCTCGTCCTCAAGATTAACCCATAAAATCTCCTCACCGTCGTCTTCTTCCTTTTCTCGCAGAAGAGCGTTGCTTTTTGGAGGCACGGCGGCGTTTCTGCGAGCATCGCGCGCTGACGCTTTGGATAACGACGACGACGATTCATCAGACGATGAGAAAGAAAAACGAGCGCTACAAATCATCCTCGCCAGCACAGAAGACCAGTTAGATTTGAGCCTACCTCGAAACACGAAAGGGTGCGACTTGTACGAGCGGTCAAAACAAGTGGACGACGCCGTGGAGACTTTAATCGGGTTGAAAAGAAACAGAAAGAAAATGAGTTTGTCGACGGGCAAAGCGGATGGCGTGTGGGAGGTGTTTTACGCGCCGCACATCGAACGATTGAGCATACCGGTAGGGGTGAAAGCAAAACCTTTAAGATACACGATAGAGAAGAATAGAATTGTGAGCGATGTTTCGCTGACGACGAACAAACCGTTCGAGACGCAAAGTTGGTGGTGCGCGAGCGGGAGTTTGAAGGAGTCCAAGGAGAAGGAGGAGGTGTCGTTAAAGTTTACGGACTTTTGGGTGTCGTTGGGGTCAGAGTTACCGACGACGTCTCCAAACGAGACGGGAGAAGCGGACACGTTTGATAAACTGGTTCAGAAATTGGGAACGGTTGGATTCATCGAACAGTTGGGTGCGTTTCCGGTGTTGTATTATAGCGACGACGTGTGCGTCTTTAGATTTCCGCCTTTGCAATCGAACATCGCGGCGAGAAGGGTAGCCAAACTCTCGGATTGGGAGGAAGAGGAACTGGAAGAGGACAATAGCTTAGATACACACCGGAGTTTTCTAAATGCGAGTTAGTTGTTGAGACGAAATTAGAGAGAGAGAGGAGTATTAACGCGCGCTTTATAAAAATCTAATCTATTTCTATTTCCACTCCCGCTTCTTCTTCGCTCCTTCGCGAACGCTCTTGGAAAGCGCGACCAACGTAAATGCTGCGAATCCTAGTTTGAAAGCGACTTCTTTAAACGCCCGTTCCTCCTCCGATCGTTCCGCGACTATCGCTTTCGTAGACGCCTTTCGTTGGTGGCGGTTGCTGGTGGCGGGCCGTTTTCGCTGCTGCTGCTGCCGCTGCTGCTGCGCGTCTCTCCGCCGCCTGAGCCTGTACGATAAAATATTTTGAGCGAAGATGATCGGAGAAAGAAATAAGCGACGCACCATTGTTGTTCGACGTTCATCCGCGGCATTCTTTTCGCTCGCGAGAAGGTCTTTCGCGCTCGTGGCGACCGACGACGGCGATTTCTTATTGCCGGTGGCAGATTTCATGTTCTCTTCCTCCGCCGCTAACAACGCCGACGCGGACGCTTTCTTCTTCGTCTTTAACGCCTTCTTTCTTTCCGCTTCTTTCTTCTTCTTCTTCTCCTCGAAGTCTTTCTCCTTCTCTTCTCGTTTTAGTTCCATTTCTGGCGTGAGCATAGAAGGAACGTCGCACCGCGATTCCCAATCAAACGCGTCCGGGTACTTGAAATACACTCTCCGAAACGCGTCTCTCGTTTCGCCGTCTTTTGCGACGAGATACGCGGTTTTACCACGCCACGGAAGGGAAGGATCAACAACAGCACCATCACCAGTTTGAGGATTCAAACACGCGGATTCAAGCATTTGCGTCAGCGCGTCAACGTCGCCAGTTCGCGAAGCCTTATGGAGTTCAGGTTCCGGAGTCTCCACGATTTTCTTCGCTTTCGCGGCTTGCTCTTGCTCGTATTCTAATTGCTTTTGCATTTCTAAATCTACTTTACTTTTACTCTCCGTCGTCGTTTTCCTCGTTCTTTTCACTTCTTTCTTCTTCTTTTCGACGATTTCAATCCCGGTCGTGGTCACCGCGAGCAACTTCGCGATGGTTCGTTTCGTTTCGTTCAACGTCGGTCGAGCGGTCATAAACGGCGTTTTCCTCACGCGCGGGTCCTTTTTACTCAAAATATTATTATCGAATAACGTCCGCGCGTCTGTTTTTGAAACGGAGATGAATATCCTCGCGGCTTCCTGTTCGTATTTATATGTACGTAATAGCGCGATAACGCGAGAGAGTACATAGTAAGTCGTCAGTTTTTTTCTCAAACGATACAATCGAATAATACGATAGAAGATAAACAAAGATAAGAGTAGTATTTTCTTCCGTCAGAACTCATAATTATACTTCCATCATCGCGAAAGGCGTTCGGAAAGCGAGCTTAATCGCCGCGAAATGTTTCGCCTTAAAAAAAGCGCGCGTTACGTTTAAAACGCGCGCTCTCCGGTGTAGTTTTATCCATCACCCGAAAAAAAAAGTACTCTTCACAAACGACGAGAAAGAAGAAAATAAAATCGAGAAAACGTACGTTCAAATACTCCTCTTTCATATTCTCCATCGCGTTTGTCACGTCTCTCACCAAAGACATCTCGTTTTGGCGTCGCATGGAACTCCCCGCGCTCTTAATCGTCTTCCCGCCTTGATCCTTCACGCTTTGCCTCCCTCCGGCTTTCGC
>Ga0209090_10002990_pt1 | contig 10652 bp, 12 predicted proteins | sample ArcticOcean_MG_C_9_FD_187432 | JGI IMG/M metagenome (GOLD analysis project Ga0209090, IMG submission 187432) | Marine microbial communities from western Arctic Ocean - ArcticOcean_MG_CB2_152 (SPAdes) (version 2) | ecosystem: Environmental > Aquatic > Marine > Oceanic | place: Arctic Ocean... | reverse complement strand
TTTTTGTTTTGTCGGGTGGTTGTACTTGTACCGTCCCACATTTGGTGCTCGCTTTCCAATGCGCCTCTTTTCGTCAATTTCACACCTCCAACGGTTTATATAGTAAATGAATGAATTTACGGGTCTAGTGTGAAATTGACGAAAAGAGGCGCATTGGAAAGCGAGCACCAAATGTGGGACGGTACAAGTACAACCACTTGACAAAACAAAAAAACAAAACCCAGAAATTCTCAGGGCTGGCTTTTGCCCCCCCCCACCAGTCGGGGGGTGTCAGCCAAGCCTAGACTATCAAACAACATGCTCCACAACAACGACAACATGGTGGTTCTCCGGTTGGAGAAGGAGGGCAAGCGAGCGGAATCGGACTCCCGGAACGCGTCTGGCGCGACGGAGCCGGCTGCCAAGCGCCAGACCATCAAGCCAGACCGCGTTGAGTTCTACGCCCGCGAGGGGATCCCCGACCTTGGAACCGTGGTCTCGGGCCCCGCGGGGTACGGTGAGTGGCGCACCGTGCCGGGGTTTTCGGTCGCCAAGCTGCGCGTGAGCAACACCGGCTTCTACCAAATCTACAGTCAAGGGCGGTGGCTCAAACCATCGGCTGGAACCGAGGAGAACTTCGAAGACGGGACGGTGCGGCACAAGGCCAGAGTCTACGGGAACCCGTACATGGTCTACCAACTGGTCCTGCGCGCCTTCGAGGGACCACAGCCGCCAGGAACGACCGCCGATCACATAGACCAGAACACCAGCAACAACAACTCGTACAACCTCAAGTGGAAGACGCCCACTGAGCAGAACGGGAACCAGCGTACCGAAAAGAAGGCAAATTCTACCGGCAAGCCTGTGCGTATCCGGGACATGGACTGGCCGGTCGACCGCGATTGGGAATCGTTCAAGAATGCTTGGCGCGCGGCCAAGGCGTACAAGCTTCACCATGGAGCCGTGTGTGCGACCGCCAGGGGCGAGCAAACGCGCGTGGATCGCTTCTTGGTCGAGTTCCTGCCGCCCCCCGAGTCGCAGGAACCTCTGGGCATCGGCGACGACTCCAACCTCAAAGCGCCACCGCTCGACCCTCCACCGGTGGACAAGCTTGGCGCGGGGCCGTCGACGGCCGTCGAGGTATGGAAGCGGGCGCCGGGCGTCGACAATTTGTACATGACGACGCGCGGGCGTGTGCAGACCAAGGATCCACGCGGCAACGGATGGAGCTACACGCACACACCCGTCGCCGTTGCCGGACAAACCTACGCGAAGGTCAACTACAAGGGGAAGGACGTTGCTGTGCACATCTTGGTGTGGATTACGTTTGTGGGGCCCATCCCCGAGGGGATGACCATCGACCACCTGATTTCCAACCGTAAGTTCGACAACCGCCTCTCGGCGCTCCGTCTGGCGACGATGAGCGCGCAGATCATCAACCAAGACCGCAAACCGATTTCCGAGCGTTCCAATTCGCAAAAGAAGGCCGTGCGCGGCCGGCCAGTTGGCGACGACTCTTGGGAAACGTTCGAGTCGCCACACCACGCCCAGCGGGTCCTGCACGCGCGCTTTCCGGACAAGAAATTTCACGACGGTAACATCGGTGCGGCTGCGAGTGCAGCCGCGAAGGGAAAGAAATGGAAGCCATACGGATGGGTCTTCGAGTACATGTAAAACGAGCTAAACATTTTCATTTGACTGTAAGTCTGTCCAATAAAAAATGAGCGTCGTTTTCTTCGACCTCGAAACGGATTCAACGATTTCAAATTCACACGGGGTGAACAGAACCGAACAAATTAAAAACTTGCAGTTCACTGTTTGCTCTCTGCTGACTATTTCGATCGAAGCGATCAAACGAGGCGACTCCGTCGATGTGTTGATTGAATCGGGAAAGATGAAATCGTACTGGCGCGACAGTCAGAACGACATTGAAGCTATGATTTCAGCGTTTGACGACGCGGAAGTCGTCGTTGGTTACAACATTTTTGGGTTCGATTGGCCGGTTCTCCGACGTTTCTTCGCCGACAAGCGACGGTACCACTGCAACCTCTACAAATCACTAGATGTGTTTTCTCGCGTGAGAGATGTCGCGGGCTTCTGGCCAAAGCTCGACACGTTGTTGAAGCGCAATAAAATCGAAGCAAAGACGGCCGATGGTCTACAAGCGATCGCGTGGTTCGCCGAAGGTCGCTTGGAAGAGTTGAAATCTTACTGCGAGAGCGATGTGCGAGCGGTTGCTCGCCTCTCGCTCTCACACGAGCTTTTGGTCGATTCACCGGGCGTCGGTGAAATCGTCGTCCCCTCGAGTGTTTACAGCGTCCAGAGTTTCCTCAAGTCAAAGGCTCAGTGATTTGGTCCGCAAAACGTCTATAAACCAACGAAAGGAAACATGGAGCGGGGGACACTTTTTGTGGTCATTTTCGTCTCGTGTTTGGTGGGTTTACTGCTATGTTTTTGTTGTTACAAAACGGTCGGTCTATCAGTCTTGGATCGCTGTTGCGGATCTTGGACGTGCGACTGGTGCTGTGATTTCAGCTGGTGCACATTCTGTTCTCCGCGCCGTGAGACTCGCCGCCGCGAACGACCCACTCCCTACCCATCTTCACCCGCCAATTTACCGATAATTATTCTCCAAAATCCACCACGTTCGGGTGACAGCAGCAGTAGCAGCAGCAGCAGTGACGACGACGATGATGATGGCGGTGGCGTCATGCGGTCGACGAATCCGACGAGGAAGCAGCTCACCGTGACCACACGTAAGGGCAGTGAGAACGTACCGGTCGTAGTGTAAGAATTAGTAGAACGACCGTTGTTTGAATTCAAAGTTGATTTTTCTTTCGACGGCCGATGACCGCGAGAGATACTCGGCTTCGAGCGTTGTATAAAACTCGATGTATTTCTTGATCTCGATCGCTTTGGGAAGCTTTTGTGGCGTCTTCAGATACTTTTCGTGCCACGACAGAAATTCTTGCGTCGAAGGTAGCCACATATTTTTCTCGTATTCGAATTGGTTGTCTTTGATGCCTTCGAGCGGGCGAGATCCACAGCAAACGTCTGATAGTTCGGGGTCGTTGCATTCGTCTTCGCTGGCGGTTAGAAATCTTGCTCCAAAAGAGAGCGAGGCGTCGATTGCGGATTGGATGGGGATTTCGGATGCATCTGCGTTGAGCCATTCTGCCAGAAAGGGGAGTTCGTCGAGATGAATCCTTGGGATTGTGGCGAAGGCCTCCGGGCTTCTGACGTTGTTCTTCTGCAGAAATCTCGAAATGCACGCGTTCATGCGAAGAATGCTGTTTACGATTTTTGGATCGCCTGAAAGAACGGTGTTGAACAAAAAAGCTCCTGAGAGCAGCTGCGTGTCTGTCAAGTCGGAGTGCATGCGCGTGGACGGCGCGAAGACGTATTCGTCGCTTGGTTTTCCAATTCCATCGATGTGTTTGGTGGGGTCGAAGAGCGTCCCTTCCGGCGTTCGCACGACCATGTGGGATTGACCTTTGAACGTAAAAATGAAGTTTTGGTTTTCTTCGATACATAGCAACTTGTAGCCACGTACGACCGTGTAACCAGGCCCGGCCTTTTTTAAGAAAAGGCGTACGTTTCTCGCGGCTGCGAACGCGCAACCGATGCCCGCTTTCAGCACGCGCGGGGGCGTGGACCGATCGGCGCTTGAGCAGAGGGCCGACCAGACGGCCTTTTTGTGTTTTGAGTACAGAGAAGCAGACATCAAATGGTCGTCGAACATCCCATCGTAGTCGATATCTTGGTCGTCGTCTACGGCGACGCACGAGCACCACTCGCCATCTGCGCAGCAAGCCTTTGCCGTTGTGTCTTCTTTCTGCATTGGGGGAGTGCCGTGGTGGATGGTTTGCCTTGTTTGCCAGATGTGCAAATGTGCTACAAAAAATCAACTGCACGGCGAACGCCGCTGTCGATCACGATGTCCTTGATCGAGGATTTCCCAACAGCTTCTATTACACTTGAGATTACTTCGGGTGGTGCAAAAACGAGTACTTTTTGCGCGTCGTTTGAGGTCGTGAACTGGTCGAAGCACGAGCGTGCCTGCCTGCGCAGGAGAGAGTCCGTTTTAACGTCGAAGGCGACCGACCTGACGATCGTCATGAGAACGCGATCGTTGAGCGCGGTCCATGACATGTGTTGGTTTTGATCAAAGAACGCCGCCTCGGCCGCTTCAAGTGACCATGCCGCAAGGGCAAACACCGACGCTTCGTGGCACAAGAAGAGCGACGCTTCGTGTCGCGTGATTGCGACAACTAGCTGAACTGCCGCCCGTGAAACGACCGTCGAGGCGCGGGGATTCCTTTCAATCGTTTTACTGACGTGGATCATCGCCTTCGAAACGGCCCGGTCGAGTGCAGCTACGTCGTCCACCGAGAGGGGTGGCGACATGACGACGGGGCCACCCGTGGCCCTCTCGGTGCGATCGTCGTCCCTCTTTCGCTTGGAGATCAGATTCTTAACAAGTCGTTCGACTTCGGCATTCATCCAGAAATTCTCAGGGCTGGCTTTTGCCCCCCCCCCGCCAATCGGGTCGCTACACACGAACACAAAGTACACATAGCGACTTCTCCGACCACAGACAAAAAAGATGGCCAGGAACTACGACTTTCTTCGCACACAGAACTTCATAGACGGCTTGGACGATAGGATTTGCTTCAACGAAGAGGCACACACATACCACGTCGATGGCACGAGAATCATGAAGAGCGTGACAAGCTTCGTCAAGGATGTCTCTGGCGACGAATTCAACGGGCCGTTGATCATCGAGAAGAACTTGGCGTCGTGGCGCGCGAAGCCAACGTCCAAGTACTTTCTGCTTTTGCAAGACAAGAGCGACGAGGATGCGAAGACGGCCATTCTCGCCGAGTGGAACGGCGCCGGCCGGCTCGGCACGGCGCTGCACCTGCGCATGGAAGGACTTTTGAACGGCATGGACGACGTACCCGACGGGGAGACAGACCCCGAGTTTGAGGCTGCGAAAAGTTTCATCGCAAACATGGAGGGTGGCCTCCGACCCCTGCGCACCGAACTGAGCTTGTTCTACCAACTCGCAAACTCCACGATTCCATGTGCGGGCCAGGCAGACGCACTCTTTCTCGACGATCAAGACGAGATGGTGCTCATCGACTGGAAGAGAACCGACAAAGACCTGACCTCAGATGCAGTACCGTTCAAGGCGAAGCGCTGCAAGTGGCCACTGCAGGGCTGGTTCGCCAACGAACACACCAAGTACTCTTTACAACAGAGCTTCTATGCGGTGATGATCGAGCAACGGCTGGGCGTCCCCGTTCCGCCAAACAAGCGCTTCCTCCTCAAGGTGCCGCCCGGTGGCGGCTCGTGCGAGCTGATTCGCTGCGCAAATCTGGATGAGCAGGCTAAGGCGATTCTAGATGTCCCGTACCACCAACCCCCCGGGGGTCTCGCGGTTTGAGCCAGTGAAACAAAACCGAGACTTTCTGCCGAACCAGGAGTCGAGCGTTGAATTGTAAAGGAGGTGTGGTATCACACGTGTGGCGAGTGCGCGTACCGATGGGAACGACCGGATGATGGACACCCCTCCGGTAAACGTAGAAATGCGAGCCTGTTCCTGATTGTACTCGATTAGCCTGTCGCCAGCGTCCAGTAACCTGACGAATTCAATAATTCGTTCTAGAAGCTTTCGAGACGCTCGGCGCGCAGGCGAGAAGATGACGATCTCCGTCTGAAAACTTAATGCGGCCGCGGCCGCAAAGATTGCAATGCTGTGAACACGCGGCATGCAATCAAGTCTGGATATCAAGATGTGGGTTGGGGCAAAACGTACGAAAAGGTTTTGCCGAATCGCCGCGGTGTGGAGATTAGGACCTCGGACGGCGTCTTGTCCCAGCCAACCCTCTTAATTATCTCGGGCTTCGAGGTCTGCCAATCCTTCTTGTAAAGCACACGGGCGATCGCAGATTCGAACGACCGGTGGAACCGGAGTTGGTGAGGCGATCGCTGAAACCCCCGTTGGTCGATCATTGTCAGGAGACGTCGAAGCGTGCGCAGATGAACGTCGCCGTCGAACAAATCACCCGGGTTTTTCACACCCAAACTAGCCTGCTCTTCACACGTGCCGCACTGCGCGGCCGCGTCGCCGGCCACGACATTTCTTACTCTGTACCGCTCGACGCGTTTTCGCTTGATCTCCTGAAGCGACGTTTCGTGAGTTTCAAACAACTGGAGCATCGAAGGCAGCAAACAATTGGGGGTTCTTTGCATGTGCGGGATTTAAATAGCGACTCGTGCGTGAATATGGCTGTTCACAGGTCCTTTACACTCGCTATGAACTTCAAGTAACAAACAAATCGCAACCAACAGACCCGGATCCTACGCATACAGAAAATAAACAGAACGAGTTGGATATGAACTCGCTCATCATTCCCAAGAAACGGCCGTCGGTTGCCACGCTCGCGAGCCGCGACGCCTCCGCAGCGCTGTGTGCACACAACGACGACGACGACGACGACGACGACGACGATTGTGAGTCAGCAGCAGCGGCATCCGCAGTTGCTGCGGCGGCGGCACCGCCGCCGCCGCCGCAAAAGCAGCAAAAGCAGTCGATCAGGCGAGCGACGTCGTTTTCATCCGCGTCCACCGCGACGATTGGAAGCTCGGCCGGCAGCAATGCGAAACGACCGCGCATGGAGAACGACGATGACGACAACCGATCTCGGCCACATTCAAGGGCTTCGTCGATCGACGCGTCGGCATCGTCGTCACATGGAGGCGATTCACGTGCATCGCTGTCGAAGCGATCGAAGCAGAACAGCCGCGGACCAAAGCCGTTCACAAAAGGCGTTGCGTGGTGCTGAGGAGTTATTGTGTTAGTTTAGTATTTCAGCAAGCCAGGACAGGCTGCTAATAAGAAAGTTGTCTGTAAAACAATTGCCGTTTACAAAATTCTCAGGGCTGGCTTTTGCCCCCCCCCGCCAATCGGGTCGCCACAGACAAGGCTAGACTATCAACAGTCGCCTCCCCCGTAACAGAAAAAGCCCACAACGACAAAAATGTCCATCTGCAACGACAACAGTGCGTTTCTCAACGCCTTCGCAGACGGAGACATCGACGACGCGTTCGCATCGATCGACGTGGCGTCGTTGCTCACCTTGCCACTCGATCGCGATGTCGACGATACATTCGATCAGCCATCAATGATGAACTTCTTCAAATCGAGCAAGAGCGGTGCAAGCTTCAGCCACGAGGACGACATGGAACTTCTGAGGGGATACACCGAGCGTGGAGCGTTGGACGGTGTAATCGCGCGCCGTTTCAAAAACCACAAACTGCCAGCACTACGTCAGCGCCTCGACGAACTCGTCAAAGAGCTCGTCAAGGAACGTCTGGAGAAAAGTCCACAGTTCAATCCTTCGCCCAGCCCCGGGACCCCGCCGCCGGAAATGCAGCTCGATACACAAACGGCCGACGAGTTTATGGAACCAATTACCAACAGCCACAGCCGCAACCGTGACGAAGACCTGACACTCTCGCCTTTGATACTCGTTGCCAGCCCGGTGGTTCTTCGTGCTTGCAAAAAGACGATCAAAAAGGACTGCTTCTCCAAACCGATCAACTTCAAATTCTCGCTCCAGAACACACTGTTCGAGGATCGACGAACTCTTTCGTCGCTCTTTAAAACAATCAACGCAAAGATGGCATTCTCGCACGCCAAGAAGATCTCCACTCGGGTTAAAAAACAGACATCTTTGTACTGCGACGAAACAATCGCCTAATTAACCTACCGGTTTCTTTGATTCGTGGCAAAAGTTCAACGAGAATGGGGGGGTTCAACATGACCGAATCTGCTGTTTTATATGACGACGATGACGATGATGATGATGACGACGATGGTGATGTGGGTGCTCGTGTGGGAAAGTGTTTTGACATGATGTCAAAAGTAGGTGGAGAAAAGCACGGTTTCAGTAAAACGGCGGTCGTGCGCATGACTAACAATGGCTGTTTTATGAAACAATCAAAATTTATATAGCGACCGACTTTGTTCCAATCAAAGCCATAATTTTGTTGTTCTCTCTCACTTCGAGTGAGAGGACAACATGTCCGGAAATGTCAACGAAATTGTGTGTCGTCATCAATTTGTCTCACTTCATACAGTCTGTACAGAGCTTTACAAAAAAACAAACACCAGAAATTCTCAGGGCTGGCTTTTGCCCCCCCCCACCGATCGGGGGGTGTCAGCCAAGCCTAGACTATAGCAGCCAACCACAGCCAACCATGTCGACCAATTTCCGCTTCCAAATCATCGACGCTACCGAATGCACGGAGATCCGAGTTTTTTATGTGAGCGGCGCCGACGCGCCAAATCACATGAAAAAGCACATTCTCAAAACCGGCCAGCGCAAGTTTCACAATGTACACGGCGACACCCCAGAGACCCTCGGCGGCCTGGTTGATGAAGATGATATCGACGAGGATCGTGCAAACGAGCATGCAGGAAATGTTTGTGAGTGGTTGGAAGCCGTCTGTACGAGCAACGACGAGTTCGAGCCATCTGATTCTCGACAGATCATCAGCCATTACATCACAATTATCTCTGCGTAGTCGTTTGTGTTTGAGTGTCGGGTGGTTGTACGTGTCCATGTACCGTCCCACATTTGGTGCTCGGTTTCCAATGCGCCTCTTTTCGTCAATTTCACACCTCGGACGGTTTATATAGTAAATGAATTAATTTGTGGTCAAACGTGAATTGACGAAAAGAGGCGCATTGGAAAGCGAGCACCAAATGTGGCAGGGTACATGGATGATTACCTGACAACCACTTGGCCTCACCAACCACGCCTAACGGTATACGCGTACACAAGCGCTGCAGGCTTGCCAAAACTCATCTGCACTTCCTTTTTTTCCTCGAACGTGAAAAGCAACAGGGGCGGAAGGATGATTTCTTTCTCAGAATTGTATCTGGAGACACCGTCTGCCAAATAGAGAGGCAGAATTGGTACACCTGCTTCGATTGTAAGTAGCAAAAAGCAGCACTGGTCTGTTTGCGAAAAAAACGTAGACAATGACTTGGATTGGTGGTAGTACACATCGGGGGGCGCACGCGACGTCGATACGAATGCACAATCCAAGAAAGTCGTTCCTCGTTCTGGCAGAGAATCAATCGGGTAACCCGCAAGCACATGTGGAAGGACATCTCGTTTGCGCACCGCTCGGATTACATGGACCGGGGCTGGTAGGACTGGACTGATGCTGAGCAAACGCCAAAGCGCGTGAATTCTCGTCAGCGATCTGTGAAGATATTTGAGTTCTGCTTCTTCGTATTCGAAATTTTCCTCTGTAGATTTTTCCGATTCGCTGAAGAAGAATTTTTCAATCAATTCCATTTTATCCCCCAATCGCTTCGCCTGGAAGCCTGCGAGGTCGGGGATTACTGCCGTCACGTTTCCGGGAGGAAGCCGCAAAAGTCGATTGAACTTGTCAGAAGAAGTCGTGTACTCCCACGCCGCGTTACTAGGCCCCGAGTTGCGTGAAAAGTCAATCCCCCATTCTTTCAGAGAAAGCATGTAATTTGCGTATGTCACTTTCATCAGCTTCTCCTCGTCCTCCTTCACCGCAATGTCGATATAATCGAAAGGGTCGGGCAGCGCATCAAAGTGCCTTACCTCGATAACGTGGGCCAACTGCTTCATTTTGACGAAGCAAAGAATTTCCATTCCTCCTCCCGTTCCTTGATTTCCCACGTACCGAGGCATTTCTTGGTTTTCAAACTTCGGCATCGGACGGCCGTACCTCATGGCAGCGGCCACGTTAGGTGGTTCGTCGTACCCAATCACCCACAAATTGGGCGGCGGGATTGGGATTTGCATGATTTTTTCAAGTATGTTCTCCGTGGTCCAATCTTTTGTTTGCGTTGTTGCCCATTGAAGACGTGCGAGATGGAGGGCAGCCGTGACATTGCCACTTGTGTCCCAGCGGTGATCCCAGTGGCGATCTCCTTTGTTGAACCAGAAACGAAGCAGGGCACGCGCCCGTACACGGTAGTTCTCAGAAGAATAGAGGGCCACGGGGCTGGGAGTCGGCTCGGTGCTCGGCGCGCGCCAACCTCCGCTCGTCGCGTCGCGTGCCAGTAATTTGGCAACCTGTAAGTTGGCCCAGCCGGGAGAATCTGGCAAAATATTTTGCCATTCTATTTCCTCGCCGGCAGAGTCAAACGGGAGCTCGTTTGAGTTTGTAATATTTTCCCGCCACTTACCCGTTCTCCAGTTCAAAGAGAGCCACGCCCTTTCGTTCGGACCCAGCTCACCTCGATCGTATGGCGACGCTCGCGGCGCTCGTGGTGTGACATACTTTGGACCAATGCGGAGCGCCGCGAGTGATGGCAGTGTGGCTTGCGCCATGCCTCCTTTCGATTTTAGTACACGAAAAACTGGTAAATGAGTAGACATTGTCGTGTGGTTGTCGGGTACCCATCCATGTACCGTCCCACATTTGGTGCTCGCTTTCCAATGCGCCTCTTTTCGTCAATTCACACTAGGCCAAAAATTAATTCATTTACTATGTAAACCGTCCGAGGTGTGAAATTGACGAAAAGAGGCGCATTGGAAACCGAGCACCAAATGTGGGACGGTACATGGATGGGTACAACCACTTGACAAAACAAAAAAATGTCTACCAGGAAA
>Ga0209090_10002985_pt1 | contig 10660 bp, 6 predicted proteins | sample ArcticOcean_MG_C_9_FD_187432 | JGI IMG/M metagenome (GOLD analysis project Ga0209090, IMG submission 187432) | Marine microbial communities from western Arctic Ocean - ArcticOcean_MG_CB2_152 (SPAdes) (version 2) | ecosystem: Environmental > Aquatic > Marine > Oceanic | place: Arctic Ocean... | reverse complement strand
ATAGCGAAATAATTGAACAGCAGAGAGATGCTGTTGTGAAAGTAAGAAATGACATGATTGAATTGAATCAATATGTATTAGATCATTTAGAACAAAATGGAATATTGGGGATATCACATCCGCCATCATTATGGGCAAATGGATTAGGTTCAAATTTCCATGGAGACATTAGTAGATTTGAAAAAAATGATTCAGGAACTATTCAGGTTACCTTCGGAGATGTTGTGGATGTTATGGATGAAAGAGAGTTTGGTATATTATCAGGAGATGACTTAATGGTCAGAATATGCAATGAAATATCTGATATTAGCCATTGTATATTTCTTTTAGGAGATACTGAAGGAATAATGACTAAACCTCCAAATATAGAAGGTTCAGAACTAATACCAGTTTGGTCTAAAAATCAAAAAATCACTGGAGTGCATGAAAAATCGCAAGATGTTACAGGTGGGATTTTCTTGAAAACAGAAAGTGCTAGTAAGATATGTTTGAAGGTAGAAAACGTTTGGATGTTGGATGGAAGAAAACCTGAGAGAATTCAGGAACTTATCCAGACTGGTAAAACCATTGGAACTAAAGTAATTTAATGATTCATCTATTATATGGGGCCAACCTCGGAGATATGAGAGACATGGTAGATGAGTATCAGAATAGCAGTCTAAGTAAGTTAGATTCATCACAATTAGAAATGATGAAAGAAATGTGCTTAGTTGTGGATGAACATGACAATGCCATAGGTTCGGCTAGTAAAATAGATTGTCATAGAGGAGAAGGAATTAGGCATCGTGCATTTAGCGTTCTTATTTTTGATTCAAAAAATAGACTTCTTATGCAACAAAGGGCCGTCGAGAAAATCACATTCCCTGGTATTTGGGCAAATAGTTGTTGTAGCCATCCTCTTGATATTGAATTCGAAAATGGTGACCCAATAGAAGGAGTTATTCACGCTAGTAAAAGAAAAATGTTTCAAGAACTAGGAATCCCAATGGAGGTTTCAGAATCATGGGAATACAATCATATTGGAAGATTCGAATATAGTTGTAGATGGGATGACGAATGGATTGAACATGAGATTGATCATGTATTAATAGTTAGAGCAAATGTCGAATTATCAATTAATGAAAATGAAATTAAAGAAACAAGATGGCTTGACCACGGGCAAATAATCGAAATGATTGAAGGGAAGAATGAATGGAAGGACATGATTGTCGCTCCATGGTTTAGGATGATTTGGCAAAATTTCATTGAACCTCACTATCCAGACGTGGATTCATTGGTTAATTCCAACAATGATGAAATAATTGATTGTGGGAGATTATCGCTAATGGGTACACCTCCATCAGGCCAAGAGCTGAAAAAAGCACTTGGAAAACATAAAGACATTGTTGAAAAGGAAATTATGAATTCAATGAAGAAAATTAAACAAAGTCGTTTACATGGTGCTATGACCCATCTTTTCACTGGTGGTGGAAAAAGATACAGAGCAATATTACCTAGACTAGTTGGTGAAGCTACTGGAATGGCTCATGATGGCCACTATACGCTTGGTTCAAGTATAGAAATAATCCATAATTTCACATTAGTTCATGATGATATAATGGATCAAGATCCGATAAGAAGAGGATTAAATGCTGTACATATCGAATATGATGATGCAACAGCAATAAATGCTGGAGATGCAATGTTAGCAGTAGGATTTGAGATCCTTGCTGATTCAGATGATATAACCCCAGAAAATCTAAAATTCTTAGTCCAGTCTATTGGCGAAATGGTTAGAAGAGTAGCAGAAGGTCAACAAGAAGATTTTGACTTTGAAGAAAGAGACTATGTTAGTGAAGATGAATATATTGCAATGATTGCTGGAAAAACTAGTGCAATGTTCGAAACTTGTGCAGAAACTGGAGCGAAACTAGCAGGTGCTGATGCAAAAACTGTCGGAAATATGGCAGAATGGGGTCTTAAGTTAGGATTATGTTTCCAGTTAATGGATGATTTAATAGATATCACGGGAGATACTGAGACATTAGGTAAACCTGCTGGATCAGACGTAGTTCAAGGAAAGAAGACCTTGATTGCTATCCATGCCCTAGATAGTGGTAATGACCTACCAGCATTCTCAAAAGTATATGGAAAAGGTGAATGCTCAGATGTTGATCTTAAAGCAGCAGTAGACGAATTAAGAAATAATGGCTCAATTGATTATGCAATGGATAGAGCAATGAAATATCATTCAGAGGCACATCAAATCCTAAATGGATTAGAACAATCTCCAGCATTAGAAGTTTTAAGGCAATTAACTGACATGCAATTAACTAGAATTAATTAATGCAGTTAGCATTAAGTCTACTTACAATGTTACCTTCTGAATCTTTCATCCATGCATTCACTTGATCACCGACGAACATCCTTCCTACGCCTTTTGGAGTTCCAGTCCAAATATAGTCACCAGGGGATAGATCATACCACTCATTAAGATGATTTAGCAAAGAATCAACATTGTGAACCATAAGATTAGTATTGGCCAGTTGTCTGACTTCACCATTGACAGATAAACAAATTTCCACTACATTTGGATCCCAATCAGCCCATGTTCCCAAAACGGCAGACCCTCGAAATGACTTGCCTTCAGTCCAAGGCCATCCTTTTTCTTTAGCAAGTCCCTGTCTAGTTCGGTTAGTTGAATCGCAACCAACGCACATAGATTTAGGCAGTAAATCATCACCTAGTTCAATTACAAGCTCAACTTCATGATCTACATGTTCATCATTATTCATTAATTTAATTACATTGTTTCCTTCAGCATCTGAATGTATATGAGATGAATTAGGCATAATAAAAAAGCGAGGATAATCAGTAATATCTCCACCTATTTCTTCAGCATGTTCAACATAGTTACGAAAGCAAGCCCAACCAATAGCCATACTAGTCCTAAGCAACAATAGGTATTCAGAGCATCGATGAAGAGATTTAGAATTCGATAGGGTTGAAGTTAGATGGCTGTCTAGTAGTACTGATGGCAGATAACCCGTATGCAGTTTTGGGAGTTCCAAAAGATGCGACTAATGCCGAGATCAAACGTATATATAGAAAATTAGCAAGACAATATCATCCAGATCGGAACCCTGGAGATGCAGCTGCAGAAGAGAAATTTAAATCAATACAGGCTGCTTATGACATAATCGGAACTGCAGAAGCAAGGAAAGAATTTGACAATCAAGGACGAGCTCAAGATATGTTTGGATCAGGGAATCCTTTCTCTAATTTTGGAGGAGGGGGGAGGGGTCCTAGAGGACCTGACATTGGAGATATATTTTCACAATTCATGGGTGGTAGAAACCAACAACAAAATCAAAATTTCAGAAGTAAACCACGTCAGGAAAGAACACAAAGGCAAGCTACTAATGAATCACAAAAAGGTAGCGATATTGAATCAGGATTAGATATCACACTAGAAGATGCAGTAGTAGGAACTGAAATTCAATTCAACCATAGAAGGTTAAAAGTCTGTAAAAAATGCAATGGTAGCACATTTGGAACGACAAAAAACTGCTCAGAATGTAATGCATCTGGAGTTAGTACTAGAGAATCTACAATCACAGTTAAAGTACCCCCTGGAGCTATTCATGGCCAACAATTGAGACTGAACAAGATGGGAAATGAGCATCCTAACGGAGAACCTGGAGATTTGATAATAAATATTCGTCTTGATGCCGACGAGGGACGTAGGTGGGAGAATGGTAGATTAATACAAGAAGTAGCAATTAGTTATACTACAATTATACTCGGAGGTAAAATTCAAATTAAAACCCCCAATAACGAAAGAATACAAATCGTGGTCCCTCCAAGAAGTAAAATTGGAGATAGAAGAAGATTGAATGGACATGGACATGATGGTGGTCCATTAGATATTGAATTTTCAATTTTAGAACCTGAAAAATTGAATAAAAAACAGATAGCAGCACTAGAGAAATTGAAAGAGCTTGGCTTGTGATTGATTACAACCAATAATATACGAGAAATTATGGCATACAGATATGAGGGACTTCAAGAAAGTCGCTAATTTCCTAATTCCTCAAAGAAAGAATGTTCATCTTGCAGTGTTCATTTTATCATTATTAATGGTTCCAGGTTTCGCTGCTACTCTAACACCGATTGATGTCGAATCATATAATTTAGAATCCCCCGAGCTAGAAGCAGCAGAAGTCATGAGAGAAGAATTTTCTGGAGCAGGAAATATTTGGGGATTCGGACTATTTGTTAGAGATTCTCAATACTTTGGAGATTCTCCATCTGAAATTAATCAAGTTGATGACTTTTCAGGGATAAATACAGGTCAAAGTGAACCATTAGGCGGCATACTTAATCTAACAGTGTTAAGAGAAATTGATAGTAAAGCAAACTTTTTACAGAATCATGAAATATCAGAGTACTACCTATCTTTTGCTTCTGAAATTTCAGGTCAGCCAATCATAGGAGTGCTTGATTTAGCAACAGAATTTAGAGTATTTATGGCGAATCAATCCCTTCTAACAAAACCACAGTTTAATCCAGAAACTCTTAGGATGGAAGATGCGCCTACTAATTGGGATGATTGCGGAGTCCTAGAATGCCTTTCATTTGATGATGTAAATTTAACACAAGAACACATAGATTTAGCAGCTCATAGAATGGCAAATAATAGTAAAGGAGCATTTCTCAGATTCCTTTCTATAGATAGATCATTTATTCAGGATAATAGTAGTTCACTAATGGGTCCGATTGGAGGAGTATTAAATGAAAGTGGCGCCATAAACACTGATTCATGGGGTAATGGAAGATGGTCGGCATCATCAGCTTGGCTAATACTGAATCTTGATAGGGAAAGAATGCAAAATGAAGGCTGGACTTTTACATGGATTAATGCAAGTGCAGAATGGGGATATGATCTCGATGGAGTTGAATTATCTACTAATCCAATAAGATACTCGATAAATGAATGCAAAGAAAAAGAAGAAAATAATCAACCACTATGTTCAGTAGAATGGTTGTATTTATCTATTGAAGAAGATTTACGTGAACAAGATGATTTAGTAGTATCTATACTTCTTGGCGAGGGACCTAATGTAGAAATAAATAGAGAATTACTCTCTAGTGCATATCTTATCGTCTTAATGGCTATAGTTGTCATTATTTTACTATGGCTAAGTCTACGAAGAATTTCTGATGTCCTGATAGTTGGTGTAGGGCTTTTCTTGTCCTTACTATGGATGCAGGGATTAATTGGTTGGGGGTCGATTTTTGGTGAAAAATATGGTTTTGAAATAATATTCAGGTCCCAATTTTCGAATCTATTACCTATCTTAATTCTAGCACTGGGTATTGATGATAGCCTTCATGCGCTGCACCGTTACAAAGAAGAGAGAAAAAAGGGGAAATCAATAACTAATTCAGCAGAAGAATCAATTTCACGAGTAGGTAGAGCGATTTTACTTACATCGTCAACAACGATAGTAGCATTCCTTGCAAATTTAACATCAGATATTGCAGCATTAAGATCATTTGGTATTGAGGCTGGATTAGGTGTTGCTGCTGCTTTCTTACTAACTGGACTTTGGGTGCCATTATTACGAATGGATGCTGATTTATGGCTGGAAAAGAAAGGTAAATTGACAATAGAAAAAGAAGAAAAGTTACATCTTATTCCAAAAGAGTGGCTGGCTAAAACCACCTCTCTATCAACCCAAAAAGGCATTACAGTTGGAATTGTAGCGATTTTAATAACTTTGGCTGCAACTCCACTAATGTTATCATTAGAGGGAGATTTCCAGATAGATGATTTCTTGGATGAAGAATCAGATTTTGCACAAGGAGTATACTTAGTTAATGAAAGATTTACTGATGGAGAACCAGGTTACATACTTGTTGAAGGCGATATGGCTAATCCTAAGGTCATTGAGGCAATTGGTATAACTAGAGATAATATGAATTCACATAATCCTGAAATAGATCCAGACCAGATTTCGAGAACTCCTTCAGGAGAAGTAGAATTAATTGCTTTAGATGAGATTTTAATGTTTATACAAGCATCAATGTATGAAAACATAACACCATTTGAGGAAGCAGGTTGGGACTCAGGAGAAGAAGATGGAGGATTAGATTGTGAAACTATGAGTCTACTATACCCAGGAGTAGGAATGAGAAAAATACCAATTCTCGAAGATAGAGAATGCCTAGTATTTCTTTATGGTTTCATATTAACAAGAGGTGTCCCTGCTAGTGGAGGATATCCAGCATTACCTCCATCAATAACTTCAGAATATATTCAATCTGAAACTGATATAGATTATGATAAACCATGGCTAGATGTTTCAGGAAATACTCCTAAATATGTAAGAATGACTATGAGATTTGGTTTATCAAATGCTGAACAATTTGCCAAGGTAGGTCCAGCACTTGAGCAACTAGTAGACGATTTAGCCCCATTCCAAAACTTATCTTCATCGAATTTGGTTGAAAGAAGTAATATTGAAACTGCATTTATTTCAGATGAATATCCAGTGACTTGGGCGATACCAACGGGAGACCCTGTAATTAGATTTGTAGCAGCTGATTCTATGCAAAATGAGATGCAATCAACTCTTTTACTAGGAATAGTATTCTGTACAATTACGTTATGGTGGGGTTTCAGGGATGAGGAAACTATGGGAGAAAGATTCAACCGAATTAAGAAAAATAAAAAATCATATGCAATTAAAACTATTGCTGCAATGAGCTTTATGGGAGGAATTATGTACATACTGGTGAGTGCCAAGGTAGCCTTGATTTTTGCATTATTAACTCTAATATTAAGTATATTATGGGGAATTTCTGGATTTGGAATAGCTGTTGTTACAACTACCCCTATATTTTTGGTAATCATATGGCTGTATGGTATGATTGAAATTGCAGGTTATGGCTTGAATATGGTGACAGTTGCTATTGCTGCAATGTCTTTAGGTGTAGGAATTGACTATGTCATACACGTTGTAGAGAGATTCAGAGAAGAGCAAGAGAATGGTCATGATAATCTAAAGGCTATAGAAATAGTTGGAGGTGCATCAGGACTAGCACTATTTGGATCTGCTTTATCAGATATTGGTGGATTCCTAGTTATCACTCAATCAAGTATGGGATTCTTCTCAACTTTCGGATTATTCTGTGCAATTATGATTGGATTATCACTTATAGCAAGCATGATCTTAACTCCAGCTCTAATAGGCGTTGTATATAGAAAGAAAAATATTAGTTTAAACTAATTATTTTCAAGCTTGGTAATTATCTTCACCAGGAACTTCTTCTTTCAGACCCTTACGTTGTCTGATTTCAGCAGTTACTTTATTGAATAGCATTGCAGGTAGTTGAACGAAACCAGCATTCTCTGTATTCCAAACAGCTCTTCCTTGACTAGCTGCTCTGATGTCATTTGAGAAACCAAAAGATTCTGCAACTGGCATTTTACCAATTACGCTTGCTGTTCCACCATCTACTGGCATATCTTCAATTATTCCTCGACGTGTTGTTAACTCACGTGTAACTCCGCCAATAACATCGTTTGGAGCATCAATACGGATGTTCTGTATAGGTTCGAAAATTACAGACCTTGATCTAATAATTGCGCCCTTAACTGCATTACGAACTGCAGGGATGGTTTGAGCAGGACCACGATGAATTGCATCTTCGTGAAGCTTAGCGTCAACTAGACGAACTAGTACACCCATTAGAGGTTCTTCAGCCGTAGGACCTTTCTTACATACATCATTGAAACCTTCAATCATTAGTTCTCTTGTTTCGTGAAGGTTTTGAATACCTTTAGTATCATTAACGAATACATTCGTACCATGAATAGCATATATTTTTCTCATAAGATTTTTATCCATACCAAATTCTGCAAATTTATTACCAGTTTCTTTAGCATCCTTACTTCGAACAGGACCGTCCCCAAAGTGACCATCTCTTAATGCGTTAATTATCTCTTGAGATAATGGTTCACACTCAATATAGAATCTGTTATGCCTGTTAGGTGATTTACCTTCGAATGGGCGACCAGTATTGTTACTTTCAATAGATTCACGGTAAACAACAATTGGCTCACTAACATTAACTTTGATATTCTGTTCTTCTTGCATACGGAATATTGTAATCTCAAGATGTAATTCTCCCATACCAGCTAATAGAGCTTCGCCAGTTTCTTGGTTAGTAGTGACTTGTAAAGAAGCATCGGCCTTAGCAAGACCTCGTAGTGCATCAATAAATTTAGGCAAATCTTTCATAGATTTTGGTTCCACTGCTACAGTAACTACTGGTTCTGAATAATGTCTAATTGCTTCGAAAGGAGTTGCGTCTTGATCTCTAGCGATTGTTATACCTGCTGCTGCACTCTTAACACCTGTTAATGCTGCAATATTACCTGCAGATACTTGTGGGACTTGAATTCTATCTCCACCAACCATCATGCTAACTTGCTGAACACGTTCAGCCTTTGCAGCACCAATAGCCCATACAGTTTCACCATGTTTAATTGAACCAGAATATACTCTTCCTACTGCTACTTCTCCAGCATGAGGATCCATCCATATTTTTGTAATCATTAATTGAAGAGGACCATCGGGGTCTGTCTCAAGCATTGCTTTACCAACTTCTGATTCTAGGTCGCCCTGCCAAATATTAGGGATACGATATTTCTGAGAAACTAATGGTGATGGAAGTTCAGCTACAGCCATATCTAATAAAATTCGATGTACAGGAGCTTTCTTAGCTAATTCTTTTTGTTCGTCATTCTTACAATGTTCGAAAATATCAGTGAAATTTAATCCAGATTTTTTCATGTAAGGAATAGACATTCCCCAGTTGTAGTATGCTGAACCAAAAGCAACTGTTCCTTTTTGAACAGAAACTTGCCAATCTTTTGCTAAGTCAGCGGGTGCGAAAGTTTCAATTAATTTGTTGACTTTAGTAATGATTGTTTCGAATCTCTTCATCATTTCAGGACCATCAATTTGTAACTCATTAATTAATCGATCAACTTTATTGATAAATAGAACAGGACGTACTTTTTCCTTCAATGCTTGACGAACAACCGTTTCAGTCTGAGGCATAGTACCCTCAACCGCACAAGCTAATATGATACAACCATCAACTGCTCTCATTGCACGAGTTACGTCACCACCAAAATCAACGTGACCTGGTGTATCGATTAGATTAATCAAATAATCGTGGCCATCGATATCGTGAACCATTGATGCACTTGCTGCATTGATAGTAATTCCACGAGCACTCTCTTGTTGATCGAAATCAAGAACTCTTGATTTACCAGCAAGATCTTCGGACATCATGCCCGCACCAGCTATTAGATTGTCAGACAGAGTAGTCTTCCCGTGGTCAATGTGAGCCGCAATTGCAAGATTTCTTATTCTCTCTCTAACGTGCATAACTTCAGTTGCTCGCAGTATGTTGTCTTCTTTACGACCCATATAATCACCTTATGATAGCCGCCCGACCCAACTTCGGTTCATAAAGCCGATTGTATCACGAAGTGATAAAGGCATTACTATCCGGTCTTTGGGATGGACGAAAATTATCATCGAGCAGAGGAAGCGATTCTTTCAACTTCTTCTCTCTTACCAACTGCATAAGAACCAACGTCTCCACTAGCAGCTTTAGAAAGTTCTGAGATAATACCCTCAGTTAGTGTCTTTTTACTCTTAGCAGTAGCAGATGCGCATCCTATTCCAAGATTCCTTAGAGCCATGTCTAAACGACGGCTTGGTGATGAATCCACTGCTTTAGGCGCACTTACTGCACCCATCTTGATTCTTGTTGTTTCTTCACAAGGTGCTGATTCAATAATTGCATTAATGAATATTTGAAGTGGATTCTCATCTTTACGCTCTGAGATAACTAATAGTGCATCTTCTAAAGCTTTAGCACAATGTTGTTTCTTTCCTGAAAACTTCCCGGACCTCATCAGATTGTTAATGAATCTCTCGATAACTGATAACTTTGCTTTACCAAACCAAGAGTTAGCATGCCTACCACCGCTGTGTGGTGTTCCAATAGTTGTTAGATTGATGTATGGAGCAAGTCCAGGATCTGAACAAGTTACGTCAGTAGCATCCCATCGTCCGAAAACCATAGTACCGATTCCAGCAATAGGAGCATCTTGTGATGATTCATTTTCTTCTGACATAAATAGACCTCATCTGATTGGTTTTTCTTTACGGCCACGAACCATCTCATCTAGAGAGACGCCGTTGACCTTGATCACTTTGTATCGAACACCAGGAAGATCTCCCATAGACTGACCACGAGGACCACCAATACCTTCTACCAGTACTTCGTCGTGCTCATCAATGAATGAAATTGCTCCATCTCCTGGAGCGAATGCAGTAAGTTTGTTACCTGTTCTTATTAGAGAAATCTTAACAGCTTTACGGATACCAGAATTTGGTTGTTTAGCCTCGAAACCAACTTTTTCGATAACTATTCCCTTAGCTTGTGATGAACCATTTAGAGGGTCGTGCTTCAAAACTCCACCTTGGCGTCTCTTGATCTCTCGGTCACGAAACCTCTTCTCCTTCCAGCGATACTTTCTACGGTCACTTTTCATTTTCGATCCGGAGAAAAGTCCTCTACCCAAGTAATA
>Ga0209090_10002983_pt1 | contig 10665 bp, 10 predicted proteins | sample ArcticOcean_MG_C_9_FD_187432 | JGI IMG/M metagenome (GOLD analysis project Ga0209090, IMG submission 187432) | Marine microbial communities from western Arctic Ocean - ArcticOcean_MG_CB2_152 (SPAdes) (version 2) | ecosystem: Environmental > Aquatic > Marine > Oceanic | place: Arctic Ocean... | reverse complement strand
AAGGAGAAGCTCATGTGTTCACCGTACGTTCGTAAACAAGCTAACCGACTTAACTGGATAATCAAAGGCACACTAATTGACATTAGCTGGTCCGATGATGACGTTGAAAAAACTTACAACTCATACTTTAAACGTGTTTGGGGAAATAATGAAAGTTATATCCACGAAGAAGGGTTTGAAGAAGCATATACAGAACGTGAAGAACACCTCCTAATAGAAGAAATGAAACATGTTGCTGTAAAAGGCGGACACTTCGATTAACGGTTGACATTTGCTAGTTTTTAGTTTATAATAAGCTATTACTAGGAGAAGTTAATGAGTAAACCCAAATTATTAGTTATTGGCCACGGCCGCCATGGTAAAGATACTGTGTGCGAAATGCTACGTGACCATTATGGATACACTTTTGAAAGCAGTTCAAAGTTCTGTAGCCTACAATTTATATACAATGATCTAAAGGACAAGTATGGATATGCTAATGAAGAAGAGTGTTATGCTGACAGGCATAATCACAGAGCAGAATGGTATAATGCTATTTGTGATTATAATGTTCCTGATGCAGCAACTCTAGGCAGAGAGATGTTTGAGGCCTACAATATCTATTGCGGACTACGCAACAAGCGTGAATTCTTTGCAATGCAAAACACTGGTGTATTTGATTATTGTATTTGGGTTGATCGCAGTATGCATCTAGAAGCAGAAGCATCTGACTCAATGAGCCTAGAACAATGGATGTCTGACTTTACAATTGACAACAACGGCACCCTGGAAGATTTAAAGTTTAATTTAGATCAGTTAATGACTCACTTAGAAGTCAGGAACTAAATCACCCTGCTTCCATCGCACACCTTCTTTTTGAAGTGTACGTTGACAGTTAGCACATATAGTTTTTAAATTAATTGGACTGCAATTATTTAAATCACCATCAATGTGAAACACATTAAACTGTTCTGTGTGTTTACTCTTAAAATTACATTTCTCACAAAAGTCTTTCTTAGTATAACCACGTTGTTTCCATTTAGGTACTCCGTGGTTAATTCCCTTACGTATACAACGTTCGCATAACTTACGATAATACGTTTTACCGTCTTTTCTATAATTTATTGCTGCTGGTCTTTGGGTGCATCTGCATAAAGGTCTCATATTGTATTTACCTCACCTTTTTGGTACCTTTTATACCACTATAACCCCATAAGTTTTATCATAGTATGCTAAATACTAACAATAACAATCCAACTAGGAGAATAACGAAATGGCATTGACATCACCAGGAGTACAGGTTAGCGTTATAGACGAAAGTTTCTATACACCCGCTGAACCAGGTACAGTCCCAATGGTATTTGTTGCATCTGCAAGTAATAAGAAAAATGCAGCTGGAACAGGAACCGCACAGGGTACATTAAAAGCAAATGCAGGTAAACCTTACTTGCTAACATCACAAAGAGATTTAGCTGACACGTTTGGAGATCCGACATTCCAGATAGATGCAAGCAACAATCCAATACACGCAGGAGAACTTAACGAATATGGTCTCCAGGCAGCATACAGTTTATTAGGTGTAAGCAACAGAGCATGGGTTGTACGTGCTGACATCGACTTAGATGAACTTACTCCAACTGCTACTGCTCCTAGTGCAAATCCACTAGCAGGAACATATTGGTTTGACACAGCAAATTCAAACTTTGGTATTCAGCAATGGAATGCAGCAGCAGTAACTACCAAAGGCGGACAAACATTTGCAACTAAAACACCAATAGTAATTGATACTACTGATGGCGTAGTTAACTATGCTGGTGCAGATTATACACCAAAAGCAAGTACAGGAGCAATTGGCGATTACGCAGTTGTTGCAGTTACTACACTTAACCACACTTGGTATAAAAATGCATTAGGAACTTGGGTAGAAGTAGGTAGCGATGCCTGGGCTGCAAGTTGGCCAACTATTAAATCTACTATAGCTAATCCTACATTAAGTAGTCCAGCAGCTGACATTACAATTAACGGTACTGCTGTTTCGGTAGGTGCTAATACAATTACTGATGTTGCAACATCTATTAGGGGCTTCTTAGCAAGCGTAGGTATTACAGCACAAGCAGTAGACGGCTACCTTGAAATTTACAGCAACGGTTCAAGTTCTGGCGCTGATGATTCTAGCTTGGGCGGACCAGTTGTAATTGGCGGTGATACTACTAAACTAGGGTTACTAGGTATAGTAGCAGGAACATATTATCCACCAGCAGTACAAGTTTCGGCACATACAAGTGTACCAGAATTTAAAATTGCTGACACATACTCGCGCCCAACTGGCAGTGTTTGGATTAAAACAACTGCTCCAAATGGCGGAGCAAATCTAAAAACCAAACAGTGGAATGCAGAAACACTATTATGGGACGAAAAAGCAACATTGATGTACAGCAACAATGCTTCGGCGTTATATGGTCTTGATATTACAGGTGGCGGAGCAAACTTGGCAATTGGAGAGTTATTTGCTAAAACAAATGTTGCAAATGACGTACAACCGCTAGGAACATCTACAATATACCGTAGACAAGCAATAGGTGCAACAATTATTAAAAGTGCAGTAGTTACTGCGGCTTCAGTTGGTGCAGTTACTACAGCTATTACAATATCTGCAAGTAACAAAGGCAGTGCAGCAATGAGTGCTGGGGTTACAGTAAATATTACTACAACAGGTAGTGCAAGTGCTGACTCAATTGCAATTGCTTCTGGCATTACAGCAGCAGGCGTTGCAAACGTAAGTGCAACAGTTGATGCACAAAACAAAGTTGTAATTTCTCACTCACAAGGCGGAGAAATTAAATTTGTTGATACTAACGGATTGTTAAATTCAATTGGATTTGTTCCTTTTGTTTCAACTAACGCAGCGTCAACACCAAATCTTGCATACGAAGATGGAACATCAGTTGCAACTAGTCCAAAACAGTTGGTAGCATCTAACTGGCGTGTACTAACATACACTGCTAAAGCTACAGCACCAAATGCATTAGCTACATCTAAGCAATTATGGTATAACTCCATTGTTGACGAAGTTGACATGATGTATCACAACGGCACAACATGGGTTGGATATAATGACTCAAGTGCATTTGCAGATGCTGATGCAGAAGGTCCAATAGTTACAGCAAGTATGCCAATTACGCAAGCAGATGGCGGCGGACTAGTAACAGGTGACATCTGGGTATCAACAGCAGACTTAGAAAACTATCCTACAATTTATCGTTACAACAATAACGTTGCAGGAACAACAGCACAAAAATGGGGCAATCCATTAGACACAGGCGACCAAACAACTGAAGACGGTATCCTATTTGCCGACGCACGTTGGAGTGTATCCGGTGGAACAACACTTGCTATGACAGATGCTACTATTGCAGAACTGCGTGTTAGTAACTTCTTAGATGCAGACGCACCAGATCCAGCACTATATCCAAAAGGTATGTTGCTATGGAACTTACGCAGAAGTGGATTCAATGTTAAGCGTTTTGAGCGTAACTATGTAGACACATCAGCAGATAACTTGCGTATGGGCGATGCGGGCGTTGCACCACAATCAGGATACTATCCACATCGTTGGGTTACTGATTCAGGTAACCAAGCAGACGGTACAGGTAGCTTCGGACGTAAAGCACAGCGTAAAGTTGTAGTACAAGCATTACAGGCAGTAGTTAATTCAAATGACGAAATACGTGATGATGAATCTAAACTATTCAATATAATGGCAACTCCAGGGTATCCAGAACTAATTGGTGAAATGATTAGCTTAAACTTTGATAGAGGCCTAACAGCGTTTATCATAGGTGATAGCCCAATGCGTTTAAAGCCAGATGCAACATCACTTAACGAATGGGGTACTAACGTAAACCTTGCAGTTGAAGATAATGATGATGGTCTTGTTAGCCGTGATGAATACTTAGGTGTGTTTTATCCAGCAGGATTTAGTAGCGATAACGCAGGAAACAACGTTGTAGTTCCAGCTTCGCACATGATGTTACGTACAGTAGCATTAAGTGACCAAGTTAGCTATCCATGGTTTGCACCAGCAGGTACAAGACGTGGCGGAATTACTAACGCAACATCTACTGGTTACATTAGTAGTGAAGGTGAATTCGTAAGTGTATCACTTAACGAAGGACAGCGTGATACATTATACGCAAATAACATTAACCCAATAACATTTATTAGTGGTGCTGGACTTGTTAACTTCGGACAAAAAACTCGTGCAAGAGGCGCAAGTGCATTGGATCGTATTAACGTAGCACGTTTGGTTATCTACTTACGTAGTCAGCTAAACACGCTAGCTAAGCCTTATATCTTTGAGCCAAACGATACTATTACACGTAACGAGATTAAGCAAGCAGCAGAAAGTTTATTACTTGAGTTAGTTGGACAACGTGGTCTTTATGATTACCTAGTTGTTTGCGACGAAACAAATAACACACCGAGTAGAATTGATAGAAATGAACTATACTTAGACATAGCCATTGAACCAGTTAAAGCAGTTGAATTTATTTATATTCCACTACGCTTGAAAAACACTGGCGAAATATCAGGACTTTAAACGATAAATACTATTAGAACAGGAGCAGACTAAATGGCTATTTCAACATTATCAAAAATTACAGTTCCACTAGCTAGCGGAGATTCCGCTAGTAATCAGGGACTTTTGATGCCAAAACTCCAGTATCGCTTTAGAGTGTCACTGGAAAACTTTGGTGTATCAACACCGACTACAGAACTTACAAAGCAAGTTATTGACGTAACTCGTCCAAATGTAAGTTTTGAACAAATGACTATTGACGTATACAACTCAAGAGTTTACCTAGCTGGTAAGCATACTTGGGAACCGATCGTACTTAACCTACGTGAAGATGTAAACAACAATGTGCAAAAACTTGTAGGCGAGCAGTTACAGAAACAGTTCGACTTTTATGAGCAATCAAGTGCAGCATCAGGACAAGATTATAAATTCGTTACACGTATTGAAATCTTAGATGGAGGCAACGGTGCTAACGTACCAAACGTACTTGAAACATTCGAACTGTACGGTTGCTATGTAGAGAGTGCAAACTATAACAGTTTAGCATATTCTAACTCAACTGATCCAGTAAGTGTTACACTTAACATTCGTTATGATAACGCATTACAGTCACCGCAAGGTACTGGTATTGGTACAGCAGTTGGACGTACAGTTAATACTTCTGTAACGGGCGGCGGCGTATAACACCATTATCATTTAGTCTAACTATTTAAAAAGGGGGCCTAGGCTCCCTTTTATCTTTATGTTAGCACTTAAACATAAAGGATAAATATTTGTATGGCAAATAAGTTCAATGGTTTATTAGATTCAATCGCTAACGGTATACTAAGTCCGAAAGGCAACATGGCCGACTGGCAACATGCTGCACGACTATATACTGATAGAGACATGGCCCTTGCGCCAAAGACTAAATTCCTCTATCATGTACAATTTGAAGTAACTCCTCCAGCACAAGCAATTGCTCCTAAGATATTCAGCGGATCAACATTAAACGAAATAGGTATGCTTGTAAAACGTGCAGACTTACCTAAGTTTACAGCTAACGTTGAAACAAAGAAAAAATATAATAGAGTAAAAAATGTACAAACGTCAATTACATATTCACCAGTAAGTATAGACTTACATGACGATAATGAAGGCATAACTACAGCATTATTACAAGCATATTATAGATATTATTTTGCAGACGGAAATCAACAAAAAGATAACGGTAAAGCATATGCTGTAAGCCCGCATAGTACTTACGAAAACGCCATGAAAAACAACTTTAAGTTTGGTATGGATGTAAATAATCCCGGAGTTCCGTTTTTTAAGAGTATTAAAATAAGCACATTGACAAGAGGCGAATATACAACGTATACACTTGTTAATCCTATCTTAACTGGTTGGAGTCATGACAACGTTGATAATAGCGACGGTGCAGGCACTATGGTTAACTCTATTGAGATAGCATACGAAGCAGTGTTTTATGATCAAGGTAGTACTAAAGCAGGGGCCCAGGGCGAGCCTGCAGGATTTGGCCAAGACCATTATGATAATATGCCAAGTCCTATATCGTTAGAAGGCGGTGGAAAGTTAGGACTTGGTGGCACTATAGGTGGCGCATTGGACCTATACGAATTCATTGCTAGTGGCGGAGCATATAACAATCCATTACTTACAATTCTACAAGGCGCCCAATTACTCGGCAATGTTAGAAACTTATCTAAAGAAGGAATTCGACAAGAAGGGTTTAATATTCTTACAGGTGCGCTAGGACAAGCAACAGGCACTAATGTTAGCGGAGTAGCACAAGCATTTTTCCCTAAGAATGGTGGCAGTGGCGGTGGCAAAGATTTACTTCTTGCAGCAGCCGGTATAGGAATTGTATCAGCTGTAACAAGCTCTAACAATTCTCTTAAATCTGACTCGGCAGCATTAGGCAGTGCAAGACAAAGACAAGCAATTAAAAATCATCAACTGCTTCGCGGTAGTAGCGCAGCCGAAGCTAAAGCAAATTATGAAGCAACTAAAAACGACCCAGAAGCAATGGCCGCAATAGATGCTCAATTAGGATTATAAATGAACAATAGTAGTTTACCAGTACCTTCACAGTCAAACGATCAACGAGTAACTTCTTTCTTTGACAAGTACTTTACTCAAACATTAGAGTTTGCATCTAATGATGTTGACGCAGTTGTAGGTTTTTTTAGAAAGCGCGGATTTGATGAAGCCGCAGCTATTAGCACAGGATCTATTCTTTTGCAACAAGCTAAAATAGACGACATTAAAATATTTACATTATTAGATACACTTAAAGGGTTTGATGAAGTAAAGCTAAGTGCAGTAGTAGCAGAAGTATTAAATTATAATAGACTGTCTACTAGTGTACTTGGATTTAAAAATACAACAGCAACCAATACTTTGGAAAAACGAAATATAGCGGTATAATATGTCTAGGTATGCGCAGGGCAAATTTAATCCTAAAAATCCAGAAAAATATATAGGCGGCAAAGTACCAACATATCGTTCAGGTTGGGAATTTCAATTCATGAAATTCTGTGATGAAAATCAAAGCGTTACAAATTGGGCAAGTGAAGCAATACGTATTCCGTACCGTAATCCATTAACCGGCAAGCATACTATATATGTACCAGACTTCTTTATTGCATATGCAGATAAAACTGGTAAACAGTTTGTTGAGCTTATTGAAGTAAAACCGTATAATCAGACTTCTTTAAAAGAAGCCGGTCGTAGCAAGCACAATCAATTACATGCAGTAGTTAATCAAGCTAAGTTTGAAGCTGCTAATGCATACTGTAAACAAAACGGTATTAAATTTCGCATTGTAACTGAACGAGATATTTTTCACAGCGGCAAACGATAATGGCAGTTTACAGTGACACCTCAAGATCTTTATTTGTGCATGTTCCGAAAACAGGTGGCACAAGTATACAACACTGGCTTGTAAATAATACTGACAGTTTACCTGTAAAGTCAGCAAAGCATTGGTCATTAGATAAAATACAACAACGAGATAACTTGCCTATTAATTTTAGTTTTGCTGTTGTTAGAAACCCTTGGGACTATATAGTAAGTTGGTACTTTTTTAAAAGAGATCGTGCATTGCGCAGATTATCAAATGAATTTAAAAATAAAGGTAAGTGGGCCAACGATCGTAATCAACATGCTATGGACGAGTGGAACAAAGGCTTTGAATACTTTGTAGAAAATAGTACTCCGCCTTGCCAGACTGAGTTGATACAAGGAGTTGACTTTATTCTAAGACTAGAAAATATAGAATCTGACTTTATTAAAATACAGCAAACATTTAATTGCTATGTACCTTTAAAAACGTTAAATGCTTCTATTAGACAGCGCAATTACCGATCGTATTATACAGACAAAACTAAAAATATTATAGCAGAAAAATATATCAATGATATCAATGACTTAGGATATAATTTCTGAAGTTGGCGTTTATAGTATAAATAATATAAGCAGTTAATGGAAAAATTATAATGACTAAAAAATTAGAAGAACTTTTAAATTTGCCTGACTCTAAAGATATAGTCAACGATGCAATAGTAGAAGAAAAGAAAACAAAAGCAGAAAGTGTTGCATTAGAGCAACACGAAACTATGCGTGACATTGCGGAGTTTGACAAGATTACTGCTGCACTTCCTAGTGTAAAAGGATTAGGTGAAAAGGCAGATGCCGAACTTAACGACATAGCAGCAAGAGCATTGCAAAGCTATGACGACTTAATGGATCTAGGTATGAACGTAGAATCACGTTATGCTAGTAGAGTATTTGAAGTAGCAGGCAGTATGCTTAAAACTAGCTTAGATGCTAAAACTGCAAAGTTAGATAAAAAATTAAAAATGATTGAATTGCAACTTAAAAAACAAGCAATTGATCAAAAAGCAAATCCGAACGTAGATGGCGATGTAGTAAACGGCGACGGATATGTTGTAACAGATCGCAATAGTTTACTCGAAAAACTTAAAAACATGGATAAATAACTATAACAGGGAACACATGTCATGAAATCATTTAACGAATTTTTAACCGAGTCTGCAAAGACTTACAATTTTAAGATCCGAGTAGCTGGAGTATTGCCAGAAGACTTTGTAGATCATATGAAGTCTAATTTAGCAAAGTACGAAGTAATAAAACTTAGTGCAGGCAAAACTACACCAATTATGGAAAAGCCATTAGACTTTCCGCAGTTACAAAATATGGAAGTTACTCATTACGAAGTAGAATTAAAGTATCCAGTTACTGCACATGTGCTTGAACATTATCTAGTTGACAATTGTAGTGTTTCGCATAGTCACTTTATTGTACGTGGCGAAGGCGATCCTGTTGAGATGCAACAAGCAGAAAAAGATAATAAGCCATACGAAGCAGTACTTAACACAGAAGAGCTAGGCGGCGAAAGTGCCCAGGAAGAAGTTGGCGATGCTCGTATAATGAGCTTGTTAAAAGAGCTAGAAGTTGCTCGTAAAGAACGTGCCATTGATCCAATGGAAGGCGCTCCTAAAGGCGAAGTAGCATGAGTGATATTAGAAAATTAATGGACGCAACCAAAGGTTATAGTGAAGTATCACAAGCAGTTCAAGAAAACTGGCTCAAAGACACTTTTAATAAGGTAGTAGATAAATTAGGATTAGGAGATGCTGACAGAGATAGAGTTATAGATGCTGCTGAAACTAAAACAACTGAAATAGATAAAATTGAAGCTGAAGTTCAAGCAAAGTTAAATAGCGCAGCAAATGACAAATATCAAAATGATAAAATAGATGATATAGCAAATGCATCAGATGCAGAAGCAAAAGCTAACGCAGATGCAGCGATCACAAAAAAGATGGATCAGGACAATGCAGTAGATGCACCAGGTAATTCAGGTGCAGCAGCTACAACAGGTACTAATGCAGCAGCTACAACAGGTACTAATGCAGCAGCTACAACAGGTACTAAGACTGCTAAAGAAGTATGGGACGAAATCAAAGCAAAGCGTGATCCTCTGCCACAAGGCGCAGAACGTGTTCGTTTATCTAATCTCATGAACCAGATTAATGTAACTTCCACAACTCCGGAAGAAGCTGCCAAAATTCTTGCTCAATCTGCGAACCGTCCATCAGATGCTGAACTTGATGCCAATACAACAGCAAGTACTACTGCTACAGCAGCAGCAGATACAACTGACGATGCTAGAGCTGCTAGAACAAATGCAACAGCACAAGGACAAGATAATAACCCTAATGCAGCTGATGGTGGCGGAGCAGCCCCAACAGCAGATACAACTGACGATGCTAGAGCTGCTAGAACAAATGCAACAGCACAAGGACAAGATAATAACCCTAATGCAGCTGATGGTGGCGGAGCAGCACCTAGCAACGGTTCATTACTAGGACGTAAATTAGATACTACAACACCAAACATAATGAAAGCATATAACGACGGTGGCAAACAAGCAATGCCGACAATTAGAAATATGCAAACTGCACTATCACGTTTAGGGTTTGACCCAAATGGTATTGATGGTAAGTACGGCAATGGTACATTCAAAGCTGTACAGGCATTTCAAAAGGCAAACGGATTAGCAGTAGACGGACAAGCTGGACCAGATACTATGAAGTCGATGAAGGCTATATTAGATAAAAACTTTGAAAAGAACAAAGTTACACCTGCTGACACAGCTAACTCGACGGCTCCTAGAAGTAACGCAAGTGGCGATCCAGCAGAAACAGGAAGTACCGGAGCAGGCACTGCTGAAGTGCCACCTAAGGCAAATTCAGCAGTTAATACAACAGGACCAGCAGCAACAACTCAATTCGCAAGCAAGGATAATAACATGAAAAAAGCAATTAAAGAATCGGCATCTATGAATGTCTCAATGACAGCAGACAATGCAAGTGAAGTTGCAGACTTAATGAAGCTGTTAAAAAATGCAGGAATGGATGACGCAAAACCAGTAAGTGATATTATGTCGCCACCAATGTCAATGGAACCATCAATGGAACCATCAATGCCATCAGACAATATGTCAGACTTTGTTAAAATGATTGACAAAGGTGAAAAACAAGATTTACCAGGTGAAACGTCATGTAGTTCATGCGGCG
>Ga0209090_10002971_pt1 | contig 10687 bp, 3 predicted proteins | sample ArcticOcean_MG_C_9_FD_187432 | JGI IMG/M metagenome (GOLD analysis project Ga0209090, IMG submission 187432) | Marine microbial communities from western Arctic Ocean - ArcticOcean_MG_CB2_152 (SPAdes) (version 2) | ecosystem: Environmental > Aquatic > Marine > Oceanic | place: Arctic Ocean... | reverse complement strand
TCACAGTAAATCATCATCATCAATACTTTAATAACAACATCGACCAGGTAACGAACGGCGTGTACCTCCAAGAACCAGATTGGAGCGGGAACATCGAACTCGCGGACAGAGTCAACCACGACCACTCTCGAACGACCGTGGCGAAAGACGCCGCGAAAGCGTTGCGCATCAAATTAATCAGTCGGCAGCCTCGGGAACAGTTTTTAGCGTTGAGCGCGTTGGAATGCTTGATGAAAAACTGCGGACCAGATTTCCAGGAGATGATGCTGAGTAAAGGCGTTTTGGAAACGTGCATGGAATTAGGAAGCAACAATGCGACGAATCACATCGTGAGGGATAAAGTTCTGCATTTAATTCGAGAGTGGTCTGAACATCTGAACGCGCGAGAGTTTAAAGGAGTGTACAGAGAGTTGACGCGATACGGGGTGAGATTTCCGGAAAGAGACGATTTTGTACATCCAGGAAGTGGTGGAAGAGGAGGAGAAAGAGCGACGAGAGAGGGGGGGAATACTAAATACGACGATATCTCGAACGTGGACGTTACGGGAGACCGGATGATGCGAATGAACGGCGGCGAACGGTTGCATTACCCGGCGGCACCCCCATCATTGCAACCTTCGCTCGGGATTCCTCGACACTCCCAATCTGTTCCGGCAAAACAAGTTTTAAAGTACGACGCGGCAATGAGCGAGGAGGACAGACGAGCGATTGAGATGGCGCTGAGAGAAGAAGAGGAAGCCATGGGAGGTGGGGGAGGTATGGCGTACGACGGCGGCCGAGACGGCGCGCTCGGGATGACCAGAGCGCAAAGAAACGAGTTACCCGGGGGCGGGCACTGGTCTTCCAAGAGATATCAAAGGTCGATTGGAAATCCAAACAAGTACAAGTTAGACGCGATTGGACGAAAACCAGAAGGACTGATGCCGGTGGAAGGCAAGTTTGTGAATAGAACGATTTCTTTGACAAGGGCGCAAGAACACCCAGATAGAATACGAGCGCGCGAGAGAAAAGTGAGCGATGTCGTCGAATCCGCGCAATCTATTTTGTGCGTTTTTGAGGAGATGTTGAGTGCTCCCGATAAAGACGACGACCTGTGTGGAATTCTCGCGGAACAGGCGAAAGAATCGAGTTCATCTTTAGTCGCTTTATTGACGGAAGAAGACGGCGACATGGATGAAGCGCTGACGTCGAAACTGATAGAATTGAGCGAAAAGTTGAACGTCGCGATTCAAAAATACGAGAGAATCGGGAACGATCGCGCGCCGCAAACATCCTCGTCGCCGGCAACAATGACGACGCATCAGCAGCAACAACAACAACGACAAGTGCAACACGACTTACTCGGGTTATCATCCGATGGAGGAGGTTTTAATGAAACCGCGATTTCTTCACCCAACCCGTTCCTTACGAACGCACCGTCGAGTGTTCCATCTGTTCGATCAGCCGCGACCAGTGATGAAGCGTTCGACGAGATTTTCGGTAACAGTTTTTCGCCGCACTCTCCGCCACAACAATCGAGTCGGCCGATGTCATTACGCGAGCAGTACATGCTTAAACAACAACAACAACAACAACAACAACAACAACAACAACAACAACAACAACAAAATCAGCAACAACACGCTTCGCAAGGGTCGCCATCGAATAGTGTAATCTCCTCGGAGTTTCTTACGCCCACGTCGCAACTCAAAAGCTCCTCCTCTCCGCCAAGCTCAAAAGCATTGAACGGGAGTGCAACTCCTCTAGGATTCGAAGCGAAACGCGAAAAGGAACGCCAAGAGGCGACTTTGCACGACCCCTTTGCATCGCTGGCCATTAATGCAGGGTTAACGCCGAAGAAAGGTGTTACGACGAAAAGCGCTTCTTCGTCTCCTCCGACGAGCTCTTCGGGTCAAAAAAGAGTTGTGAACAGTGAAATGGGAACGCCGCCGCAGAGACCGTCGACGTTACAAAGGTCTCCGACAAATCCATTCGATAACGACTTTAAATACCCAAAGATTTGAAATACTATTAGTAGTTAGAAAGGATATAACCTAATGTTTAGATACAGCTTATAATAATACACAAACGCATGTCAAAAGTTATTCATTAGAACTCACGCGGGGCGAATTCGACTTCCGCGACGCTGAATCCAGCCTCGGTTACCGCCGCTTTCAACCGCGCTTCTTGTTCCGCGCCGTCTGAACAGCACGCGACAACAGCCCCACCACTTCCCGTGAACTTTGCTCCCGCGCCGACACTTTGACACAGCTCAATCATTCGAATGTTTTCGTCTCCCAAACCGGCGTCGGTAAACATCTTTCGTCTCGCAGCAAAATTGGCCGAAAGTATGGGTGCTAAACGAATCGCGCACGACTCTTTCCCAGAGCTCATTTGAATAATCTGTAACCCTTCTCGAGCACAATCGGCGGCATTTTGCATGCCTTGAATGATTTCAGCGTCGCCACTGAGCCATCTTTGGCGAACCGGTTGGTGGATCTTTCCCGAATTGGATGGATTTTGACTCCAAACGACAAACAGTTTCGGAATTTTCTCCGCGTCGACGTACTCGTATTCGCCAATTCCCGTTTCCTTCACTTTTTCTGCGTTTCGGAAGTTCATGTGCACGCACCCCCCGTACACTTGGATGACTCTGTCCATCAATCCAGCCGCGATGCCAATGTCATTTTCAACTTGCAATGCTAGAAACGCTCGTTCTTCTTTGGAAATTTTGTCACGAACGTCGTATCGGTCTAACAAACAGTTCATGCAGCTGATGATGATTGCTGACGAGCCACTCATCCCGGTCTGTTTCGGAATATTCGAAAAATACGATAAACTGAAACCAACGGATGGGTTTTTGAGTGCAATTTGCTTCTCTTCGCAAAATTTAGCAAAGTTTGCTAACAACGCTTTTAACAATTTCGCGCCTCCGTCGTAGCCGTGCTCGGAGGTGAACTTCTTTAACGCCGATAACGATTCAAAATCGTTCGTGTCGTACGGACCTGGAACGATTTTGACTTCAGAAGATGTTGGCAAAGGTTTTAAAACAGTTTCGGCATAGAAATTCTTAATCGACACCGCGACAACTTCACCGAAATATTGATCCGAGGGGTTCCCGAGGAGGCCTATTCTTGCATATGTTCTCCGAACGAGAGTTTCGCTGACATTCTCGTTAGCAACGCCCATCGAAGAGAACGTTTCGTCACCTCTGATGGATTCAGCTATAGCACTTTTGATCATTTCGATATCTTTAAGATTGTCTTCGATTGCATCGTCAACAACAACGACTAATGTCAAACGCCCGTCGTCCGAAAAGACGCGAAACGCCGAAACATCCGTAAAGTTCGTCAATTCGAAAACGATTTCTTCAACGCCGGGGACATCATCGTGCAGAAGAAGTTGCTTGTACTCATCTGGCATCGCTTCGCGTGCTCTTGATCCCACAACTGCGACCACTCCGGAAGCGTTTCTCGCGACAACTTTTCTCCAAAAAGACAAGTCGTCAAGTCCAGTCGTCTCGTCCTTTATAACTTCGATTGGTCGTCGAACCGCCATCTTCGAGAAGGATTGCGTCGTCCTTTCCGCTTTGATTTTTGCATCGTTCTGTAAATGCAGAATACTACTTCGAACAGATGCGGCTCCTCGTTGTCTCAAATCTGCGATAGGTACGATTGAAACGATCGTTCCTTTCGGCAATTTCGTATGCGTTGCATTTCCCACTGGAAGCTCAATCAACGCATCCGCTTCCCGCATGCTCAAAATCCTCGAGCTTATTTGTTTACCTGTAGAGTAAGCTATTGGAAGCAAATGGTGTTCGCCATCAGAACTCTTCTTCGCTTTCCAGCTCAAAGAAACGCGATGGAATTCTTCTCGCTCGTCATCGAGTTGAATATCATCCCCTAATATTGCAACACTTCTTGGCGGGTAAACGACGTTTTGTCCTTGAAGCACGCGCAACATAGGTTTCACTAATAGCTCAAACGTCACGCAACACGAAACTGGATTTCCCGGCAATGACAAGCACAATAAATCAGGTTTGTTTACTCCTAATATCTTTCGTCTCGAAAGTGTAAAAAATTTCGTAGGCTTCCCAGGTTTCATGGATAAGCTTTGAAAATGGCACGCGACTGCGCTTGCATCGCCTTCGCACATCTTACGCATCATTGCGTCGTAAATATAGTCTCGATCACCTTTGGACGCGCCACCGGTAGTAATCAAAGCGTCACAATCTGACGCCAACGCGCGGCGAATCGTATCCACGACCGCACCTTCCTCGTCTCGTATTATCCTAGTCTTTACATCATCATCATCATCACCACCACCACTACCACCATCGTCGTCGTCGAATATGTTCACAATTTCCGCCCCACTCGATCGCAACGCACTCCTCAACGCGGGTCCATTCACGTCGTACGATGCGGAAGCGTTCGAATCTGGAATAGTATCTTTCGAAACTTCAACGATTTCGTCTCCGGTACACGCCAACGCTACGCGCGGCGTCCTCGAAACCTCGATCTCGCGTATACCACCCGCGGCTAAGATACCCACGTCGTACCATTCTATTCTTTCACCTTTTTTGAGTAAAATATCTCCTATTCCTACGTCTGATTGCGCTTTTCGTATCCATTTGTGTACTTTATAATCTTTCTCTTGTACGTTCGTGACGAACGAATCGTCGTCGTTCATCGTCACTTTCGTTACGTTTTCCTCCGGAACGACACAATTCGCCCCTTTTGGCAACACCGCGCCCGTGGTGACGTACGCGCACTCCTCGTGCGCTAACACCGCATCTTCGTTGGATGCGTTCTCTGCATATTGCGCTCGATTCGTCAACATTTTATTCACCCGGAACTTCTTATTGGTAACATTCGTTGTTGATGTTGACGATGATGTTGATGATGACGCTACGAACAAACTGTTGTTGTTGTTGTTGTTGTTCTCGTTCATAATGTTGAAACAAAATCCATCCATTATGGACACGTCTTTCACCGGGTGCGCTCTTTTCGCGCGAACGTCTCTCTCGCTCACACGCCCGACGCTTTTCTCAATCGGCAGCACAAAAAGCGTTCGTCGTTTTCGTTTATTGGTCGTCGTTGTTAAAACATCATCACGAACATCATCATCATCCAATTCCAATCTCCTAATAGAAAAAAAAATCTCTTCGCTCGTTCTCACCACTCTCTCGATCGCTTCTCGCATGGAAATCATCGTCGTCGTGAAAGAGTCTCGATGCGTCATCTCTCAGAGAGGGGTGGTTTTGGTGGTAATTGTGCTTTTTTGCTGCTTGTTTGCGGGTAAAAAAAGAGTGGAGAGAGAGAGAGAGAGTTCAGAGTTGTTCTCGTTCTCTCGTTGTGTTTTGTGGTGTTTGTTGTTTTTTTTAGATTTTTTCTCATGTGTGCACTTTGTTTTTTTTTTGTTTTTTTTGGTGGTTGACTCTCCAAACAAAAACACGCGCAACAACAACAACACACTTGACGAAAACGATTTAGATGATGAAATCTAATAACGATGATGATGATAATGGTGCAAAAGAGAAAAAGATGACGACGACGAGAGAATTTATGGAGGAGGAGAAAAAAGACGAGAAAGAAGAGGAGGAGACAGAGACGATGATGCTCTCGAGAGAGTCCAAAGAGATCGATGTTTTCGTGGAGAAGATTGTAAAAGTCAACGGAATCGTGTTTTCGGAGTTTGAGAGAAATTCAAAAAAATCATCATCATCACGCAAAGAAGAAGATTTAGAAGTTAAAGAAGAAGAAGAAGAAGACGTTTTTAAAGCGATTATTAAGAGAGTGAACAAGTACCAGGAGAAGTGCGAGATGTTGGACGGGCACTTGGAGAAGTGGATCGTGCCTTTGACGGAGGAAGTTTTGCGGTTTCACGCGGTGAAACTAAGCAATCATCATTACGATGAAGATGATGAAACAAAAAACACATCGAAAGCCATCTCTGCGTTAGCCATGCACCAAACGTCAAAAGTTTTACACGCGTTTGCTACGGTGCGCGGTGCGAAAACAATCGCTCGGTTTTTCCCGCACAGCGCGAGAGATTTGGAACCGGCTATCAAGACGCTGCGAAGGTTCATGCCGAAGCGGGACGGGAGCGCGGCGAAATACGAAGTCGCGGGATTTTGGGATAGATACCAACCAGGGACGAGAGAAACGTTGACGGAAGAAGTCGCGAGCGAGAGTCTGTTTGCGACGAGTTGGGAAACGAGAGCGACGTTGTTATCGTGGATTTCGGTTTTGGTTTTGATGCCGTTTGATATGAAGACATTTGTGAAAACGACGACGACGACAAAGACGACTTTTGACAACAGTGCCGACGGTGGTGCCGGTGGTGGTAGTAGTAGTAATAATAATAATAGTAGTGGTGATGAGAATAAAGCAGGGTTGATAGAAGATTTGTTAGGAATGTGCAGACAGTGCGTGTCGTTTTCCGAGGTGGCCAGAGACCGCGCGGCGATTTGCGTGGCGCGATTATTGACCCGGCCGGATGCGGAATTGAATCTAGGCGAATACCTCGATTGGTCGTCGAGCGAACTTATGAGAGTTTTTGGTAGAAAGAAAGCGGGAGAGGAAGAATCGACAAAAGATAAAATAGCCGAGGCAGTTGCCGCATCGGAGGACTCTTTCGTCGCGGTCGGAGCGACGCGCTCGATGGCGGCGATATTTAAGATTGGTCGTCGAGACGTTTTGAAACCGTTCCGCGAGAGCGCGTTGAAAGCCTCCCAGGCTGTGTTCGATGCCAAAACACCGTTACCTTCTTCTTCTTCTTCTTCTTTTGGTTCGCGCACGACAACCTCGAACGCATTGACTCGACAATTGGCGTGCAAACTGAGCGCGCGCGTGGCGCTCACTCTTTTAGCGCCGAAAGTTGTCTCTTGGAGGTATGCGCGAGGAAGTAGAAATCTAGCTGAGAACCTTCTCAACAACGAAAACGCGAACACGAAAGAAGAAGAGAGCGTCGACATTGTCGACGATAACATCGATGACAATGGGTTCGCATCAGACGATGAAACCGACGAAGCGAGTCTCGGCCAGTTGGAAAAAGCTATCGACCTTCTTCTCGAGGCGCTTAAAGACACGGACACTATCGTTCGCTGGTCGGCGGCAAAAGGTATCGGGCGCATTTGCCAACGTCTCCCGAAGCAATTTTCGGATGATGTCGTTGAAAATTTATTATCCTCGTGCTTCAAAGCGACCGAGTCTGAATCCACTTGGCACGGTGCGTGCTTGGCTTTAGCAGAGCTATCCCGAAGAGGCGTCTTGTTAGTGACAAGATTACCGTTTGCCGCCGAGAAAACTGCGGCGGCGTTGTTGTACGACGTTCGAAGAAGTTCACACAGCGTCGGTGCGCACGTGAGGGATGCGGCAGCGTACGTGTGCTGGTCGTTTGCGCGCGCGTACTCAAAGTCAGACTTTCAAGAAGTATTCCTAGGAACTCTAGCGACGCCGTTACTTGTCACGTCGTGTTTTGACCGCGAAGTCAACGTGCGTCGCGCGGCTTCTGCGGCGTTCCAAGAGTGCATTGGTCGTCTTGGTGGTGGTGGTGGCATTGTGGCAAAACAAGGAGAAGAGGATGTGACAGGCATTGATATCGTGCAAAAGTGTGATTACTTCACGATTGGGTCCGCGAGACGCGCATATTTGGACGTTGGTTTCTTCATCTCTCAATCGTTTCCGGCTTTTCGTCCAGCCATGCTGGCACACATATTGGATGTGAAAATTGAGCACTGGGAGGAGTCCACGAGATGCTTAGCTGTCGAAACGCTCGGTGCGTTGGGTGAAACGGACGTGGAATGGACGAGCACGGTCGCGCTTCCGAAACTTTTGAGGATGAGCGTCGACATGGATTTACCGAAGCGACACGGAGCGACGCTAGGGGTTGCGCAGCTTTTACTTTCGAAAAGTGTCATCGAGTATTTGCGAAACGAAAATGCGAATAACACTGATACACTGAGAAACGCGTGGAATCTCGTGTCTGAAATAGAGGCGAAACGTTTGTATCGAGGCAAAGGCGGTGAGATTATGCGTGGAGCAGTGTGCAACGTTATCGAAAGTTTAGGTCGCGTGGCAACTTTACCATCTTCATCAACTTCGCCATCGGAATTTTTCAAACCAAGTAAACAGCTCATTGTGCAACTTTGCGAGAGCGCAACGTCAGAATCGTTGCGCCATCCGAAGAAGGAGATTCGCGAGGCGGCGGCAAAAGCTTTGGTCTCCATCGCCTCGTCGAGCGCGCTTCGCGTCGACGGAAACGAAAGCATCGTTGAAGCTACATTGGCCGAACAATACTTAGTTACCGACCGATTACGTATCATGCAACAAACTATGGACGAATCGAGCTCCTTTTCTAGACGTGGGAGTGCGTATGCTTTGGGTATCATTCCGGACGTGTTCATCAACTTTTCCAATTGGAGAGCTATTCTTACCAGCTTACTCGAGGCGACGGTTCCGGAAGATAACCCGGAAATGAGGGACGCTGAAACTCGAGTCGACGCCGTGATTGCTTCGCAGAATATTTTGTGCAAGATCAACGCGAAACATTCTGCTTCTTCAGCTTGTGGAGAAAAGGTTGATGTTATAAGTATTTCGGATTTGAAAGATGCGGCGGATATGTGTTTAGAGGCGTTTTTGAAAGGCGTGGAAGATTATTCCGTCGATAAGCGAGGCGATGTTGGAAGTTGGGTTCGCGAAGCGTCTATGCGTGCATTTTCTGAAGTTCTGAGATGTTTTCAAACAATATCCAAATGTTCTGATGATAGCGATGGCGTTGTCGTGGATGAGTACGAGACAAAGTGCACGACTATCTTAGGTGTCTTGTTGAAGCAGTGCGGGGAGAAAATTGACAGAACTCGAACCGTTGCGTTTGAGAGCTTGTTCGCACTATTACGAGGTACTGGTGGTGGTGGTGGTGGTAATGATGACGATAGTCACGTGTTAGTTTCAAACGCAAAAGATTTCGAATCAATTCAAGCGTGTGTTCCGGTAGACGCGAAGGATGTTTCATTCGAAGCTGGATTACAGCGCGTCTTTTCGCATTGTCTCACGAAGGCGGTTCTAGTAGCGCCATACGCCGATTACGCGTTGAGTGGTTGGGTCGCGTCTACAGGAGCGGTGACGGAGAGTTTAGCTAAAGCTGCTAACACTGCTTTACTTTCGGTGCTCTCGAAGGAAGATGAAAAAGTTGATTTGAAAGAGAAAGTTGCCAGACACTTGATCGAGACCTTTGACGCGTATTCAAAAATCGATCGAGTGACTGTCCCGGCGATTCGATGCGTCGACGTGCTCTTTACCGGCGGTGCTTTTGATTCCTTCAGTTTGACCATAAAGACTCCGGATGGAGCATCAAAAGACTACAAGACTGCATTGTCGGACAGAATACGCTTCGAGTGCGCTGGAACGCGAGACGTGTCCAAGTATATATTGGCCGCCAACGCTCTTTCGCACGTGGCCTCTTGTACGGATAGCGTTGAGGGGAAAGAGAGCGCGCGCCTGGGTTTACTCGCGATGATGCGTAACAAGTTCCCGCGCGTTCGTCAGATTGCGTCGGAGGTTTTGCACATGGCGCTTAGCTCGGAAGATGACGTGGATGCAAACACGGAAGAAGTCATGGGAATGTTAACGGCGAGATTCTGGGAAGCGACGATGAACGCGGAGATGAAAGAGGCCATTCACGTGATTTATGCGAAACTTGGTTTGGAGATTCCCAAGCAAACAACAGCGGGGAAGAAAGACGCTTTAAAAACGATAACTGAAGAAAATATCGTTCCTGGCGTGTTGGCATCATCGAAAGTGCCAACGACTCACGCGAAGAAAATTTGCGATACCGCGGACGAAAACTCCTCCTACCAATCTCTCGTCGAGTTTTCCGGTCGTTAGAATCAATTTGTCTAATATTAAACAATGCGCGCTACGGGTATTTTACTATTCTCGCTCTCTACTCATCATCGTCTTCCTCTAATTCATCCTCGTCGTCCTCGCCCTCGTTCCCACCCACCGGTCCGAGCGCATCTGACTCTCCGATCGAACACCTGACGATCATCGGCGCGAACTTCCCTTCCCTTTGCCCTCCATCCTCTAACTTTCTCTTCTGTAGTTCTTGCTTCGTCTTTGGTTCTTCCGGATACGTCACTTGCGTCACGCGCACTCGAATCTGTTGCCCGGGTTCTATAAATTTCTTCACCATCGCCCCTATTTCTTCTCTATTTCCCTCGTTATTTGACTCTGCGAGAAACTCTACACTCTCTTCTTCGATGTACCAAATCTTCTCTTTATCGTCCCATTTCGTTTTCTCTAAATCCATCCCACTCTTGTTCGGTAAAACTATCAAATCGTCGAAAAATCCCAACGACACGCGAATACCGTTCTCATCCGTCAACGAATACACTTTTCCGACTAAAATCTCATTCACGAACGGGCTAAACACCACCATCCGAAACTCCACCTCGTAATGCGCCGCCCCATCGCCGGCGTATATTATCCCTCCTTTAATAGAATTCACTTCGTATAAAGTCACGACGAGGCCTAAATCCGTGATGACTTTGTCCACGTACAATTCTTCCAACTCCGCGACGATGGCCGTGAGCGGTTCTTTGTCCAGGTGTTGCGGTTTAATGGTCACCGCGGAGTCTTTCAATCGCGCTATTTGAAACATCTTTGTTGTTGTTATTATTATTATTATTATTATGTTCTTGTTGTTG
>Ga0209090_10002968_pt1 | contig 10692 bp, 9 predicted proteins | sample ArcticOcean_MG_C_9_FD_187432 | JGI IMG/M metagenome (GOLD analysis project Ga0209090, IMG submission 187432) | Marine microbial communities from western Arctic Ocean - ArcticOcean_MG_CB2_152 (SPAdes) (version 2) | ecosystem: Environmental > Aquatic > Marine > Oceanic | place: Arctic Ocean... | reverse complement strand
CGCGGTGTTGGTTTTACCGCCACCACCATCCTCTCCTTTTCGTCGTTCCCTTCTGCTCTCTAACAACGTCTTCACCGTCTGCGCATCTCTCGCGTCGTTTTGTTCCATCCCCGCTTCTCTCGTTAATCTTACGAACTTTTTCAGCATTCCATTGCTTTTCTTCTTCTTCTTCGTTTTCTTTTCATCCTCATCCTCGTCAAAGTCTCCTTCTCCTTCTCCTTCTTTCATCGTCTGATGAGAATTTCGATGAAAAGGCAGCGCTTGACTCCCACCACCTAAAACTGCGTCTAACTGCGCCGCCAGCTCCCGGTCGTATCTGCCTTTGACAAAGTCGTCGATTTTGTTGTTCTCCTCGTTCTTGTGTTTGTTGTTGCTGGTAGAACAACTGTTCTTCTTGATTCTTCTTTTCATCCCATTCGTGTCCCTCCCCGCGTTGTTTGCTTTTCGTTCATCTTCATCTTCTTCCTTGTCTTTTCCTTGCAAAAACAAAACCTCCGCCGCCTCCGCCGAGCCTCGCTTCCTTTTCACTCGCACCACCGACACCACTCTTCTTCTCTCATCCTCCATTATTATAGTATTATTTTAATGTCTTCTTCTTTAGTAGTGTTTGTGTTCGTGTTTGTTCTCTAGAGATGTTTTGCCGTTTTCCAATTTCAAAAGTCTTCATTTAATGTAAAGAAAGACGGTTGAGAAGATGGCGTTTTCGACTCTTAGTATTATTAAAACGAGTACTACGAACAACAACAACGGCGAATCGTCGTCGTATTTTTATCTCAACACTCTTTGTTCTTGCGGAGTGGCATCCGTTGTGTCTTTATATTCATATTATTATTATTATTCAAAGTACAAATGCAAGCGATTTGCGCTAAAGGAAGAGACGGTTGGAACGCAGAAAAAGCGTTTGTTTTCCAGACGATCTTACTCTAAAGAAAAAGACTTTAAAGAAGAAGAAAAGAAAGTGATGCTGGTCATCTCGCACCCGGACGACGAGGCGATGTTTTTCGGACCGACTTTAGAGAGTTTGAAGACAAAGAATTTGATTCCCACAACGAAAGTCTTTTGTATTTGTCTCTCGAATGGAAACGTCCACGGTCTCGGGCAAGCGCGAGCGAAAGAACTGAAAAAATCGACACTAGAGGTGTTCAAATTGGACGGGTGCGTGATTGCGGATTCAGAGGATTTACAAGACGGGATGGATAACGTGTGGCCTTTGGAGGAAATAGCGAACGTGGTGCACGAGTGCGTGCAACATTATTCGCCGGATGTTATATTGACGTTTGACGAGCGCGGCGTGTCGAAACACCCGAATCACGTGCAGACGCACCGAGGGGTGATGCGGTTTATAGTGGAAGCCAAGTTAGGGGCGATACCGAACGCGGAGTATACGGAAGAGAATGTGCCAGAGGTGTGGGTGTTGGAGACGACGCCGTTTTATAGGACGTTTATGGGGGCGATGGATTATTGGGCGTCGGTAGTTACCACCACGAGGAAGAAGAAAGGTAGTAAAAATACCAGTAATGAGAGTAGTAGTAGTAGTAATAATAGTAGTTTAGCAGCGGGAGCGTCCTCAACATCTTCCTCCTCGGTCATGTTTTGCTCGAGGAATCCTTCGTTAGTTTTGGAAGCGATGCGGACGCACGCCACGCAATGGGTTTGGTACAGAAAGTTGTACGTCGCGTTTTCGAGGTATTCGCTTTTGAACACCTTGCGAAGGATGGACGTCGGTCCACCTCCTTCGCAACAAGAGAAGTAGCGCCGTAGTAGTTTTGAGTATGGTACTTACTTAGGTGGTACCATTAGGATGTGAAAACAGAGAAAATGTGTACGAGTAAGTGCAACATACTTAGCAGAAATTCGTGTAGTAAATTATTAATACATTTTCAAAAAACAAAAGAGTTTTTCCTTTCCTCAAGGCGGCGTCGGCGCGCTCGGAGACGCCTGCATCGCTTGAGATTGTTGAGTAGCGGTGGTATGAGTAGTGTTTCCGAGACTTCTTTGTCGAGCCGGTAACGCCGTGGGGAGACTCCAGAACCCGACGGAGCCATCGTAGGACCCACTGTATACTTTCGTCGCGACTTCGCCGGTCGAGGCTAAAACTCTCACGGCGTCCTCGTGACCTTCAAACATTCCCGCGCACGAGAACGAATTCGCGTTCCAAAATCGAACCGTCGTATCGTACGATCCACTCACGACGTGACCTTGCATCACCGCTAAAGCTAAAACTGCCTCCGTGTGACCGGTAATCACCTTGACGCACTCTAGATTATTTTGTAAATCCCAGCACCGAATGGTTTTATCCCACGAACCGCTATAAAGGAACCTCGAATCGAGCGCCAAGACGCGAACGTTGTCTTCGTGGCCGACGCACACTTGCAAACATTTCAACGTGCGAGCATCCCACGCTCTGACGGTTGAATCATCCGAACCACTCAAGACGATTGGATTTTTTGAGGATGATATGTTATCGTTATTAGCCTCGTCGTTGGTGGTGGTGGTGGTGGTTTCAGTTTTAGTAGTCGCGTTCATCGAATGCTTGTTGATATTTTTATGCGCGATCAACGCTCGAACGGCATCTTTGTGGCCCGTGAGCGCTTTGATTTCCTTCAATTTGACGGCATCCCAAACGCGAATGGTTTTATCGTAACTTCCCGAAAAAACGCGGTCTAATGCGACGACTAACGTTCTCACCGGCCCGCCGTGCCCTGTCAAAACCGCCAGCGGCTCTAAAGTTACCACGTCAAACGCCCGGATCGTGTGATCGTAGGACCCGGTAAACAATCTATCTCGCATGTTCTTGTCGCTTTTACTCACCTCGTGGATGACCAACGCGCGAACGGCATCCGTGTGCCCAGAGAGCACTTTCATTCTGCGAAACGTCGTGATGTCCCACACGCGCACGGTGCAATCGTACGAGCCGCTAAACAGTCTCTTGTGCCTCGTGCTCACCGCGAGCGAAAGCACCGGTCTGGTGTGCTCTTCCAACACGTGCACGCACCGTCTCGATGGGATGTCCCACACGCGCACGGTTTTATCCGCCGATGCCGTAAATACTAAGCTATTCGTGGTTTCAACCGCCCAGACGATTTCTTCGTGGCCTTCTAAAACGGTGTGTTCCGGCGCGCTCGGACTCGGTTCGCCACCCATGGCGGCATCGCCGGTAATGTTTGGATTTCGCCTCGCCAAGTTATTAATCGCCGTTTCAATTCGATCGTCGTCGATGGTATCGTATACGTTCGCTCCGCCGCCCTCGCCTCTTCCTATATTTTCAAATCCCGCCGCTTCTTCTCTTCCCTCTGCTCCCGCGACTGCGTCCTCGCCTTCTCCGCCGTCCGTGGACATTCGTCTTCTTCCTCCCTCGTCGTCGTCGTCTAAATCGTCGTCGTGTTCTAAATCGTCTCCAAATTGCAACGTCCCGCCTATTTGTACGGTTGGTTTTTGCGAAACGTTCCTCAGCAACTCCTCCCCTTCCGATTCGACTAAAAACTTTGTCTCCTTCGCCCACTCCAATATCGCGTTTCTCAACGCAAAGTTTGGCGTGATTTCAGTATTCCTCAATCGTTGCCCGGTCGATGGACACGTCTTGTGACCTTGCTGAAACCACTTCGCGATTGACCGCCTGTCGTACGTGTGCCCAGAGGCTATGAAAACTGGGTCCCGCATTAACTCGAAAGTAATCGGACACGAGAAGTGCACGGGAACTTGAATCTTTTCTCTGTCTTCAACGCCTTCTTCAACGCCGTCGCCAGCAAGGTTGTTGTTCGTGTTGTTGTTGTTGTTGTTAGTATTCGTGTTGTTGTTGTTGTTGTTAGTATTCGTGTTGTTGTTTTCCCCGAGAAGAGGAGGAGGAGGAAAATTCTTTTCCAACTCCATTAACTCCTCTTCTAATTCTTCTTCTTCTTCTTCTTCTTCCTCTTCTTCTTTGACGCTGTCGTCGTTCATCATTATTTCTCAACGCTACTGTTCTTCTGTGTTGTCTTCTTTGTCTTCTTTGTCTTCTTCTTCTTAATAATGAAGAGAGATGAATGAATTTTGTTGAAAGTGTTGCCCCTTTTTTGTGTTTATTCTCTCTTGCAAGAGAAATTTCTTCGCGATTCTTTTCTTTAAAAAAAATACGAGTGCTTTCTGCTGCTGAAAAGAACGATAATGCTCCTCTTCTCCTCCTCCTCCCCGCAGAAGAGGGAGAAGAAGAAGAGGAGTATCACCATCATCGCGTTGTTGTTCCTCTTCGGAGTGGTATTTCTTTGCTATCGCGTGGTTTTTGAACCAGTTTTGCTCTCTAAAAGTGTCACCCAAGAAGAAACAAGGGTGTTGGGGGTTCCTAGATATGAAAAAAATACTATCATGTTGACGCAACAGAGAAGATGGAGAGACGAAGACGACGACGCGGAAAGAGTAGACAAACTGCTGGTGTCTTCTTTGAGAAGACTGTCTGAGGAAGATCAGTATTATCGCGAGGAGAAGCCTCCGGAAAAGAAGAAACGAGTACAACAACTCGATGATAAAAGTGGTACCCAAGGCGTTTTTGCCCGAGAGATATGTTTGTTTGCGCCGAGCACTCTCGATCGGTTAAAATCGGTACTCCCCAGGCTCGCACAAACGTGGTCGGGGACGATGTCTGTTGCCGTGCTCGCCTCTGAGGAGGACGTTAGGAGAGAGATTTTCGGTACGAGTACTCGAGAGTTCACGAGAAATCGTCTGACCGTCATCGCGGTGGACCCGTTGCCAGAGTACGAAACTCGATTCCCGGTCAACGCGTTGCGAAATTTGGCCTTGTCGGGATGTAAACGCACGCTGAACGCCACGTACGTTGTTCTGCACGACGTTGATTTCGAAATCTTTCCGAACGCGCCATCAAAAGAGCTACTCGAAGAAATTGAGGAAGTTTTAAAACCAAACGCGAAGCATGGATTAGTTTTGCCCTCGTTCACGGCAGACGATCGATACTTGCGCAGAGTCGAGACGTTTCGGAAAGAACACGACTTTTCGCGCGAGTCGTTGGATGTTTTGAACAGCTTCAATCGGAAGGAAAAACTCATAGAATTGATAAAAGAGTACGGTATAGTCGAATCGTTCCGCGAAAAATACTGGCCGGTGGCGCACGCGGCGACAAACGTATCTAAGTGGCTTTCGATGATTATTGCGGGAAAAAAGAAGGATGCAGAGGAGCATCGACCGTACTCGGTAGGCGCGAATCATCTCGGGAGTCGACATCCGTATTATTACGAGCCGTGGATAATATTGCGCGCCGATGTCGACGATATGCCAGCATTCGATGAATCTTTCGTGACGTACGGGTTCAACAAAATAAGTTGGATACACGAGTTGTCGGCTGATGGTTACAAGCTCTTCGTGTCTCTCTCTTCGTGGATGGTTCACACCAATATTCATCCTAACAGAGGATCGCAAACTTCTCGCGAGATGCTTCAAAGGTGTAAAAATACGGCGAATACCGGTAAAGATTTCCGCATTTCTCGCATCGGTCACTCGTGCATCCCGCAATTTCTAAAGCGGATCGAGTGCGCGTATAATTTTGGCCTCGAACGAGTGCAATGGCCGACATCGAACGACTCGGTTCCAGAACGGTATTTAGTGGATACCATGCGAAACGAAAGTCGAATCGCGTGTTTTGGCGGATGCGTCACGGATCAAGAACCCGTGCCAAGAACACCGCCGCTCGCCGTGTTACAAGGCTACGGCGGTCGCGTCACAAAACGCGTCGGCGAGAAACCGCCGAGAAGGAGAAGAGAAAAGTGCGAGAGGTTGCGCCCATCCTCTTCCGCGACGTGGACGCTTTGATTTAGTCGTTACGAGCGAGAGAGAGAGAGAGAGAGAGAGAAGAGAGAAGGAGAGTCTATATAATACGTGTGATGATTCAAAATATTCTTTCTTCTTTTTTTCTCAAAATACAAATACGGTTCGTTCGGTAGATTTCTACTACTGATACTCCTCCTCTCTCTTTTCACTAATAATATTAACATCCGGGGAAAGGGGGGGCTCGTTTTTAAAATATATGGTAAAGTTCTTCTCAAATCAGTTTCGATTGAAGAAATTGGACGGCGAGAAGCCGCCCGCAAAGTTGATCGGCATTCCAGCGTCTGCGAGTTTCATCGCTCTCGGAGGGCTCGCAATGTGGTGTTCCAAAGTTTCGCGTTCCTGCTTCCCTCTCAAAACAGAGGGCATTCGCTCTCCCGCGCCTCCATTATTCGCACCTCCCACGCTATTATCTTGACCCATGCGAAACAAGTGAGAAAGACGGTTGCTGTTTTTCTTCGTCTTTTTCCCAGTTCCGTCGTAGTTGTGTTGTGTTAAAACTTTGCCGAGGCCAGCCACGACCAATCCATTCGCGGTGACATCACCGTCGCCGTCCGCGTGCATTTGCGCACTCGTGCTGACATCATTTCCTCCTCTCGCGGGTGGCGACTGGAACGTGATGGCGGTGTTGTCGAACGCGCAACTTCCGTCTGCGAACCCTCTCGGTGCTTTCGTTGGCGCCGGAGGAGGGTCTACCGATGCCCCCGTCATGTTTATTCTCTCTGCTTCTTCTTTTTGTTGTAACAATTGTTGTTGCATTTTCTGATACATGTCATGGAAAGGAATATTGCTTGGGTCGCTGTGATGATGCGCAGACGTCGTCGTCATCATCGTCGTCGTTGCCATTTTCTTCTTCATTTCTGGAGAAAGCAAACGGTTGGTCGGCGAATCGTGTTGTTGTGGACTCGCGACGTATTTATCGTACATGGTGCCTTCGCGCGCGTTCGTTTGCGCGTGAAGCCTCCCGGGAGTCACTCTCGTAGTGACGCCACCACCGTTGACCCAATTCAACAACGACGGCGATGCCAACGGCGAGTGCACCATGGTGTTATCGTGTTCGTCAAAGACGTCCTCGAATCCACGTTCGGCGTCCTCCTCGTTCGCGTATTTTCGGACGTCCGTGGGCGTTCTCGCGGCGTAGGTATTCGGCGATTGGAAATGAAATCTCGTCGACGGCGAGTTGTGGTGATGGTGTTGACGATGATGATTATTCATTTCGTACGGCGCCGCCGCCGCCGCTGATACTAAGCCCGCGTCTTTACTGGAATCCTTCTTGCGATACTTCTTTGCGTTTTCTCCGTTGTTCTTCTTCCCTCCCGTCTCCGCCGCTCGTTTCGTCGCTCCAACAGTACCCAAAGTTTTCTTGTTCGTCTTCGTCTCCGCGAAAACAGTCCCGGCGAGCGGATCAAAGATATCCTCTCCGTCATCATTTGGGGCGACGTACTTCCCGTACTCCGCCGTCGATGTTTTTGCGACGATCAAACTGGCGGCTTGACTTTGGTTCTTCGCCGCCGCTTTCGCCGACTTGGTGCCTTTCCCGGAGGAGAGCTTTTTCCCGTTCTCGTCCGAGCTGTTGTGAAACGCCGCCGCTTCCGCGGGCAACCCTTTGGCGTACGCCTCTTCAACGCGTCTTTTTAGCGTCGAGTTCCAGTGATTTTTGATCGCGTTATCCGTTCTTCCGACGAAATTTTTCGCAATGTCCGCCCACTTGTTCCCGCACTCTTGGTGTTTCCGAATCAAAAGCAAATCCTCCTCCTCGCTCCAATCTTCTCTCTTGATTTCCGGATTCAAATGATTGTACCATCTCTCCCTGCACTGTTTCCCGATTCTCCCGGGTAACTGTTGCGCGATTTTCGACCACTGCTTCGCCCCCAACTCCGCGACTAACGAGATGATCTTCTCGTCTTCCTCCTTCAACCACGGGCCTTTCACCAGCTCTGGGTTTAAAACTTTTTGCCACCTGTGTAAACACTGCACGTCCGTTCTTTTTTCCACGCCTTCGTTCGTTTTGAAGTATTCCGCTGTTAATAAGAAAACAAGTGGTGCGTGTTTTGGTTTTGGTTTGTTTGGAGATGATGAGGAAGAGAAGAACCAAAGATAATGATGATGATGATGTCAGTAAACATATATATAAGAGAGAACGAAAGAAAAGAGAGAAGAGTAAAAAATACGAGCAAAAAATCGTCCAAAAAACCAAAAAATTCAAATTCAAAATTTTTTCTTTCTGCGCTTTTTTCTATCCTCTCGGAGATGATGTCGAAACATAGAGAATGATATATAAATATGAAACAGAGAGAGAATCGTACCAATCTTCTTCCAGTTCTTCCCTTTGTAAATAGCCACCGCGCGTCTCAAAACGTCGTCCTCGGCCGGGGTCCACCCGCCTTTGGCGGATCTTCTCGTCGGACCTCCGACTCTGCCTTCCAATCTTTGCGTCAGAATTTCTTTCAAATTCATTCCATTTATTTCGTAATTTTTTTCTTCGTCGTCGTTTCCGTGGGCTAATATTCTATTATTCTCTTCCTCTTCCTCTTCTTCTTCTTCCATCATCATTCCTCCCGACGAATTAAAAAAGAAGTCTTCTTCCTTAATCTTTAAAGTCTTCTTCTTTGTCTTCGTCGTCGTCTTTATCGTTTTCTTTTTAATCATCGTCGCTTTCTTCTGCAAAGCGTTAATGATTTTTTTAAGGGGAGGTCGACCCGGAGGCATTTTTGAAAAAAGTGAGGACGAACGAGAAATTTTTTCTCTTTTTTTTTGTTTTTTTGAATTTTTTTCTCAAGCTTGGACATTGTTGGACTCTTTTTTCTGCTCTCATCAAATCGTCTTATCGTCTCGGGTCGAACCTTCAAAAATACGCGTTGAAGCTTTCTTTCTTCGGATTTTAATAACGAAGAAGAAAACGATGAACGAGGATAATACCGAAAAGGAAGACTTTGAAGAGGACTTTGAGGAGGAAGACCACGTCCTCCCCTTCATCAGCAGCAGAAAAGCAACGCGAAAGGAGGAAGAGGAGTTGCGTCCGTCGTTTTTTTCTCTCTCTCTCGTTCTTTTCTCTTTCTCTCGTTTTTTTCAAAGACGGACGACAACGACGACTTATATTCTACTTTTAATAATGCTAATACATGATTATTAAATACATCACACAAAACAGGATGTATCATTCAATCGTTGCGAGTAGGGATGCCACGGAAGAAGAAGAAGAAGAAGAAGAAGAGAAAGAGAAAGAGAAAGAGAAGGAAGAAAAAGAAGAAAAAAATCTCCAAAAACTCGCTCTCTTGGAAGAAAAAATGGCACGACGAGAACGAGAAAATATGGAAACGTCGAACCATCTTCGACGCGAACTGTTGGAGAAGGAACGCGAGGTGTTGAAAGCGAAACAACTTTTGAATCAGGAGAGGAAGAATTATCGAGAGAGGGCGATGATTGCGAACCATCAGAGAGTGACAGAGATGGATCGACTCAACGCGGATAACGAGAAAGTCGTCGCGCAGTTACAACTGGAGATTCAAGAGTTGAAGACTACGATTGCAAACTCGCGAGAACACGTAGAGAACAGAGCAAAGTTCGACCGAGAGTACATGAAAGTCTCTCAGGAGCTGGAAAACGCAAAGTTGAAGATTGAAAACATCGACGAGGAGAGAGAGGAAGCTATATCCGCGCTCACGGCGAAGATGCAAAACGAACTCGAACAAAACGTTCAAAAAGCAACGCGGGAACACGAGTTGGCCATGGAAGAGAAATTGGAAGCGAACGTTCGAAAAATATTCGCGCATAATCGACGAATGGCCGAGGCACTGAGGTTACACGTCGCGGAGACGGATAAACTGCGCGAAGATATCGAAGCCGCAAACTCCGAGAAAGTTACGCTGAGCAGATTATTGGACGAAGCGAAAGAAGAAACGTAACTATCCGCGAAGAAGGCGGTAACGATCGGTAAAGATTTGAACACGGCCCGAGTAAGTTTGGGAGAACTGAACGAAGAGTGCGAGGAACTAAAAACCGCGTTCGATGAGGAGCGAAACCGCTGGATGGATGAGAAATCTCGCGCGACGGAAGAACTTCGCGAACGAGAGAAATACTTCGCCGACGCTATTTCTCTACGAAACAAGGAATTGCTCGAATTGCGGAAGTTAGCGCAAGCTTACGTAAACGAACGCAACGATTGCGAGGCGTTTCTCATCTCGTGTTTAGACGACGTGAGAGAAAGAAAAATGAAAGAGCAAGAAACGAAGATGTCGGCGTCCTCCTCTTCTTTTTCTTCTTCCTCCTCCACCTCGATCGATGAAGAAATACAACAAAAGATTGAACAAAAACAAGGAAAACAAGAAAAAAACGCCTTGGTTGCTGTAGACGTCGACGGAGAAGGAGGACAAGAAAGCAGCGAAAACGACGATTACGTGCACGTGAGTGCCCCGACACCGTCTGCGGCGGCCGCGATTGATTTTACAAAGCTTTCTTGGAAAGAGAAAGAAGCGGTTCTTTTTGAACTCTTTCGTAAAATTGAAACGAGCGTGGTATCGGAATAAAAAAAGAAATATCTCTTCCATGTATGTCATAACTAACAGGTAGCGTACAGTACTCTCGTTTGCGTTTTATATTTCAAATTCGCTACATTTTGTCGTGGGTATATGTTCCTCCCCCTTTTTTTTGCACTCGCGCGAGTGCGGTTAATAATAGCGAATGTTCAGTTGTTTGTTTTTATTATATGATGTATAATTGCGCACCACCATCACCACCACCATCTCCTCCTCCTCCGTACTTCTGACGTGCTCTGCTCTTTTCTCTCCTCCTCCTCCGTACTTCTGACGTGCTCTGCTCTTTTCTCTCCTCCTCCTCCTTTTGCGTTTGTTGTCTGAAAAATTACCATCGTCGAGATCCTGG
>Ga0209090_10002966_pt1 | contig 10695 bp, 9 predicted proteins | sample ArcticOcean_MG_C_9_FD_187432 | JGI IMG/M metagenome (GOLD analysis project Ga0209090, IMG submission 187432) | Marine microbial communities from western Arctic Ocean - ArcticOcean_MG_CB2_152 (SPAdes) (version 2) | ecosystem: Environmental > Aquatic > Marine > Oceanic | place: Arctic Ocean... | reverse complement strand
AAGCACACGCAACGGCAACAACAACAACAACAACAACAAGATGGAGGTGCTCGTGCTAAAGCGAAGAAAGGTCAGCAAGCGGCGACGCAACAAACGCAGCGCGCGCAACAAGTGCGAGAGTTTCAAGACGCGGCACCAGCGAAGAAATCCGAGGCGACGAGACGGTTAGACGAAGAAGAAGCGTTAGAGCGTGTATTATTAGCACAGCAAAAAGAAGCTGCCCAGGACGGTCGCGCGCAAAGACCAGTTCCGGCGTCTCGCAGAGGAGGCGCAAAACAACCTCCGCCGCCGGTTCCGGAGACGAAGAAAAAAGGAGACAACGACGATTACGTCGTTTCGGATTCAGAGGAGGAAGACGACGACGTCATCCCAGCATCTGCGCAGCCAGTAGCTGCTGCGAGGCGTGGGCTAGCTGTTGGAGCGAAAAGTGCAGCCGCCGCAGCGGCGGCGGCAAAAAGGAAACAGCGACAACAATCGGATTCGGAATCTTCTCAAGACGAGGAAGTGCCTGATTCGGAAGAAGAAGAAGACGAGGATTTCGCAGATGCGAAACCCGCACCGAAGAAGAGAGGTGGAGCTGCAGCAGCCGCCGCCGCCGCAACGAGAGCGACAAGACGTGGTCGTGGCGCGACGCCGTCGACGCAAACGAAGAGCAGAAAAGTTCCAGAAAGTATCGTCATCGACGACTCCTCGGATTCCGACGAAAAGGCCACACCTTCTGTCGCGGCTGGAGCTGGAAGAACATCTGCTGCCGCTTCGAGAGGCAGAGGCCGCGCGCGCGGTGCCAAAGTTTTGAACAACCCAACAACAAAATCGGCAGTTGGGGATAAGCGCGGCAGAGGTGCCGCCTCGTCGAAGCGAGGTGCTGGTAACAACGCGGACGACTCTGACTCGGAAGAACGCGCGAGACCGACGAGAAGAACGCGCGGCGCGCCCAGTACTCTTCCCACAACAGGAGGCACCCAGAGAAGCACGCAACGATCCGGGGCGCCCGGTGGCACGCAAAGGACTACCGGAACTGCCTGGGGTCGCTCCAAGAAATAACATTATTAGTGTACCAGAATATCAATAATAGAAGAACAACAACAAAACGCGCATACACGTAGCGTGTTTTCGCGACGAGAGATACAACAAATACAAACGATACTACTACTCATACTAAATCATCCTCCTTTATTTTGACTGTCGATGATGACGGTCACCGGGCCGTCGTTCTCTATGTGCACGTCCATCATCGCTCCAAACTTGCCCTCTTTTATTCCATTCTCTTTATATTCCTCTTTCGCTTTTTTAAGGAACTCGTCGTACATTTCCTTCGCCTCTTGAGGTTTCATCGCTCGACTGAAGGAAGGTTTTTTCCCTTTCGAGCACTCGGCGAGTAAAGTGAACTGACTCACAAACAAGACATCTAATCGGTTTAAATCGAGTAAAGACTTTGTCCACTGTTTATTTTCTTCATCATCAGGGTCCGGCCAAAGGCGTAAACTCATCGTTTTTCTTAAAACGTAATCGCAATCCGTGAGCGTATCTTCCGCGCTGATGCCGAGGAAAACGACCGCACCTTTTCCAATTTTAGTTATCGATTCCGGAAGCGGTTGCGAAGGATGGGAGGGAGGTAACGCGTGATTGTGCAACTCGGGGTGTCGAACAGAGACCGATCCCGAGTGCACGCGTTGAATCAACGCTCTCATTATTTGCTTTTGTTCGCGCTTTTCGCGTGTGTGTGAGTTGTAAGGTGTTCAATCCATTTTTAACGGTTTCCTCTCAAGTCGTACTACGCAAAACTCTCTGATGACGATAAGGCGCGAAAGGCGTCGTCGTCCACGAACGCTTGGACGTCCCAAGCGTCCAAGAGACTGTCGAACAACAACAATCCATTGTCTTCTTTTTCTTCTCCTTCTTCTGTGTTGCTACTTGTGCTATTGCTAGTATTAGTATTCGAGGAGGAGAAAGACCCCCGCAAACTGTCCAACGCCTTCTCGGCGACGACTTGCTTTACGCGGAGTTCTTTGCGCGTGCCTTCTAAAGCGCTCGCGCAAAGGAAGAGCCACTGTTCGAAAGACCATTTATTGTTGTTGTTGTTGTTGTTGTTCATCTCAACGGTATTATTGGAGAGAGAAAAGCGAGTGGAAAGTGCCGCGTTGGGGACGTTGTGCATCCAGTGCACTTTTGTCGACGGCGCTTCGTTGTCGGTCTGTTCTTTTTTCGTCGTTTCTAAAAACGATAAATGCTTCGCGAGGACGACGGCTTCTTCCATCTCGTCTTCTTTCTGCTCTGTTTCCCTTCCTCGCCGTCTGTCCTTTCCCCTGCTGCTTCTGCTTCTGCTCCTCCGTCTCCCCCGAGGTTCTCTGTCCCTTCCTTGCCGGCTGCGCCCTTCTTCTTTTTCTTCGTCTCTTCGCGCTAGGTGTTCCGGCGGATTCTTTGCTTCTTCTTTAACTTCTTTTCCGCCGTTTTCAAACGCACTCGTAAAACTCTCGAACGTTTCCTCCATTCGCTTCGAAATACTTTCCAATTCTTCCACGATTCTTCGCAACTTTTCGCACGCTTCGTCCACGCGTTCCGCGTCCGCGGCGGAAAAAAAATTCGCGTACTTGCCTCGTTTCATCAAACAGTTCAACATATCGTCGCTCGGGAGTATCGATTTAATCTTCTCCTGGACTTTTACGTGGTACGGTGAAGAGGAAAAGTCCTCGTCTTCGTTCTTCTTGTTCTCCTTTTGCTTCTCCTTCTTCTTCTTCTTCTTTAACATCGACGATAACTCCTCTTTCGCCTCTTTCAAAATCGTCAACGCATCCGTTCCGCTCTCGTGGGCGACGAACCATTCTCTCGCTAAAGACGCCATGGTGTATATTGCGTCCACATCAATCTCAAATTCTTCCGCGCTGTTCGTGTCGTTATTGTTATCATTATTATTATCCACTGTCGTCATTCTTTCTTTTTCTCTCAATCAATCAATCAATCAATTCAGCTCTTCGTCGTCCCCGATGGTCCTTTAAACACCTCCCCGCCCGGAACGCTTCGCAACGCGCTTTCGATCCGCCTCCCAACTTGCTCCTTTTCCCAAAGGCCTATATAATTCGTCGATGCGAATAAAACCGACACCAAGCTTAAACTAAATCCCGTCGCCACTGCTAAAGCTTTTAACCCTTTAATCGATGCTTTCACGTGTACTCCTCGCGGTAAATCTCGTTCTAACTTGTGTTTTCTGTTTTTCAAGTGCACGACTACAGCGGTGGACACGGAGGAGAAAACAGTCACGAGTGCGGCAGAGATGGCGAGGTTTGGATGCGACACCTGATAATACTTTTTTTTGTCGTTTTTGTCTGCTTCTGCGAGAAAGGATTGAATGAACCGGAAGCCTTCTCTTTTCGTGCCTGTCGTTTGTTCTTCTTCTCGTTGTTGGTGTCGTCGTTCGTTATTGGAAATCGAATGCGAGGACGACGGAAACGAGGACACTTCTCCTTCTTTTTTCTTTGTGTTGGTCTTCTTTGAAACAACAACCGAGGGAGACGAGGACGAGAACCACCACCAAAAGAGCATATATCGCCTTTAGAGGACTTGGGAGAGTAAAAAGAAGGCGCAGAAACAGAGGTCCTTTCTCTTCTTTTCCTTCGGAAAGACTTAAATCGAATCGAATGTAAAGAGAGAAACGAGTGAACAAAAATGAGGGAAGAAAGAGAAATAAAAACGTAAAAATAATACAACGAAAAAAGCGAGTCAACATCTATCTCTTCCTCTTTCGTTCTCTCTGTCAAACAAATTACCAGCTATAGAACGCGTCGTCCTTATCTCTCACAATTTCTTCTTTTTTCCTACCTTTAATCAATCCGTACGTCATGAGCCCTCGATCGAACGCTCGATGCATGCGCTCGAGCGTAACAATCTCGCGGATGGTTTTGTACCAAATCCTGGGACCGGCGAAAACGACCGGCCACGGGTCCCAGACGCCGACCCAAATAGAGTGTCGCCACGAGGCGATGGTATTTTTGACCCAGTTTTCGCCTTGAACTTTTTCCATGACGTTGGTGTTTCGCATTAATCGTTCGTATTCTTCGTAGGAGACAAAGTACGGGTGCGCCCACTCTTCGTATAAAAATTGTAAGTTTTTCTTTTCGTCTTCGGTGAATGGGTTTTTTGTTTCGTCGGCTTCGCGTTGGCACCAGGTGGCGACGACGAGCACTCCTCCCGGTTTCAACACTCGAATCATCTCTTCCACGTATTTTTTCTTATCTGGCATGTGTTCGCCGCTTTCGCACGCCCAGACGGCATCGAACGTGTCGTCCGGGAACGTCATCTCTAACGCGTTCATGACTTTGAATTCAGCGTTTGGAACGTTTTGTTCCTTGGCTAATTCAGTCGCGCGGTCTCTTTGGTTTGGCGATAACGTGATCCCAGTGACTGTAGTTCCGTTCCCGTACCGTTTCGCCAAGTGTCTGCTCGCGCCTCCAATCCCGCATCCCACGTCTAAAATATTCGCAGGTTGCTTCCCGAACAAATCTTGAATGGACCAATCGCACATTTTATCCACGAACGCAAACTTAGCTTCTTTGAAATCCGTCACGTCGTTTCCTAACAACGTTCCAGCCCCGTTCGCTAAATCTTCGTCTTCGTACCACCCAAGATGGATGTGTTCCCCCCAATAGTACTCTAAAATGCCTTCCTCGGTCCACGCGTCGTATTCCGAGCCTACCGTATTCGCTCCGTCGACATACGCGCGCGACGGCGTATCCAAAATCTTCTTAATCGTCACCGCCGCCAACGCGACGTACGGAAGGTAAAATGCCTGCGCACTCAACGCGTTCGCGTTGATGAGCGCGTTCTTTATCACCGACGAATTAGAATTTGCCCCGCTCGTCGGAGTTGAAACAACATTTTTCTTAGCGGCAGCCAACTGCGAGACGGTTTCGTTCGGTTTGCACAAAAGTTCTTCTTTGGATAATACAATTGTTGGTCTTCTATTATTTGTCGTCTGAATCGTCTGAGCGTCGTTTTGCTTCGCTAAAATCGAGGCTAAATTATTGTTTCTTCTCCCGTGTCCTCTCGTTTGTCTTCTTTGTCCAGTCGTCTGAATCGTAAACGTCGTCGTCGTCGTAAACAACAAAGACGATTTCATCATCGCGTGACGTCTTTGATTTTGATGATGATTTCGATTACTCCTCGGCGACTTTGATGAGAAAGAAGAGGAAGAATATAACGACAACAGAGAAGAAGCAGATGTTGTCATGACCGAAACGCTCCTTTTATTATTAGTATTAGTATTATACGTGTGTATATATATCGCGTTTTAAAGCGCGCTCTTTCGGGTGTGTGGTAATAAAGTTGCTTTTTTTGGTGGATAAAAAACGACCGTTCAGAGGAAAGATTTTAATAAGTACTATGGAGTATTTTATTTACGCAGGACGAAAGCGGGAAAGCGCTTCTTTCTGTTTTCTCGCGCTCTCTCGCTCTCGCTCGCTCTGGCACAGACACACGCGCACTCTCTCTCTCTTTCTTTCTCTCTCGTTATTGTTCGTACTGTTTCGTAGTTATTATTATTATTATTTCTTACCGAAAAGGTTGCCTAAAAATTTCGCGGCGTTTTCGTTGAAAATCGGTTCGTCGAACTTGTTCATCAACGGGGTAAACTCAGGATTCGCTCGGACGTTCTTTAAGCTCGGGTCGGTGCGAATCTTTCTGTAATCCGTCCACCCACTCGCCATGCACCTTCTCAAGGCTAACAACGACTCGTCCAGTTTACCGATGTTGGAAAAGCAGCAGGCGATGTTGTATTGGCACACTCTGTAAATTTCCGTCGTCGTTTCAAAGTTATCGCTCATGTAGTTCTTCGGCTCTAACGCGGCGACTTCTTCGAACTGAATCAACGCGTCGTCGAAATTCTTTTGGTTGTACAAAGCAATCGCTTCGTCGAACATGTCTAATCGTTCGTTCTCCAACTCTCTCTTCTTGGAGTAGTTATTCATCTGTTGTTCCTTCGTCCCGGCGCCGTAGTTCCCTCCCGCTCTTTCGGATTTGAACTGTGAGTTCTTCTCCACCTCCATGGCGCTGAAATCGCCAAACATCTTCTTCATCTTCAAATAAATGTCTCCGTTTCTGTTTTTCATCGCGTACATGACTTGACCGAAAGATTCCGCCGGCCACACCTCGTCGCCGAACGACGCCGACACGCCTTCTATTTTGTCTCCGATTTCAAACACCTCGTACTTTGGATCGTTCGGCGGGACGAACGCGACGTACGCGCCGCCGTCGTTCCCGCGAGCAAATTTCACGTCAACTGGTTTCGGCAGCGTCACTTCGTAAAACTCTTCCGTCGCGACCGCGGATTCCGCCACCTCGGACGCGTTCACCACTATGGTGACGTGTTGTTTTCTTTTCGATGGGGAGATTAATGCCCCCGGGGCCAAAGATCTCATCTTTTGTTTTTGTTGTTGTCGTTTGAACTTTGACGAAGTCGTTTTCGTCGTCATCATCGTCGTCGCCGTAGTAGTAGTGGTAGCCATTATTGCGTGCCGTGCGTGATAAAAGTAGAGATCTCAATAAAAGCTTATGCGACGAGACAAAACAAGTGACGACGAAACGAGATGAATTTTTGCCAAAGTGGATATTTTCTGTTTTTTTGAGAAGGATTCTGAACCACGAAAAAATGAAGCAGAAGAAAGAAAGCTCGAATACGACCATCGTCTCATCGTCACAACAACACACAACAACAAAGAAGACAGATGAGATGGAAAAAAGATGATGCTTCCAATTTTAAGAGAGCGTTGTTCTTTTCTCGAAAACGGCTTTGTTGTATACACACAAGAACAGTAGTATTATATATATTATTAGTTCAAGATGATAAAAACCGATCTTTCTCGATCCTATTCGTGGCGAGATCCAACTGTCTATCGATGTGCTTCAACGCGCTGAGTTGATTGTTCAGCGCGGAGACTAAACTTCGCGTGGCATCGCCGTCGCCTTTCCGTAAACCTCTCTGCTCGTGCATCGCTTGGTAACGAGAAATTGTTTTGCTCGCGTCTCGCAAGGAGTTGCCGATTTGTAAAATCTGCCCGGAGACTTGCTCGGCTAATCCGTATAAACGAGCCGTGGAGCTGACGTCTCGATCGACATCTAAAGTTTCGCCTAATTGTTGGTACAAACGATCGACGCCGTTTTCCATGTCCGTCAACGCGCGTTCGGTATCTTCTTGGTGTTGTTCGATGACGCGAATTTGCCGTTCCATGACATCTTGTTGGGATTTCGCGTTGACTAAATCGACTTGCATCTCGAACAGTTCCCTCCGCCGTTCGACGATTTGCTCGTCCCAATCTGCTATTATTTGTGCTTTTTTCTTAAAATCCGCGGTTCTTTGCGCGAGTTCTTTGTTCCAGTATTGTAACGTTTCGCCGACGGATTTGCCGACCAAGTCGGTCGGTCTCGATAAATTCACCGGCGGAGGCGCCAAGGCGGAAGATGTTGCTTTTGTCGTTGTTGCTGCCGCTGCTGTTGTCGTCGTTGGAGCAGCTGGAGTAGATGCCGGTGCTGCTGCTGCCCCAAAAAGACCGCCACCTGTTGCAGCAGGTTTGGCCGCTTCTGTTGTTGTCGTCGCTGGTTTGGCTGCACCAAAGAGCCCACTTCCTCCAGCGGCTGGCGTTGTCGTCGCAGGTTTAGCCGCACCAAAGCTAAAGGATGGCGCGGCAGGTGTGGCCGCAGTTGGCGTGGCTGCAGGTGCCGCACCGAAAAGACCGCCTCCCCCAGTTGTTGTTGCTGCTGCGGCCGGTGCTGCTGCTGGTGCTGCGCCGAAAAGGCCGCCTCCTCCAGTTGTTGTTGTAGCAGTTGTCCCAGCACCAAAGAGACCACCTCCAGTGGAAGTCGTCGTCGTCGTCGATGCTGGCTTCGTTCCAAAGCTGAACGATGGCGCAGCAGTAGAAGTTGTTGTCGTCGTTGCCGCAGGTGTAGCAGCCGTACCAAAGCTGAACGATGGCGCAGCAGTAGAAGTTGTCGTCGTCGTTGCCGCAGGTGTAGCAGCCGTACCAAACGAAAACGCGGGAGTACCACCAGCCGCGGGTGTCGCAGTAGGTTGAGCCCCAAAGGAGAAACCTCCGGCTCCGGCCGGCTTCTTAGCTTCGCCACCGCCGGCACCAAAGCTGAACCCGGACATTGTCTTTATACTCTTTTACTGTTTTCCTCCTGTGTTGTTGAGAGAGTATAGAGAGGTGAGAAACAAGAGAGAGAGAGAGAGAGAGAGAGAATTTAGTCCGTGAGATTGAAAGTGATCCGCGAGTATCGACCACCCGCGAACCGTGGAGATGGACCACAAACCGGTTTGTCGTCCGGCGCTTTTTACGGCGAGATTAATATCCGCTACGGAAGTTAAAAAGACTATCCCATTCGTATTTGAGGATGCCTTAGGCAAAGCAGCGTTTAAAGAAAAGAAACGCGCGTTCACATGCGTATACATATCGCTCCTCGCGGTGAAAAATATAGAAAGTCTCAGGAAGTTTGAGGCATAACGAAAATCACAGACGTGTCTCACGTTATTGGAAATTCTCGTCACCGACTTTTCAATACTTTTCTCACGCCATCGAGAGCTAATATACGGAACACATACGTGAAACCAAATCGATCGTGTAATAATAACTCATAACTTCTTAGAGGTTGAATAAGCCCCAGCGACAAGAGCCGTCAGCTTCGGTTTTTTCGAATCACAGTTAACACACGCAAAACGAAATCATACGAGGACAACAGAAAGAATGTCGCATCGGAGATTGAGAAAGCAATAGTAGTTTTAGACTACCACCTCCTCACCCATTCCAAAGCTGTCGGCTTTACCTGGAACTGACGGCACCGCAAAATACTTGTTCATTCAGCCGTGTGCTTTTGTCCAGGAAAAAATACGAAACAAAGACGAGAACGAGAAGACGAAAATTCCTCCTACACCTACCTCTTCCTTCTCCTTCTGGTGTTTGTTATTAGAGCGTGCTAATATCTTTTTCCTTCCTTCCTATTTAATAACGCTGTTTGCGTTACTATTATTGTAGAGGAAGTTTGTCTTTGGTAAGTTTCAAATCGATACAAAAATTCGCACGCGAGCGGTACTGAAAGAACGAGAACGAAGAAGATGATGATGACGAAGCGCCGACGTAAATTCTCCCTCTCTCTCGTTCACACGCGTAGATATATATTTAATTTCTCAGTCGAAAGATGGTGATTTTGTTTTGCTCGGCATCGATTAGTGGTCTAAGCCTAGTAAGGACAAATGACTTCTTCACGGAAAAAATATATACAGTCGTCGTGCGCTCGGCGCTTCATCATCATCAAGATCTTCTTCTTCTTCTCTTTCTTCTTTCCACCTCGTCGCAATAACAAAAAACAAACGCAAAAGAGAGAGAGAGAAAATGTGAGGAAGATGGTTGTGTGGATTCGGAACCGAAGGAAAATCCGAGCCAACCGTAGTATCTGCCTCTGACGTTCACTATAGGCAATCGTAAATAAAACCTTCGGAAGACCACACGACGGGTATCAATCGTCCAGCGGAACTCCGTACACAAGCTGCCAAAAATAAAATACGAACGACGATAAAACGAATACGCGTAAAAGAGAGAGTGTTTGTGTGTGTTTTGTGCACACAAACGCACGAATGAATGCTCTCTCTCTAAATCTCTTTTTCCTCCAATTTTGATGATGATTCGGAATTCGTTCGCAAGTTTCAGCACATCTCGCTTGAAAATGTTGCCCGATAACTACTCCGGTTCCAAGCTCGATACTAAGAAGCCAAGCGTTAAAATGAGTGCTCGTCATCATCATCATCTGTGTCGTCTCCTGAACGTATTTACGCTACCCGTTCACGACACGTTTTGTGTATCGTAATAAATGCGCGCACAAATAGAGAGAGAGAAACTGAGAGAAACTCTGATGAGAAAATCAAACGAATCGATTCCCCACCGGGAACATCTCGAAATCGAATTTTCTCTTTCTCTCTTCTTTCAAAAAACAACTCTCTCTCTTCTTCGCGTTCGTTAAAGAAAGAAAGAACAACAAAGATGAAAGCACTAAACAGGCAGCAAACAATACTCTCTCTCTTCTTACCTTACTTCTTTATGTTTTTATATACGAACACTTATACGAGAGGAAAGATTTATTTAACGTGTTGTTGTTGTAGAAAGTTTCTCTCTAACGACGAGAGCGCAAAAAAAGCAGAAAACACTAAACACACAAGAAGTCCAAGAAGCAAAGACCTGACTACATTTTACTCGGAATTCCCGCACAACAACAAAACAGAAAACACAAACATGGGCGTAAGTATATTATATATCTAATTCTCTCCTCTTATTCGCATACAAACGATATCGCTTCAGACGAATTCGAAGGTTTCGATGCGATGGTACCTTCGCGGCGCGATGATCATCGAGAGCGCGCTTTGTTTCGCGTTTCCATTTAGATTTTTTCTTTAGGGCGAGATGACACGGGAAAACACATTTTCTACGCGTCGGGGTTCTCAAAACATCGATGCGAAGTTTCTCGCGACGTGAACTGACCGTAATTTCTCTCTTTAAACTCTTTTCTTTCGCGATTTAATAATACAGGCTTACAAATACGTCGAAGAACTCTGGAAGAAGAAACAATCCGACGTTTTGCGATTTTTGCAACGCATTCGCGTTTGGGAATACCGTCAGCTTCCGTCCATCTGCCGCGTGACTCGACCGACGAGACCGGACA
>Ga0209090_10002950_pt1 | contig 10732 bp, 7 predicted proteins | sample ArcticOcean_MG_C_9_FD_187432 | JGI IMG/M metagenome (GOLD analysis project Ga0209090, IMG submission 187432) | Marine microbial communities from western Arctic Ocean - ArcticOcean_MG_CB2_152 (SPAdes) (version 2) | ecosystem: Environmental > Aquatic > Marine > Oceanic | place: Arctic Ocean... | reverse complement strand
TGCGCGACCCCTCGATCTCGGTAATTCGGGCACAAGACCTGGACCTGGGACTACCAGGGCCGGTACCATCACCATGGACCTTGGCGCGATCGTTTGTTTCATCATCGACCGACCTGCGCGAGGTCCAGATCAATAATATTCAGACCCGAGCACGGGCAGCCCAAAGTACCCTTCTCGTAGTGTAGATGGCACATACTTGGTTTCCACTATAGGTGGGGTAGTATGGGACCCAACGAGACCGCTAGTACGCTTCCTGGGGGCCCTCGAGTAATTAGCGTATTTGACGTTCACGGGTGCTCCCGAGCCCAAATAAAACACTTTTTTGGGATGCAGACCGGCTCTCGGACACCCTATGGGTTAGGGCTGATGGTGGGTGGACGCCTACGCCGTTTGCGCATGCGCTTCCGGCATCTCATAGATCTCAAAGGTCTGGAACTCCAAACACTGGCTGATCATGCCCGAGGGAGCTGGACTGCTGAGAGAATTGGTAGATATGATCCAAGCGCCAGCGTATGCGGCGTAGGCGATTGCACACGTCTAGTACCGACCCTAACCGACCCCAGAGAGACCCCTGGACCACGAATTGACAGGATTCCACCGGCGCGACTGGCCACTTCAGTACCGCGAATCAAGAAATCAATTTTCGGCCCCCCAATAAGTTTCCCATTGATCTCTTTGGTCCAGTATCCAACCAAACGATACTCAAACGGCTGCATGTCGCGTTTCATCTTTGATTCAACGTCGCTAGACGGGTTTTCGCCCAGCGGCAGGCCGAGTATTGGGTCGGATACGCTAGCAGCCGCAGCGTTGCTTAACGTCGGACGTACTGCGAAAAAATCCGCGTCATCGATTGGTGCCCGCGGCTGCAATTATAGCGCGTGCGCGCAACGCGCCGCAGCGATTTGTGCCGAATCGCCCGCTGACGCTGTTTTGCACTGCTGCACGGTACGACACACCACTGCTCGCACGCGTGCAGCCCAGAGGAGCCATGCGACGGATCGTCCTGCTCTGCGTGCTGCTCGCGGCCCGCGCGGAGGACCCGGCACCGCCGGCCGATGACGCGCCGGCGGCCGCGGCACCGAGCGAGGCCGTCATCCAACTGCCGCCGCCGGACGACGCGGCCGCGCCCGACGCCGTCGACGCGCCGGCGGCGGAAGAGGCAATAGAGCCCCCGACGGAAGAAACGACGCCCCCGCCCGTGGAGGGCAAGCCCGCGCCGCGCATGGTCCAGGACGTGGACGACGGGGACGAGGACGCGCCCGCGGCGCCCAAAAAAGTGATCAACTACGCGTCCAAGGACGCCGGGGCGCTGGTCGTGGAAGCGTCGGGCACGTCCAAAGGCTTTGATAACTTGCTGGTGGACAACAAGGACAAGTACGCCATCACCGATTGTGCGGAACGGAAATACGTCGTCATCGGCCTCAGCGAGGACATCAGGATGACGGAGATCATTTTGAACCAGTACGAAAAGTACTCGAGTTCCGTGCGGGAATTCGACGTTTTGGGAAGCCAGACCTTCCCCACGAAAGAATGGTTACATCTAGGAACGTTCGAGGCCACCTACGCCAAGCGGGAGCAGCTCTTCCTCTTCCCGGACCCCAAGTACGTGCGCTACTTAAAAGTGCGGTTCAACACGCACCACGGCGACGAGGCTAGTTGCACCGTCTCCCAGCTCAAGGTGCACGGCATCACGGTCATGGAGGGCATGCAGGACGACTTAAGGAAACATCAAGAAGAGCTGGACGAGCAGATGGAATCGATTGGGGAGGACTTACCTGATGAAGAAGTGACGGTGGTGCCCACGGACCGCAAGGAGGTCGCGGAGGTCGCCGCGGACAAGGCCGTCCAAGCCCAGACGGAGCTCGAGGCCGCCGAGGCGGCGCTGGCCGTGGAAGAGGTCCGGAACCAGACTTTGAAAAACGCGTCCAACGTCACGCTCGTGAAGAACGCCAGCGTGGGCTCGCGCGTCGTGGCGGCGGTCGTGGACGGGTCCATGGCCGTGGTGGACGCGGTCCTCCGGTCCAACAAAACCGAGGTCGCCGAGGAGCCCGCGGCGCCGGCCGCTTTGCCGGTTGCGCCGGTCGTGGAGGTTCTCGCACCGGAGCCTGCAGCGCCACCTTTAGTGAATGCGTCCAACACCACTCTGATGGCGAACGCGACGAACGCGACCCTGGCCAACGTCACGTCGCCGGTGCTGACGAACGCGACGCTGAACGCAACGGTTTCCGTGAACGCGACGAACGCCACGGTAGTAGTCACCAACGCGACGCGAATGAATGCGACTGTGGTCAACGTGACGCTCACGCCGCAGCAGCGCTGTGACTACGCCGTTGATTTCAAAAAGTTCAAGGCTCAGATGCTAAGTAAGTCCAAGGGCCGGGACGCGGCGCCGGCCGTGGGCACGGGCACGCAGTTCGAGAGCGTGTTCAAGACCCTGATGGACAAGATACGGGCGTTCGAGATCTCGCACTCGATCTACGAGCTCTACCTGGGCCACCTCCAGGCGTGCTACGCGTCGACCGTGGAGCGGCTGGACACGCGCCTCGACGACGAGGTGTCTAGACTGCGGGCGGACCTGGCGCACGTGCTCGACCGGCCGCGGCGGCGGTGGTGGAGGCCGTTCGGGCGACGACGATAGGGCTCTGTGCTGCTCTTTTAAATTTGTGTTACTGAACGTGTCCAAGTTCACGGTGGTGAAGTTCTCACAACAGACTCTTATCGCCCCCCCGTTAGGAACCCCCCTCTGAGTCGAGGAGCGCGGCCAGGGGGCCGTAGGCCCCGGCGTGGCCCTGCCTCGCGGCGAGGCGGAAGTACTTGAGGGCCTCGGCTCGGTCGTCGCTCGCCGCCGCGTGCGTGCACTGCGCCGGCGCGAAGCCTTGCACCGCCGCGTCCTCGAACCATGCCGCCGCGGCCTCGGCGTCGCCGCGGTCGCGCGCCGCGCGGCCGAGGCCGTAGGCGGCCTGCGGGTGCCCGGCGTGTGCGGCCGCGTGGAACCACCGCTGGCCCGCCTCGACATCCCGCTCGACCCCGTCGCCCGCCGCGGAGGCGCAGCCGAGGTTGTAGCAGGCCTTGGCGTGGCCCTGGCGGGCGGCCTTAAGGTACCACGCGTTCGCCAGAGCATGCCAAGACGCGGAGCCGCCGCGGCCGTGGAAGGACGCCTCCCCGAGCTCGTACTGCGCGTCCGCGTCGCCGGCCGCCGCCGCCGCCGCGTGGCGGCCCCGCGCGCCGGCGCCGAAGTGGCGCGCCTCGACGGCTGCGTCCGCCGGCGCCGCGCCGAAACCGTCGGCCGCGGGGAGCCACACCGTCAGGGCCCACCGGTGCCGCGCGTCGGGCGCGTGTCCCGCCGGGAACGTCGTCGGCGCGACGTCGTGGACGAGCGCGTCGGACCGAAAAACGACCAATCGGTCGCCCGCGGGCGCGTGCGTCGACGCCGTGTCGCCGTCGTCGCCGAACGCCCGGAGCCGGCCGCCGTCGCGACGTTCGTAGTCGGGATTCAGGTAATAGATGGCCGTGAGCACGCGCCGGTCCGCACCGTCGCGCGTGTTGTCGATGTGGCGCGCGTAGCCCCGACCGCTCTGTTCCACCACCGCGAGCTTGTGCGTGCCGTTTTCCGGAAGGCCGCGCAGCTTGCCGAGCTCGGAAGCGATCGTCCGCGCGTAGAGCTCTAGCGCAGGCGCCTCGCTCGCCGCGACGGACGTGGACCGCACGTCGCCCGACGACGCTGCGACGCTCAGGAGGCCGCCGGCGCGGCAGGCCTCGGCCTCGGCGCGGAGCTGTCGGCAGATGTCGCCGCCGAGGAGGCCGTCCGCGACGTGCACGGCGCCGCGCGACGCGCCGAGCGTCGCCGCGAGCGCGCGCGCCTCCCGCGCGACGCCCGCGACCACGGCGCCGCGCAGGTTTGCGGCGGTGCCGGCGCTGAGGGGCCGCAGGCCGATGTCGACGCTCAGCGCGGCGGTTCGTGTGTGCAGCAGCGCCCAAGCTAGGTGGTGGAGCACCCAGGAGATGCGCATGCTGCAAATTGCTGCGGACGACGAAGCGATGCGAGGCGAATGCGAGGCGATGCGAGGGTGATGCGAGGACTTGTGCTAGGAGGCCGCGCTCATTGTCTATCCATGCCAGGTCAACTAGTTAATTACAAATGCATGGCCGCGTCTCGCTGTCTCGCATGGCGTCTCGCGTAGTGTCTCTACCGCCGCAACACAGTAGTGTCGGCTTGTACAGCTCAAAAGCTGCTTGATCCTGGGCTGAAAACCCGTGCATAAAACCCGTGACGCACAGCCAAAAGTCTGAGCTTCCCTCACACACGACACACGCGAGCGGACAGTCGTACAGCACTGCCACAGCACTACTGCGTCGCAGCGCACCGCCGACGAGCATGACCATCTGCGTCGTCCTCGTCGCCTCCGTCGACAGCCAGCTCGAGCAGGAGATAGTCGACGCCGGCTCGGAGTACCAGCATTTGGCGGGCCTGCCCAAGGCGCTGCTGCCCGTCTCCGGCGGCAAGCGCGTCTTAGATTACTGGTGGAACGCCATCGAGGGCCAGCGCCAGATTTCAGATGTTTATCTCGTGACCAACGCCAAAAGTTTCAAGCACTTCGAGCGCTGGGCGACGGCGCGCGGGCTCCCGAGCCAGAACGTGGTCAACGACGGGACGACTACTAGAGCGTCTTCACTCGGCGCGGCGCGGGATTTACTACTCGCGCTGAACCGCTGCGGCTACGACTTCGACACGCCGTCGCGGGACGTCGTGGTGGTCGCGGGCGACTCCCTGTTTCATAGGGAGTTCGACCTCGCTGCTTTGGTCGCGGACCAGCACGTGCGCAGCGGGTCGTCCCTGGCCGTCAGTTATCGACTGGCGGAAGGCGAGCCGTCGAACAACAGGGGCATGGTTGAAGTCGACGAGCGGACAAGACGGGTGACGCGCTTCGTCGAGAAACCGCTTGGCGAAGAAACGAGTTCGAGGCAGGCGTGCCCCCTCTTCTACGTCTTGAAGCCGGCCGTGGCGGCCTTACTCCCGGAGTTCGTGGACCAGGACGAACGCCAGTCCCTGGGCTCCTTCATGGAGTGGGCCATCAACGAAAGAAGCGCCGCCGTCTCTAGTGTCCGCCTGCCGGGCTGCTTCCGCCTGATCGGGGACGCCGGGCTCCAGGACTACCTGGACATGGTCGAGCACTTTGTTCGCATGGACTCGCCGACGTATAGCGGCGCTTTAGGTCGAGGACGATTAACCACGCGGGCCTACGCGCGCGTCGGGCTCTTCGGCAACCCGAGCGACGGCTACGGCGGCAAGACTATTGCGCTAACGGTCGCGAACTTCTGGGCCGAGGCCACGATCGCGCCGTCGGAGCGTCTTTGTTTGGTGCCACACCCCCTGTTCGACCCGTCTGCTTGCCGCGTCCCCTTTTTTTCGCTCGCCTCGGCTCCCGCGACACCCCGCGTCGACGGCGTGGAGTGAAGCCCCGTCGGAGATACCCACACGTTATGGCGCTAAGATCCTCACCATTCGTCGCCGCAGGTGCGACTTCGGCGGCCTGCGGGACCTGCACTTCATTTCCCGGCGGGAGGGCTACCAGGGGGGCATGCGCCTGTTGCAGGCGGCCTGCAAGCGCTTTTTGGAATATTGTGTGGAGCGGGGCATCGCCCTTCCCAAGCGGAACTTCACGCTCTCCTACGAGACGAACGTCCCGCGGCAAGTGGGCCTCGCGGGCTCCTCGGCCATCGTCACGGCCGTCGTGCGCGCGCTCATGCGCTTCTACGCCTTGGACGAGACGCATGTGCCGCTGGAAGTGTTGCCGAACCTCGTGTTGTCCGTGGAAGCAGAATTAGGAATAAACGCCGGGCTGCAGGACCGAGTCGTGCAAGCTTTCGAAGGATTGGTGTACATGGATTTTGATCCTCAAACGTTCGAAGCGAACGGGCATGGCCGCTACGAGCGGCTCAGTGCGTCACAGCTGCGCGCGGCCCTGCCCCTGCTCTGGCTGGCCTACTCGGGCGAGCCGTCGGACAGCGGGGCGATTCATTCAGACGTCAAACAAAGATGGCAGCGCCAGGAGGAGGAGGCGGTCGGTGGCATGCACGCTATCGCTCAAGTAGCCTCAAAAGCGTACGAGGCCATCAAGATGGGCGACGCGGCGGAGTGTAGGAGGTTGATGGCGGAGAACTTCCGGCTGCGGCGGCAGCTCTTCGGAGATGAGGTGCTCGGCCGGACGAACTTGCGGTTGATCGCCCTCGCGGAGCAGCACGGGGGCATCGCCAAATTCCCGGGGTCCGGTGGCGCCGTCGTGGGGACGTGCGACGCCGGGAACCTGGCGGCGGTGCGCCGCGCGTACGAGCGCGAGGGGTTCGTGTTCGTCAAGCTCGACCCGCACTTCCCGGACGACGGCGTGCTGGCGGCGCGGATGGTCGATCTCGAGGTGGCGTAGGGGCATGTATGTAAGGAATTTATTAATGAGCCTGGGAAACCCGTCACGTAAAACCCGTCTAAAAACCCAGGGCGCTTTCGTGTCGGGGGGGAGTAAAACCCGTCAAGTCAAGGCCAGGGCGGCAAGAGGTATCTAAGTATATAGGATTAGAGCTCCTTGAGGGCGGAGCGCTCGAGCTCGATCTGGCTGGAGTGCATAATCAAGACGCTGTCGAAGCGCTGTATCACTGATAGCGCACGGCACGCCTGCAGCACGGATAGCGCACCGCGCGCCGCCGCAGAGATGATCACACAGATGAGACGCCTGCTCCTCCTCGTGGCTGCAGCATACGCGAAACGCGGCGGCGACTTCACGGGCGTGAACTTTGGGATACGGGGCGCGGACTTCGTGCTCCTCGCGGCCGAGACGGGCCACCGCAAGGGGCCCCTCCAGTACACGGCGGACGGCGGCGGCGCCATCCGGCGCGTCGCCGACGGCGCCGTTTTATCCTGCGTAGGCCACCCGGGCGAGGCCGACGACCTGGCCGCCTTCCTGCGGGAGTCGCTCACGGCCTATAGGTTGGACGCCGGGCGCTTGTGCCCCGCGAAGGCGACCTCGCACTTCCTGCGCCGCGAGATCGCCGACCGGCGGCGCGAGGGCGCGGCCCCCGAGCTGCGGGCTTTGCTCGGCACCGTGTCGGACGAGGGCGCCGCGCTCACGTGGGTCGACGAGTCCGGCGCGCGCGCGGATTTACCTTACGGCGCGCACGGCGTCGGCGCGCCGCTGGTACTGGGCCTGCTCGACGAGGCGTACTCCGCGTCGCTGAATCGCGACGAGGCCGTCGAGCTGGCGCGGACCTGTTTGGACGTGCTGCGGCGACGGTACGCGCTGGCGGTGGACGCGGCGCGGATCGTGATTTTGGACGCGGAGAGTTGTCGGGAAGTAACTTAGACTTGTATCTTCTTCTTACTTGTACTTATACATCATCATCTCTTGCTCACATCTAGGCGCGCACGTCACGGGCCGGTAGGGGAATGTCGACTGCCAGGCAGTCTACGAGGTGCCTGCCGGGCCCCGGCACGAGGCAGTGGACCACCGCCCAGGGCACGGCCAGGCACGCCTGAAGCGAGGGTCACCGCCCGTCGCGCTCCTCGCCGCGCTCGCGCCGCCGCTCGAGGCACCGCGTGATCAGGAGCGACGCGACGCCCAGCGACGGCTCGGGCGTTTGGGCGTCGCGCGACTGCTCTCGGGCGAGCACGCGCCCGAGCTCCCGTTTCAGTTCTTCGACCTCCCGCCGCAGGCGCGCGGCCTCGCCCGGGAACTGCCGCGGCTCGGCGGCCACAGGCTGACTGCCCACCAGCGACTCCAGCACCGAACGCTGCACGCGCGGGTCCCGCGCGAGCCGCGCGCCGCGGTTGATCACCTTGTCCGCCTCGACGCCGTTGCCCCGTTCACTAGGTTCGATATTGTCCGCCAGGCCGATCTCGTGCCTGAGCTCGCTAGTCGCCGTCGCGATCTCCTCGTCGTCCACGATGGCGTCGGTCTGGCCGATGGCGTCGGCCTGGTCGATCAAGGTCCAGCCGCCGATCGCTGGACTCGAGTCGCCCGTCGGACTGCGGCGCATGTAGATGGCGGACATTTTGCGTGTGGAAGCGAGCTGAAGCTAGCTTGTCGCCCTACGTCGTGGCGCGGCGGTGGCGCGGTGGCGGAGGGTGGTTTATAATTTAAATCGGAGTAGCGTGCGCGCGCCTTGACGACCAATTCTTGGAGCTGGCCAAACCGCTGCGCACACCACACCGGCGCGAAATCGAGGGGCGCCAATGATCCACACTGACTTGATAGGTACGTAGACTGTCTTACGCGCTGCGGGCTGGTTACAGAACGGCGTCGACGGCGTCGCGGCGGTGAGCGCACTCTGCTGAACAAAGTTGATCTCTCCAGAGCGGCCGCTGCGCGAAGCTCGCCGAATCGACCCATCCCTCAAGGAGCCGTCGCGGGCGAGGCTTCAAATGTGGCGCCGGCGGCAGCAGCCGATTTTCGAGACCGCCGCGCGGATGCGGGGCGCTTCCGCACCTGATAGCGACCTGATAGCCGAAGGCGTGCACCTTCGCGGTTTTAAACAAGAAAACTTTACCCCGTTCGCCGACACGTCACGTCGTCAGGCAGATCACGGCCATGAACGTCGCGGAACAAATATAGTTCGCGGCGACGTGGATCGGGGTGAGGGCTTCGACCGGCGCGTCGAAGGGCGGGAAGGCCGCCGTGAAGAGCGACTTCGGCACGACGTACATGATGGGGATGGAGGAGTCCGAGATGTGCGCCGCGGAGAGCTCGACTGAGGCAACCGCGTTGGGGTCCTCGGACTGATGATTGAGCCGCGGCGTCGGCAAGATGGCCTCGAGCATGGACGGCGGGAAGAAGTAGAAGATGGCGGCGGTGGGGTCCCGCTTCTGCGTGTCGTCCTCCTCTGCCGCGCCGCGGCCGAACCAGCTTTTCAGGCCTCGGAGGGCCATCGCTGCCGAGGTGCGTATAGGACCGCCTGGCGTGCGTAGGACTGCCTAGAGTGCGTAGGACTGCCGAGAGTGCGTAGGACTGGTTTACGCCGACGGCGTCCGGCTCAGAGCGAGCTGTTTTGGCAAATACCCGCACGCAGACCCGAATTCGAACCCGAACTTAGACGGGTTTTCTGGGGGTCATTTAAGCAAGATAGCTAGCAATCTAGCTAGCATAATCGGGCTCAGCTGAGCAGTGCTACGACGTCAATCCGGCCTCGTCTCGTCAATCGGCAACACATCGCTACCAGTTGTAATAGCTGCTCCTGACCATGCGACTGCTGGTGATTGCTGCTACGCTAAATGTTTCAGCCGCCGCGCGCGTCGCCACGCGCACAACGCCGGCCTACGAGAAGGACGAGGTCACGGCGCTCCCCGGCTGGGACGCCGCGCTGCCGTCGCGCCACTTCTCCGGCTACCTGCAGGCGTCGCCCACGAAGCGCCTGCACTACTACCTCGTCCAGTCCGAAAATGACTGGAACGAGGACCCCGTGGTCCTCTGGTTCAACGGTGGGCCGGGCTGTTCGAGCTTGGACGGGTTCCTCTACGAGCACGGGCCCTTCCGCGTGCAGTACGACGGCGAGCAGGCAACCCTGCATCGCTTCGACTACGCCTGGTCCAAATTGGCCACGATGGTCTACATCGAAGCTCCTTGTGGCGTCGGTTTCTCGTACTCGACGGCGAAGGACACGGCGCGTGATTACAACGCGACCGACGACACCGCCGCGCTCGACAATCTCGCGGCAGTGGAGAGCCTGTTTGCGACATTCCCGAAACTGAAAAGCAGGGACTTTTATATAACAGGCGAGTCCTACGCCGGCATCTACGTGCCAACTTTGGCCGAAGCTATCGTCCAGAAAGGCGCCGCCTACGACGGCGCCAAACTCAAGGGCATCGCCGTGGGCAACGGCTGCTCCGGCTCGGAGATCGGGATCTGCGCCTTTGACAAGAACACGCAGGGTTCCTTCTACACCACAAAATTCCTGCTCTCGAGCGGCTTTGCGCCCGAGTCCTTAAAGGACGACCTGAACAGTGCGTGCGCGGCCGACTTCCCGGTCTGGGCCGCGGGCCGGGCGGTCTCGGACGGCTGCGCGGCCAAAGTCGACGAGCTCGGGGCGCTCACGAAAGATCTGGATACTTATTGTGTATATTGCGACTGTCCGGCGCAACCGAACCCCATCGACGACGACTACGCGCACCGCGGCCAGATGCAGATCGGCGACGATTCTGTGCCGCACATCGGGACGACGGCCTGCGTCAATACGCGGGAGGCGAGCGCGTACTTGAACCGGCCGGACGTGCGGGAGGCGCTCCACGTCGAGGATGCGGGCGTCGATGATTGGATGGTCTGCGGGTCCGCGGAGGGCTGGCAGTACACGTCGACGCGGCTGAACCTCCCGCGCGACACGTACCCCAAGCTCAAGCATTTGGATGTATGTTTCCGCGTCAGAAGACGTCGAGCCCCCCCGCGTCGCCGACGCGTCTACCACACAGGTACTCATCTACAACGGCGACTGGGACGCGTGCGTGCCTTATACCGACAACGAAGCCTGGACGCTGTCGATGGGTTATCCGAAACTAAAGCCGTGGCACTCATGGGAGTACAAGGACGGGCCCTACAACCAGATCGGCGGCTACGCCATCGAGTTCGACGTGCCGGGGCGCTTTGTCTTCACGACCGTCCGCGGCGGCCGCCACGAGGTGCCGGAGACGGCGCCGGACCGCGCGTTCGCCATGATGCGGCGCTTCCTCAACGGGGAGGAGTTCTAGGAGACGGGC
>Ga0209090_10002945_pt1 | contig 10742 bp, 9 predicted proteins | sample ArcticOcean_MG_C_9_FD_187432 | JGI IMG/M metagenome (GOLD analysis project Ga0209090, IMG submission 187432) | Marine microbial communities from western Arctic Ocean - ArcticOcean_MG_CB2_152 (SPAdes) (version 2) | ecosystem: Environmental > Aquatic > Marine > Oceanic | place: Arctic Ocean... | reverse complement strand
GGCTGCTGCTCTGCGCGAGGCCCTAAATCGGCGCGCGCCCACGCATGCATCTCCAAATTGCTGGTAGAGAAGCGCCCGACCCAAGCGCACAGCGACGCACCTCCAGAAGTCCACCAGTTGTCCGTCGCGACGTATTAACCCGCCGCCGGTCGGGAGAGCATATTCGGTGGATGTCGATGGCCGGTCGTTTGGGCTTCTCTCGACAAAAAGCGACCGGTAGGCCGTACGTATGCATTATAATAGACGTTGGAATGACACGTCGCGCAAGTGGAACGGATTTGAAGCCGACGACGCCGACCGCGGGGAGTCGAACTCGTCCGAGAGTGGCGTGTAGGGCGCCAAGCGTACTATCCTAGGCGATAATAAAAAATTCGCGGAATAGCCCGTGTCTTAGTAGACCCGTGTCTATATATATAGCCCGTGCTCATGAAGCCATAAATCCTGCGTCCTGAAAAGTAGCCACGTATTTGCGGCGTGCGTGTGGCTTCTTCCCTTTCGCTACAATCGCGACCACAGTCCGGCTCGAAGCGACGCACTATGCCCCAATCGCCTCGCCCTTTCTCTGGTGGCACCAATCACTCTTCAGCAGTAATAAATTCACTCCTATGGTTTCCAGTGCATTAGTATAGTAAACTATCAAATAGTAGTTGCTGTGATTTCCTTTACGGTTAAAATCAGCCTGAGTGTGCTTGATTGCATCGCTGGACAGCTGTTATCCGATCCCCGAGTGACAACGCAATACCCTGGGTTTTTGAACGGATGCGAATGTAGCCGCTCAGTTTCCCATCAGCATCTTCTTTTTTTTCGACAGATACATTGACGAGAGCATCTTCTCCAAAAATAGATTTTGCATAAAGATTCGCGGCTAAAAAAGATGAAGCGCCGCCCAAGGCAGATTGCGGAGTCAAACAGCGCATATTCGTCGCAGATATAATGTGCTCTAAAAATTTTCCAAGTTCACTTATCGCAGTCGAAATAGCTACTTTGTTTTCCCACTCAAATTCAGCCCACATGGCACGGAATGTTTCGTCAGCGCAAAGAGCAGGCCGTATGTAATCCATTATGTCCAAGTGAATACTATTTAAGTTGATAATACTTTTTTCTGCATTTGAAGAGTTTTCGTATACAATGGTGCCAAATATATGACCGGTTTCTGTTGAAGAAACCTTGATATTGGCAGTGATTGATCGTTGGTCACGGGGGCCTATTGTTAGAGAAAGTGGTCTTTCAACTAGTTTCAGGTCGCCCATTGTAGCCAATTCAACTGTCAGGTTTGTAAGTGTGGCGGCTGTTCGGTTTATGATGAGAATTTCGAGGAGGATATCGTAGTCGTGCACTGTGACGTGTGCCTCTGCGTAGACTGGATCTGCAAAGCCTGTAAGTTGATAAACGTGACTGAGCCGGGTTCCTGTGCCATCACCATTTTCAAATGAACCAGCTGCCCGTAGTAAATCGTCCCCATCACACAAGTCCAAATCACCACTCGCCGATGTCACCTGACGCAACTGTCGCCAAGAGATCAAATCATCTACTTGTGCCAAGGCGGGCGTTGACAAATTCTTTGAACTTTTCTCAACCACGAGTGTAGAATTTGATGCATGACGGAGATATTGGGAGAAAGATATCTTGCTGTCGCTGAGATAAGCCTCGACAGTTGCAGCTTGTATTTCTGTGTCTAGTATGAGTCTTGCAAATAGAGCCAAGCGCTCAATGCAATCAGCAGATGCACCCGCAAGAATAGGAGAAGTAGAATTCACAGAATTGCAGGTCGAGTAATGCTTCTCTGATGTCGATCGTTCGATAAGATCTGCTACTCCACAGCAGATTGCCAACATTACTAGCTGACGTTGCTTGGTTAAAATCGAGTTCGCTCCATATAGTGCTCGTGTTTTAAGTACGATCTTTGTTAACGAACTTACCGCCACAGTGCCTAAGAAACTATCTCCATTCGAAACAAGGGCCCTCAAAGGAGAAATATTCGCCTTGTCACCGTACGTATGTGATTCCATAGGCCCTGCTTGTGAAGCGTATGTTCCATCGGCTAGGACGACCGATCTTGAGTTTTCTGATGTGCGTGCAAGATTGGCGTTGGTTGCATCTGTCACTTGGCAGCACACAAAGGATGGGTTGCCCATAGCATGGGCAATTTCGTCAAAGCCTAACTTGAGCAATTCCTCACCTTCTGCATATTCTCCAATTATCCACATAGAGACTGAGAGGACAGGTGACGACCTTATTTCACACAATGTATTCACCAGTTTTTTTAACAGTCCAGCACGAAGTGGGGCATTTTGCTCCATGTTTGCCCGGACAAATACAATAACATCCATAGCACCGTCAACGCCAAGGAAATCCATGAGAATATGCACTACGGATCCAGCAATCTCAGGATATTTCAAGGAACACGTATGGATCGCTTGGATCAGCATAGTTCGATATTCTGTACAATTTTCTAGATCAGAGTCACGGGTCCGAATGACTTCGCGCTTCAGTACACCAACAACTTCCTCAATGTTACGTGGTGACACCAGATCAATCGCAATTTCAAGGGTTCTCTTGCAAATATCTACATTTGGTGATGAGAGGGCTCTCAGCATATCCATTAGCACTTCTGTTAACACTCGCGACTGCTGCTGCTTCATTTCAGCTAGTCGCTCCAAGACGATGAGCTTCACATTATTGTCAGATTGCGATGATAGCAAGGAAGTGTATGTTGCTGCCGCTGCACGTACCGCAGTAGGCGCTGATGATAGGCTTACGAGAGTCCATGCTGCTTCGTAGCTAACTGCTGCCGATTGAGAACCGAGCAACTGGAACAAAAATCGAACAAATCGTGATTTTTGCCGTGGATCACGTCGGCAGACCTTCCGGGTAAGTTCAAGGACAAGTAGAGCAAAACCATCGCCAAAGTCGTCCAGTCCATCAGCATGGGCTGCTAGGAACTCAATTGCTAGCTCTTCAGCCTCATTGAACAGCATGAGGAAGGCATTTCGCCTCGAGCCAACTTCAGTCTCCGCCTTGATAAAGTCGTTCATTAGGTCTGCACCATCCGGCACCAAGGCTAGACCATGATGCTTGTGGATGTGGTATATTGCAAGCGCAGCATTTTTGCGGACATACGAGTGCCGGTGATTCAAACAAGATTTGATTGACGGAACAAGTGGCTCGATAATTTCAGGCTCTCTCAGCTTACACAAAAAACGAAGCATGGAGCCTCGAACATATTCGTTAGAATGATTTAGGTCGTTTCGTAGAGCATTACATACCTATTTATTTGTTATAAGCAACACAAAGTGCAACCCATAAGAGCAGTACCAGAATCATCTCAGGAAGCAACTTTTTTTCTGAATCGTGCTTCGGAACAATCTCCCAAAATAGCATGAGTAATTTCTTGAACTCGTGGTGTTCAGTGTTGATGCAGAACCGTATGACAGTCATCAGTATTCGAGGGATGGGTTCTCCTCCAAGCATCATCAAAATTGCAGACTTTAATGCCTTAACTTTCATCTGCATAATGCATCATAACAAGTCCCAAGCTACTTCCTCACCTTGTCATTTGAATCCTCTAGCTGTTTTAAAATTTCCTCTTGACTAACTAGATTTTGCTTATCAGTATTCAGGAGCACTAAAATGAGATAGGTCTAACGGAACCATGACAAGTGCACCTGTACAGCTATCCGAGACTAGAGCCATTACCCTCTCGGGGTTTCTTAACGTTTTAACCCGGAGGCCACTATGAATTGCGCTGTCTCCGTATGTACAAGGACTATTTCAGCATGAAACGACCACCCCCCCTGCCGGATAAATGGGGGCGAATTACCCCACCCAACCCATATGGGAATTGTATATAGCGCTGGAAGGAGTCCGGCAGAGGTCCGTGCCAGAGAAACGGATGCGATTAAGTACTGCCCAGGGCTGTCCCGAAAGCTGGCGTGGGTAGCTAGACGTCTCCCTAGGTCTCGGTTGTTTTTGTGGCACGATCCATCACTGCATGCGCATCCCGGGCTACTTGAACGCAGCCATAAACACTTTTAATTCTCGTGTTCATGTAAATCCGGCGCGGGCTGCCAAAGTTTGCCTATTTTAGCTTTGTTTAGCTTAAATTGGTGGTTTTTAGCTACGCAGCTCCATTAAAATTTTACTGCCGCGTTTTTCGCATAGCGCCGTCCAGCTGCCGGCGCCCACGAAAGTGACTGAGCGGCCAGTTCCGAGTAGACGGTACGGCCAAAGCGCGCGGTCGTAACAATACTACGGTTCGTGCGGGTAAAATGACAGTGCGTAACTCGCTTTGTTCTCGTAGGCCAATTTAGTAGGGGGGGGGTCGAAGTGGTCGCCAGAGCTAGGCGAGATTCGTTGTTAGTGGGCTTTATCGGCGGCTCATAGTCTGGCGTTATCTCTGGCGCAGCCGGTGCTATACCTCAAGTTTCCAGTGGACTTCTTGAAAATGCACCTCAGCCTCAGGCTCATCTTCGATGGCCCCTCCCCAACTGATGAGCCGATGGAGCTTGTCGCTGACAGCAATGCCTGACGCCCAATTGTTGACCGCATTGGCACGACGGGGGTGGTTGAGCGCCGCAGTAGGGAAGATTGGCGGCCCGGCCCGGCTGTGGTAAAATATGGTCTGCCGCCTCTTCGCGTAGACCTGCGGCTCCTAGAATCTTACAAGTATTGTCCGGCAACAAAGTCGATGCCTATCACAGCAATCGGGGGGGAGTTGGATGGAAGCGTATCGAGGGAGGAGCTAGATGCCTGGAGTGTATGGTCCAATTCGGAATTTGAAGTCAAAATTGTACCAACAGGCGCCCGAATCGTGACGCCTGACCTGGATCATGATATTGACCATCTTGGCGTCAGCTCGTTTGGTGTTGGTGGCACAAATGCGCATGTGACGCTGTGCGCAGCCCCACATTTGGCTGTGCACGCTGCTGGCCACTATGGCTTGTCTCGCGCTGAGAATAGGAACACATACCATGACTGCATACAACCTGACCATTATGTAGTACCTTCCACACCGGATTGCGAGAATGGTCTCCTTGCAGCAATCGCTTACGCTGCTATGCGCGATGCTGCAGCAAAAGCTGCGTTGTCTGCCACACTTGTTGTTGGTCGGCCGCTTACGGCAAGTGCAAAGGTGACTGCTGCCATTTTGGCTGATAAGTTTGACCCCTCATTAGCCCCATCTCGACATAGTACCGAAGACCGTGGCCAAAATGCTACTTCAGCGTTGTCTGGGTCGATTGATGGCGTTGGTGCGGCCGAGAATGCACGGCCGCCCGAAGTGCTCCTTTTGTCAGTGCGGACTAAGGCATCACTTCGAGGGCTTGTTGCGCGGCTTCGGAACTTCTTGACTGAACTTCCGCCCGAGTCCAGTCTTGAGGACGTTTCTTTTACGCTCCAGGAAGGTCGTAATCACTGGCCCGAATGGCGTGTCGCTGTTGCTGCGAAGACAGCTGCAGAAGCGGTGCAAGGTTTTGCAAAAGCCGGGCTTGTCGCCCCAGCTTCGCCAGTATCAGCAACAAACGGAGAACTCTGTGTGGCCATTGGCGGGTTCACAGGTGGCCAAGATTCGCTGACTTGTATTCCTTTTGGCGTGGCCTTTGATCTCTATGAGACCCATGCTGCATTTCGAAGCCGGATACGTGCTTGTGCATTGATCTTGGACGGGCCACTGCGGAGTCTTCCGCCATACGACACGCCCCAAGGTCGAACCTTTGCCCCAGATTCCCTCCTTGACGCACTAGGTTACACAGAAGCGGCACGCCTTCGCTCGACGCTTGCGATCCACGGCAAGTCGTCCGTCCTTGCCGCTAACCTGACGCGCTTTCCTGTGATGAATGCAAGTACATTTTATCTATCATGAAAGTATCTCGCTTCATCGCGCATCGCCAATCCAATGTTCTAGAACAAATGACTGACACGCGCCCCGCAGGCTTGCACGGCCTGCTGTCGCCGAGCCGGCGACATTTGCCCTTCTTTACGCGCTCGGATCTTGTCTGGCGTTTGGGCATGGCGATGCACCGGCCTTTCCTTTAAGCCCGTACTTTGCCGCTGTTGCTGGCAAAGGCATCGGCCAGCTTGTTGCACTAGCGCTTGATGGTGCCATAGCACTCGATGATGCGTGCCTCCTCTCTCTAGAGCGTGGCCTACATCTCGGAGAATGCGACACTTTTGAAGCTTTGCTCAACCTCCGTTTTCAGGACCGGCCTGGGCTTATTCGCGCGCCCCAGCGTGCTCCGATCGCAGATGGTGTTCGTGGCGACAGATGGCTAGGCCTGCTTGATGCCAGGGACCCGGCCTACTGGCGTCGGCACGCGGAACAGGATCATGCGTGCAATCTGGGCTCGACCTGGACAAAAAATCCCGAACAACTGCTGAGCTGGCAGCCAGCCTTCGTTGTTGTCATTGACTGTGTACGCCAGAAAGATGCTGATGTTGCTTTGAATTTAGTTGAGATGCGTGGTAGCCAATTTACCGCCCCAGTTGCAGCGTGCATAACCGCTGGGACAAAAGGCGCCTACGCCATCACCAATTGTCTTGCTCAGGCGTGGGTGCGCGGTGTTGACGTCCATTGGAATAACATGCGTGTTGCAACACACGGGTTTGACGGCGCGCGCTCGCCTCCGCAAATCATACCCAGCATCTCGGGCTATATCTTTGCTGCCACTTCACATTGGACTAATCCCAAAGCATCCTGCTATTCGCCCGTCGACGGCCAGTGTGGGGAGGGGGCAAAATTGGGGTCAAAACCTTCCAAATTGCGTCAGTTGCCAACAGAACGAGCGGTTCCGTGCCTGCCAAATCATTCGGCGCTTGTGCGAAAGATTTCCAATTAGGGACCGTGGACTGCACGTGCCATCTGCGCAACATATGCAGGCGGGACAAGCTCGGTGTTCAACGCATGGCGCGTATTAGCTCCTCGTTGGCTTGATATTATTGTTATTGAGCTTGCTGGTCGAGGGACACGTGCCCACGAGGCTTTTACCGAAGATGATGCCACCGACGAGTCTGAGCTTGCATCGCTACGTATTTCCGTTGATTCGATTGTCTCTGATGGGATTCCCTGTTTTTTTGTGGGTCTAAGTGCGGGCGCGCTTTTGTGCCTTGAGCTTATCAATTCGAAGTCATGGCCGTTACTCATGCGAGTTATTCTTGCCGGTCGGGCGCCGCTCCATACTTCGACCGGAGCCACAGGTTTAATTCCCAGCGAGGACGAGATAAAGCGCGTGTACGCATTTGCGCCACACGACCCGATGACGTCCGACGCATTTGCACGCATCGCACTCCCACGGCTCAAAGCTGATCTTGAACGAGACGCGCGAGCTGAATATCGTCTCTCATGTCGTCTGGACTCTGTGGGCTTTATCCTAGATAAGCCGCTGCTAGTTTTGTATGGTGCTCACGACTCGTCGTTCTCCCTGGACGTTGCAGTAAACTGGTGCGATTCGACATCTTTGCTCATAGTAATGCCCGGTGGTCATGGGTTTCTCCTCCGGGCTATTGGTGCCATCCTTGCCGAAGTCGTCACGCTCCTCGAATACACACGACCTATGACTGCCTTTAAGATGGGGCACGCGCTCGCATTATCACCAACCGTAGCTCACATCGTATGCTGGGATCAGCTTCATCTCCTCGACTACAACGCAGACCCGCCACTTGCTCACGTTGTAAATCTTCGGTGGCTCCACAGAAGAGCTGTAACACATGTCTTGGCAGCCACAACACATGCTGGCCACTTAGTTCTGGACTGTTTGGAACCATGGCCAATAGATAGCGACACTGAATGGCTGATGCGCGAGGAGGCCTTCGCATTTTCCTTTGTTCAGGTCCTCAAAGCCCTTGCAGAGAGAGCGAAAAAATGCATTGTGTACATAATCAGTCGTGCGTCAATGCATGGTGCACTGGTAGCTGGAACCGCGAAGTGCGCGGGCTTTGAGGTGCCTGAGCTCGATTGTCGACGAGTTTATCTCCGCGTGTCCTCGGCTGCGGTGAGCACGCTTGACGTGCAGGCACGCATTCGACTTGTCTCCTTCCTTGCTGTCGCAGCCCCTGCTGGAGAGACCGATACAATCATAACACCAGACGATGGAACTCTCACTTCAATGAAGTGGACTTGCATCGGGCAACGGGCGTGTGTTCATGAGTCAGCCGTAGAGAAGCATGCTTCGCTATATGCGCACGCAAAATCCGTACTTGGGACCTCAAGTTATATCCTCATCACGGGTGCTTCCGGCGGCCTTGGGGTCGCCCTTATTGACTGGCTAGTTGACATGGCACAGATTTTAGTTAGTCGACTTATTCTTCTCGTACGAAATGAACGCGCGGTATCATGTTTCGACAGCTGGAAAGTAAGACCACGCATTCGTGTTGCCAATCTCCTTCACTGCCTTGATGACCTCGGGGCGGCCACTCTTCCCCCTTGCTCAACTATTTTTCACCTTGCTGGCACCCTGAAGGATGCCATGCTCCCCTCGCTCAGGTACGACTATTTTCCAAAGCCAATTGTACCCAAGGCTGGCGGCTTAATCTCACTTCGACGCCTCAGCTCTGATTCGAACTGGCCCGTGCGAAGCCTTATCGCGTATTCAAGCACAACTTCCCTATACGGCTTTGGCGGACAGACAAACTACGCAGCTGCCAATTCAATCCTTGACGCTGCTGCTAATTTTGGGGACGATGACAATGACAATCGCGGAGAACGGCACCCATCAGTCACAGTCAGTGCAGAAACGACCGCGTTGTTGTAACCCGACTCAATGGTTGATTTTCACAGGTTGCGACTATTCACTGGGGTCTTTGTGGTGGTGCCGCTGAGATGGCTCAAGAGGGAACAAAGGCATGGGACATAGCCATCAAGTCTGGTGATCAGCCCCTTCCAACTGAAGTCGCTTTTGCGGCTCTTGGGGCGGTCCTTACTTCCCACCTACGCGGACCAGCCCGCCCCGCCATTTTTTTTGTCGAGGAATGGTCCTGGTCACCCTGGAGATTCCTGGCGGCCACAGCACATTTGGTCCCTGCCCGTGCACGTCAGACTCCACAAATCATTTCTGCAGCCTCAAACTCCCCTATCACTGTTAGACCGTTCCTTGAGGCTAGAGTATCGGATTGGCTTCCCAACTAAACCCTTGAAGCACTTGGCTTGGACTCACTAGATCTTGCGCAAATTCGGGCGGGTACAACTCAGCTTGGCAAGAAGCTCCCGCCTTTAGCTTACTTCGCTAACACCGACCGTACCCTTGGTGAGCTTGCCACTCTTCTCAAGGACCATTTTTCTGCTTGCAGTAGTCTAATGACGATTGAATGCCGTGTGGTTCTTCCTTTGACTACACTGGGGTACAGCTGTAGAACGCTGGGGTCACGGTGGTCTCCCTTGGGCAGCCTGGGGGTGCGGGGGCGAAGGCGGCTGAGTGGCGACATGTGGGCACGCCTCACGCCGAGAAACCGGCTGCGACGCGGTATGATGGTCCGAGACAAAACCCGCACTCTGGTTAGAATGACACTTGAGGTGGGCTTCTACCAAGGGACCCCCTAATGACACAGGGGGGGGTCACCAAAATTGGAATTCGGGTTCTCGACAACACCTCTTTTAGCAATCCCGGGCATTTGCTCGGAGGGAGGCATAAACCCGGCTCGGCAACCAAATTTTGCGTTCGGAGAGGGCAAAACGGAGACCGAATAAGCCGCCCGGCCACCAGCAAAAAATTATCCCTGTCACGGTCCCAAAAGATGAGCGTCGCGCGCCTCTGCCGAGCCGCATGCGCGCCGCGATGCGAAACCAAGTAGCGGGGCAACCTCAGAGGATCCTAGGCGACAACTCCACAGTTTTTTTCCGCGTGCCGTCGAGGTTTTGGGTACACCCCGCTTTAACAGGTCAAGGTTCAGCTTTGAGCCGATTTTGAGAACGCGCATTCACGGCACCTAGAGTCGTTTAGGAGTTGCCCGATGATGTTCCGAGCCACGCTGCATCCTCTTTTTGATGCATGCTCCTTCTGATAGTCCGTCGGCAGCCCCGCGGCGCGTGTCGAGAACGACCTAAACGGGGCCAACGCAGCCACCAGAAGAACGAACGCTTCAGTGCAAGTAGTCAGGGCCCACGTACGGTACACCAGCTCGATACTGCGACGTTCAATCGGCCCAGCCGGTCCCCAAATCGCTTCAAATTGGCATTTCGACCTCGTTTCGGCATGTTTTTGCACTACAGCGGCCCGCGATCCCGACCTTCCCCGGTAAATTCTGTTTGTATACGCCCCATTAAAAGTGGCGCGCTTGTGGCGCGATATTCGCCCGAGGCGCGTTACGGCCGAGAAACGCGGACGACGCATAGACCGACATCTGCTGGGCCACTGCTGCGGTAAAGTGTCTCATATTGTCGGCGGCCACACGAACGACGATACCTGACGCTACGGTGGCCCGATCGGAAATTGCGTCGAGGGGCGATCGCGTCGGACTTTTAATGGTTTTGCCCAGTTTCTCGGCGAGACGCAGCTCCATTTGCTGCCGCGTTTTTTGCATGGCATCGTCCGACTGCCAGCGCCCACGAAAGTGACTGGGTGGCCTGCCCCGAGTATACGATACGGCCAAAGCGCGGCCATACCAATAGAAGTACTTCCTCCACCCAGACCCACTTTTTCGCTAAGTTAAACGTCCGAAAGCGTCCGGAAGAACCCAGCGGAAGTAGAAGCGCGTTTGTGGAAGTCTGAGGGGGGTCTGTGGCTGCCTATAACTACCTTTACTTCAACTTGAGG
>Ga0209090_10002941_pt1 | contig 10751 bp, 8 predicted proteins | sample ArcticOcean_MG_C_9_FD_187432 | JGI IMG/M metagenome (GOLD analysis project Ga0209090, IMG submission 187432) | Marine microbial communities from western Arctic Ocean - ArcticOcean_MG_CB2_152 (SPAdes) (version 2) | ecosystem: Environmental > Aquatic > Marine > Oceanic | place: Arctic Ocean... | reverse complement strand
AGACGTCTCTAGCACTATCTCTGATATGCGCTACAACGTAGTTGATAGCCTTGTCACGACCTGCATCCCCGAAAAAGCCTATCAGGAGCAATGGAATACTGCTGCTCTTCATGAAGAAGGATTACGCCTATTTGGGCTCGACCTGCCAGTTGATGAATGGGCCAAAGAAGAAGGCGTTGCAGACGAGCAAATTCTTGAGCGCATATCAGATGCGGCCAACAAGAAGATGGCAGAAAAAGCAGCCACTTGGGGCCCCGACGTTATGCGAGATGTCGAAAAAAATTTGCTTCTACAAGTACTCGATCAAGTTTGGAAAGAACACTTGCTAGCACTGGATCATTTGCGCCAAGGTATTGGCTTACGGGCTTATGCACAGAAAGATCCTCTTAATGAATACAAAGGTGAAGCCTTTGATATGTTTAATGGCATGCTAACAGATTTGGACGAGCGTATCACGACTATTCTCGCTCATATGGAGCTGGAATTGACCGACCCAAGTGATATTAACCTCTCCACACACTCAGAAACTTTCGAAATCAGCCAGGACCCGATGTATGCCGGGAACTACGCTGGTAGCGAATATGGGGGAACAGGCACTAGCGAACTTACTTCTTCTCCCCTGACTAATCGCGAGGGCGCAGTTATCATGGATCCAGAAGACCAATCTACATGGGGCAAAATCGGCCGTAATGTTGCCTGCCCTTGCGGGTCCGGTAAAAAATTTAAACACTGCCACGGTCTAGTTTAAATTGGCCCGCCTCCGGACAGTTTCTAACGTCTATGCAGGCCTGCCCACTACGGATGGGGCGGGCGTGAAACTCACCCGCATGGTGGGCACACCAGAGCTCGATATGATTGACCCGTTCTTAATGCTGGACCGCATGGATAGCGATGATCCTGACTCTTATATCGCGGGGTTTCCCAATCACCCTCACCGCGGATTTGAGACTGTCTCTATTATGCATAAAGGTCAAATGCGCCACGAAGATTCAGTTGGTAATTCTGGCCTTTTAAAGCCAGGCGATGTGCAATGGATGACTGCTGGGCGAGGTATCATTCATTCCGAAATACCCGAAATGCTGGAAGGTCGCATGAGCGGGTTTCAGCTTTGGGTGAATTTGCCAGCAAAACACAAAATGGTGCCACCTAAATACCAAGATATCCCAGCAGTCAACATCCCAACAGTAAGTGAGCAAGGCTGTTCTATTCGCGTCATTCGCGGTACTTATGCTGAGACGACCGGGCCAGCCGAAAGCCTCATGCCAGTCCGTATTTTGGATGTCACTTTAAAAGCCAAGGCAAACTGGCGAATTGCGCCAACAAAAGGCGATACGCTTTTCCTTTGCATTCACGAAGGTTCTATCACCGCTCAAGGAAAAGAAGGCGGGCCCCAAGAAATTTCAGCCCCTTCCGTTGTTACTTTTGGCGGTGATGGCGATATTGAAGTGCATGCGACAGAGACAGGCTCCAATATACTCTATTGTGAAGGCACGCCTTTGAATGAGCCTGTAGCCCGCTATGGCCCGTTCGTGATGAACACCCAATCAGAAATTCGTCAAGCCATAGATGACTATAACGATGGAACCCTAGCCACGTAAATAATTCTCTTCAAATATATCACAGGTAAAAATAAATTGAAGAGCGATTTTGATATCTTCAGTCCTAGCTTGCAATATACTCAATAATTACTATACAGCAGAGGGGTATTTCTTCCGGTGACTTTGAATATAGAAGCTTTCGAAGGTCAACTAGAAGCCCAACACATTACTCCAATTAAATATGTGAGGGCCACGGGAGAGGCAATTCCAAAGAACAAGTGTCCAACAGTCGTCAGACGCTCAAAAGCTTAGAAATACTCGTAAAGCCCAAAATAGCTTAGGCGTTGTTTAAGGAGCCTGTTTAAACGCCTGCCGTGATTTACGGAAAAGTAACACTTAACACCGCCATAAGTTTGAAAGAATCACGGCTATATTTTTGGGACGAACAGTCCTAACCTTAATTATATAAAACATAAGGGTACATTAAAGTTTTGCTAAAGGATGGCTGCGTACCACCAAATTTTTTAAATGCTCTTCCAATACATGGGTGTAAATTTGTGTGGTTGATATATCCTCATGCCCAAGTAACTGCTGCAAAGTTCTAAGATCAGCCCCATGAGCCAACATATGGCTGGCGAAAGAATGTCGCAGAACATGTGGTGATACTCTCTTTGGCTCAATCCCCGCAACAACAGCTAAATTCTTCAGCAATAATCCGAACCCAGCTCGCGTAAGGTGCCCTTCCTTCGCTTTTGAAGGAAATAGAAATTTTGACACTATGCCTTTTTTTATAAAAACGGGCCTAAACTCCAAATAAGCGGCAACAGCTCCTCTTGCCGGATCGCTCAACGGTACTATACGTTCTTTGTTACCTTTTCCCCGCACCAAGACCACTTGGGCATCCCTGGCAATCGCCGCTAGAGGCAAGCCAACGAGTTCCGATACACGCAATCCAGTTGCATATAGAAGCTCAACCAAGGCCGTCATCCTTACGCTTGAGGGACCCGTTTCCAATCTAGTCGCAGCTAAGAGCTTATCCATTTCATTTTCGCTGAGATATTTTGGCAATGCTCTCCCCGTCTTCGGTCCATCCAAACGTGCCGACGGATCATCATCCCGCAAACACTCAGCATAGAGAAATTGATAGAATTGTTTGAGCACGGAAAGCTTGCGCGCATGAGTTGTGGGGGTCCTACCCTTGATTTTTAATTGAGAAAAATAATCTTGGATATTTTTGGTGTCAGCTGATTCAATATTGCGCTTCCGCCACATCATAAATACATTAAACTCTCCAAGATCTCTTTGATAAGCTTCAATCGTATTACTAGATGCCCCCCGTTCAGCAGCCATCATTTCCAAGAAAATTTCAACTTGGTGAGACGGTGGTAATTTCGATCCTACTCGCTTTTTTCTTAACATGCTTAGAACTTTAACCTGGTTTAGTTAAATAGTGGTAACCGAACACCTTTGATTACAAATTAGTTAAAAAATAGCACAGGTAATGCCTAACTTACACGTGGTAGGAATCTTCTTATTTATCTAATAATATTTAACGATATAACCAATAGCAGAAAAAAATACTATCATTAAAATTTTTAAGCCACCTGTCCACAGGCATGGCCTGAGGCCCATGCCCATTGAAAATTAAAGCCACCAAGGTGACCCGTAACATCCACGACCTCACCAATGAAATAAAGGCCCTGGACCGCAGTTGCCTCCATAGTCCTTGAAGATAGTTCTTTAGTATTAACGCCGCCGACGGTAACTTCCGCCGTCTTCATTCCTTCTGAACCACTGGGCACCAAAACCCATGCATTGATCTGGTCCGCCAGATGCCGGAGGCTCTTATCAGGTATTTCGGCCAGACGTCCTGCGCAACCCGTCCAATCAATCATTCTTTGAGCAAGCCTTTTTGGCAGTAGTTGTCCCAGAGCAACCCCAACATCTTTTTTTACTTTGCCATCTTTTGCGTCCTTTAAAAACTGGAAGACATTTATACCCGGCAGCAAATCAATTGTGATTGCATCGCCCTTCTGCCAGTACGATGAAATCTGTAAAATAACGGGGCCGCTAATTCCTTTATGTGTAAACAGTAGGCCTTCCGAAAAGCTTACCTTACCAAGCTTCACCGTCGCCTCCAGTGAAATACCGGAAAGGCCTTTCAATTCAGATAAAGTCTCCGTATCAAACGTTAGCGGTACCAAGCCTGCCCGCGGCTCAATCACCTTCAAGCCAAACTGCTTAGCTATATCATAGCCAAAACCGGTTGCACCCATTTTAGGAATTGAGGCGCCCCCTGTCGCAATGACTAGAGAGCTAGCCGCAAAACTTCCTTTACTGGTCTCAACTGAGAAACCATCTTTAACCTTTCGGATACTACCTACCTCGGCTTCAGTCAGAATCGTAACGCCGCCGGCTTCGTCTAACAACATGTCCGTTATTTGCTGCGCTGTTCCGAGGCAAAAAAGCTGGCCATGGTTACGTTCGTGATATGCAATTCTATGCTTCTCAACCAAATAAATAAAATCATGATGGGAAAAACGCTTCAGAGCTGAAACACAAAAACGTGGGTTGGCTGACAAGAAGTTTGCGGGTGATGTATGGAGATTAGTAAAATTCGCCCGCCCTCCGCCTGAAATGCGAATTTTTTCACCGACCTTTGCTGCGTGGTCGAGTACTAATACCCGGCGCCCGCGTTTATTCGCTTCACCCGCACACATAAGCCCGGCAGCACCGGATCCAATAATGATGATATCAAATTTTTGCATTTAGGTGGTATAACCGAAGCCCCCTTTAACGCCAAGCTTAAGACCCAACAAAGATCAGCAAAAAAGGCTATTAAGTCTTCTTGTAAGAATTAGAATTACCGGGGGAAATTCAATTTATCATTCCAGGAATTACCTGCTACTCGTTAGAATAATTAGAGACCCGCCGCGACAGCAGCCTCAAGTGCAAGGGCGCGAGCGTCTGAAGCTAGGCCAACAAGGCGGAGGCTCAAGACAACTTGCCGGAGCACAATTGGGTTGACCTGAGTTGGTCCTGATTGGCCGAGTGCCAACATACAAATCAAAACCGTTTCAGCACGCTTTTCTTCAACAACAGCCTGGTTAAGCATGCGCCACAAAGCTGGTTGCGGCATGACCGCCGTGGTTTGCGGCGGGCCATCTAGAAGGGCTTCCCAACTGCGGGTGGGCACTAGATCACCTAACGCTTCAATAATATTATAAAGCAATGTTGCCCGTGTTTGCGCCGCTTCAACGTCGGCTGATTTTCCTTCACGTGATGCTATTTCTAATTTCCACCAATTATCTATCTTTCTTGCGCCCCAATCCTTATCTGACATTTGGCCGGTTAAGCGTTCTAAGGGGGCTAGTTGATCCCTAAGAGCTGCTACTTTTTCATCCATGATCCCCGATGTTCTTAGAACATTAAACCAAATTTGTGCCGCAGGACCATCGTCCGCTGCAAGCAATGCCCGGACAGCCTCTGGTGCAAACCAAGTCAAATCCTGAGTTGCGGGTAGACCCTTCAAAATATGGTGGTAGACCCGTGCAGTTGACTGATACAAGCCACCTTCTCTCGCTATTTTAAATACCTCACTCAAAATTTCTGCCTTGACCGCCGGAATATTTTCAACCAAGGCTTTACGGTAAAGCAAAGCACTGCTTAATGGTGTGCTCTCGGCGCTTTCTTGTGAAAGAGCATTATCAAGTTCCTTTTTGCTAAAGACCACACCAGCATAAAGCTGACGCAACACATCCGTATCCAATGCGCCAATGGATTCCGCGCGCTCCGCAGTATCAATGCGCAACGCAATGTTTGCATTGGGACTTGTGGCAATAGTTTTCAACACAGCTGAATTATTCGAAGACGTTACATCTTTCGGCAATTTCACTTTGGCTGCTCGGATCATGGAAAAATACAACGGGGTAGGATTAGATAAACTGGTGATCACAAAATTTCCAACGCCAGTAAGTGAACTAATCAGCCCGAAGAAGACATCGTCTTTTTCACCCGCTTCACGTAATAAATCTACACCAAGGTTAGCTTTGTCATGATCGCCCGCAAGTGCCTGGCAATAAATCAATGCTTTTTGCCAATAGGTCGTATCAATATTGGTAATTTTCTCGGCTACCAAAAGGCAAGCCCGTGCATTATCATTGGAAAGGAAAAGAACATCTGTTTTATTTTTCAACAAAGTTGGATCAGTATCGCGGTTAGGAGCAACTTTCAACAAGCCATCAACAGCAGCAACATCTCCCATTGCCAACAAACGCTCAATCCGCGACGCGAGTAATTCTCCAGTGACCTTTGGTTTAGCGACTGCCAAAGCTGTCACCCTAGCAGGTTGCTTGGAAGCCAATCTATTCTCAAGTAGGTCAATATTTACTGGAGATTTTGCTACACTTAATAATAAACGGCGCATTAACGATCGCATCGCACGCGAGGATGAATTAGCTGGTAGTTTTGGCAGAAGCTTTTCAACCAAAGAGCGGTCCGTGCCTTCCCACATTTTGAAGCCAAAGCCACCTTGCTCTTCCGTTAACGTCCCAACCGAATCGCTATCAATCTCATCTAATTCTTGGACATTAATTTTAAGTGGCGCGCGCGCGCGCGCGGAGGGTGGTGGATTAATAGGCTTCCGCACATCCAGCGATTGTGGTGGTACCGGTGCTAGCAATGGCGGTAGCACCGGTAAGGAATTGAGCGGAGCCAAGGGCCTAGGTTTTGATTCAGGAGATTGAGCAAATACAATGGGTGCAATTGAACCGAACAAAACCAGCCATACGATACCCACTAGAAATATATATTTAAACTTCATTTTTTTACTTCTCAAATCGACTATTGGGTATAATTTCCTCAATTTCAACAACCGGAGCGGGAATGTCCCAGGTAGACAAAAATATTGCCGCCCCGGCGACCAAAGCCAAGACTAATAAAGCTATAAACAATGGAAAACTTTTCATCTCCGAAAATGCTCCCTAAACTTGCGGAATTAATAATATAAGTACTTTTAATTATATAAGGTAGGAGTTACCACCTTTTTAAATAAAATTAAAAAAATACTATGCTGAAACTATGGTAATCTTTTTGGGAAATTTGCGAAATACTATTCGCAAATAATCCGCAAATAGAAAAAACTGTGATGAATAGTTCTTATGAAACATGAAACAAATGGCCCACCAGAGTGGCTGCAGGGTAAGTTTATAGTCCTGGTTGGTCTTATGGGTGCCGGAAAGACAAGATTAGGTCGCATTATTGCATCCTCTTTTAGCCTACCTTTTATTGATGCTGATACAGAAATCGAAAAAGCTGCCGGTTGTTCCGTACGAGAAATATTTGAACAATTTGACGAGCCTTATTTCCGGGATGGTGAACGCCGCGTAATACAGCGTATTTTGGCCGAAAAACCTGCCGTGCTTGCGACCGGTGGTGGGGCTTATATGAATAAAGAAACGCAAAAAGACATAAGCCAGTTTGGCGTAGCCGTTTGGCTGCGCGCGGATCTCGATTTGTTGGAGCGACGGACGCAGCACCGCAACGCCCGGCCATTATTAAATAAAGGTAATGCTCGGAAAATATTATCCGGATTGATTGATACGCGCTACCCCGTATATTCCAACGCTGAGATCACTATTGATGTTGGAGACGAAACCGCGCCTGAGACTGCTAGAAAAATAATAGATGCACTGATTAATTACAACACAGCCGACAATTAGCATAAAGAAGAAGCCCCTCATGATTAAATATGAAACTTTAAAAGTTTTACTAGCTGAGCGCAGTTATGACATTCATATTGGCCGCCAACTGCTTAGCAATGCTGGGGCTTTGATTAAACCGGTTATTCGCGGATCGCGTATTATTATAGTGACAGATGAGAATGTTGCACCGCTTTATTTGGCTCCATTGATTTCATCATTTGAAGCCGCGGGTATTAAAGCTGATAGCATCATTTTACCGGCTGGGGAAAAAACCAAGAGCTTTGTCCATTTTGAAAATCTTATCAATCAAATTTTATCGAAGAAAATTGATCGAAAGGTCGCGCTCATTGCACTTGGCGGCGGCGTTATAGGAGACTTAACAGGCTACGTAGCCTCCTCTGTTTTGCGTGGCATCGATTTTGTACAAATCCCAACAACTTTATTGTCCCAAGTAGACAGCTCTGTCGGCGGCAAAACCGGCATTAACACCGCCCACGGTAAAAATTTAATTGGCGCCTTTTACCAACCCCGTCTAGTTTTAGCCGACATCAACACACTCGACAGCTTACCTAAAAGAGAAATTCTGGCCGGTTATGCTGAAATAGTAAAATATGGGTTGATCAATGACTTAGATTTTTTCACGTGGCTGGAAGAATCCGGTTCTCAACTATGTGCGGGTGATAAGTATCATCGTGGCAAAGCGGTGCTCATCAGTTGTAAATCTAAAGCCAAAATTGTAATGGAAGATGAAACTGAGCAAGATATTCGCGCGCTCCTAAATCTTGGCCACACATTTGGCCATGCCCTCGAAGCTGAAACGGGATTTAGTAATAAACTTATACATGGCGAATCGGTTGGCCTTGGCATTTGCATGGCTTTCGATCTCTCCACAAAATTAGGTTTATGTTCCAATATAGATACGGACAGAATTCGTGCACATTTTGCCTCCGTCGGATTACCAACCAGCCCATTAGATATAACAGGCGTAAAGTGGAGTACCGATATTTTGCTGGATCATATGCTATCAGACAAAAAGGTCGAAGCTGGCAACGTAACATTCATATTAGCTAAAGGCATTGGTAAGTGTTTCGTGGCACGCGACATAAATTTAGATGATGTGCGCCAGGTTATCGAGAATGCCATCCGTCAAGAGTAACGAGGAGACACCATGCTGACAATGATTTCTGGTATAGCTATATTGCTAGTTTTATCCGCCTTTTTTTCTGGCTCAGAAACATCTCTTACGGGCGCATCCCGCCCTCTAATGCACCAACTTGAGAGCAAAGGAGACCGTCGGGCAAAGATCGTGAACAAACTGCAAGAGCGTAAAGGGCAGCTGATTGGCGCTATTCTTATAGGCAACAATGTGGTTAATATTTTAGCATCGGCATTGGCTACAAGTATTCTCATCGGGATGTTCGGTGAAGCCGGTATTGTCTATGCGACCATTATTATGACCGTTCTCGTTGTTATGTTTGCAGAAATATTACCAAAAACCTACGCACTGCAAAATGCTGACCGAGTTTCTTTGCAAATAGCTTCAACAATCAACCCTTTGGTAATATTTTTATCACCAATAACTTTTGCCACCCAGTGGCTAGTCCGGGTCACCTTACGACTTTTCGGCATACACCTTTATAGCGGAGAAGATTTTGTCGCGAAGACGGATGAATTACGAGGAGCAATTGAGCTTCACCAAAGCGAATCTGAAAATAACGAAACCTTACAGCATGAACGTGCAATGCTACGCAGCGTGCTCGACCTATCCGAAGTCGATGTGGGTGAGATTATGGTGCACCGTAAAACCGTCGCAATGTTAAATGCTGGCGAGCCAGCAGAAGCGATTGTTAAGCAAGTGCTGGCAAGCCAATATACCCGCATGCCGCTCTGGCGGGACGAGCCTGATAATGTCATAGGTATCATTCATGCTAAAGAGGTCCTTCGTGCCATTCATGAAAATAAGGGTGATTTTAATATAGATATTGAATCCCTGGTTACTGAGGCATGGTTCATCCCTGAAACAACGCGTCTATTGGACCAACTCCAAGCCTTTCGAGATCGCCATGAACATTTTGCCTTAGTGGTTGACGAATATGGTAGCCTTGAGGGTGTCGTAACCCTTGAGGATATCCTAGAAGAAATCGTGGGCGATATTACAGATGAGCACGATAACAACGTTCCGGGCCTACGCGCACAATCCGATGGCTCCTACATCGTTGATGGCAGCTTTACAATCCGTGACCTCAATCGTCATTTTGAATGGAACCTGCCTGATGAGGAAGCGTCTACAATTGCCGGGCTAGTTTTGTACGAATCGAGACGCATTCCAGAAGTGGGCCAGGCATTTATGTTCTATGGCTTACGCTTCGATATTATGCGCCGCCAACACCATCAGATAACGGCCATCCGTATCACTCCTAAAGGTCAGGTACTGAGTAAATAACCATCTAAATTTGTTATTTAAGTAAACTAGCCTGGTTTCATCAATATCTAAGCAGATTAGTTTTCTACAAAAGAAGAGAGAGAGCCTAGAAGTAAATAAATGCTCCCTCATACTGTTCACAATCGCATTATATTAAATCTAATGGAAAGCATCGCCGTTAATGGCTGTAAATAATATCAACGCCATATCAGTTACTGGCGGTGATAACCTTCTCAAATTAACTACACAACGCAATTTAGCGGCTAGGGTCATGACGACTAAACAAGGTACTCTCCAACAGATTATTCAAACGTCAGCACGATAACACTTCCTCGCCTTAGCGGATACCTGCACCTAATTGAGCCGCTAAGAGTTGGATAGTAGTGGGGGGGGGGTAAGCAGGAATCCTTTATTTTTGAAGCGGCTATACCACCACAAATTAGTCCCTAATTGACCTAAGCCAATTTTTAACCTAAGACCCTAAAGTTTGACGTATAGCAGTTCGTTTTTGCTTAGGAGTTTGAATATGCCACTATCACCTGCTGTAAAACGGAACCTTATTCATACCCGAGAAATTCGATGCATGGGCTACGAGCGTGAAGACGGGCTATGGGATATTGAGGGACGGATAACCGATACAAAAACCTATAGTTTTGGAAATTTTGACCGCGGTGAGATTAGTGCCGGAACGCCTGTTCATGACATGTTTATCAGACTAACCGTAGACACAGAACTCGTAGTTCAAGAAGTCGAGGCATCAACAGAATCTGCGCCGTTCAATATTTGCCCTGCAATAACAAATGGAGTTAAAGCTCTCAAAGGACTAAAAATCGCGTCTGGATGGACCCGCAATGTTCAAAAAGCGATAGGCGGCCTTAAAGGCTGCACGCACATCAACCAATTGATTATGGGGCCCCTGGCAACAACAGCTTATCAGTCCATCGTGCCAAAAAAAACTCATCCTAATAAAGAAAAATCAAAAAGTTTGCTAAAAGAACAAAATAAGCGACCAGATATCATCGACACATGCCATGCATTCGCATCAGACGGAGCAAACGTCCAGCGTCTTTGGCCTGATTTCTACAACGG
>Ga0209090_10002930_pt1 | contig 10761 bp, 17 predicted proteins | sample ArcticOcean_MG_C_9_FD_187432 | JGI IMG/M metagenome (GOLD analysis project Ga0209090, IMG submission 187432) | Marine microbial communities from western Arctic Ocean - ArcticOcean_MG_CB2_152 (SPAdes) (version 2) | ecosystem: Environmental > Aquatic > Marine > Oceanic | place: Arctic Ocean... | reverse complement strand
ATCTACTTTATATGGATGGAAAGAATCTTTAATCACACTCAATTAAGGAAAACCGACAAGGGTAAATGTTACGAAAAATGTGACATATCAATTTACTACGCAGGTGACACACTCATGATGGAAAGTGAGTACACTTTTACATATAGACGACCTAATGATAATGACTTGAATGAGTTCACATTAAGTCGTGAAGTTGAAACTGTACGTAGATTCAATTTAGATCTTAAAACCTCTAATTTTACAGTGTATAGTCACACACATACTAAAGGATTCTTCGGTGACTTAAAATCTACAAAACCCAAAACTAACAGAAATAGATTTGATCTATTAGCGGAAATGACATCATTTGGATTATACAAAGGTGGTAAGGATAAGGGTTGGGGTGTTAGGTTTAATAGAAAAATAGAAGAGGCTTGGTTAGAGATGAGTAAAATCATTCAACCAAGAATTAAGAATGATTATTTAAAGACCAAAGGATATAACAAAGTAGAGGTTGATCCAATGTTTGATATGATTGTGGACTTCCATTTAGATCGTAAGGATATTAAAGGTCATGATTTAGTTTATCTCGATATACAAAACGACTATCCTAAACAGAAATTCTTAAAAGTAAATGATAGGAAATTCATACCATCTGTATTAGAAGGGTATGGTATTAAAACAAGACAATATGTTAGTACTCTCACAAATAATGATGAGGGTATGCCGATCATTATAAAAACACTAAATTACTTCAGTAAATTATATGGTGAAAACTATATAGATTACATGAATAAAGTTGATTGGCACTTACACTGTTATCGAGTACCACCCACGAATAGAACACATCAATTAAAAAACGAAAGGGAAAAGAAAAACATGTTGAAGACCATGGTTAATTGGGAACGAGATGGTTTAAATGTTGACTCCTTAGTACATTCCCTTTACTCCCTACTCGATTTAAGGGATAAGTTAGAAAAAACGGGAATTGATTTAAAATACACAGCAACTAACGATGAGGAATTTAAGAGGTTAGAAGAAAATTGGAAGGGGTTGAAGAAATACTTCTCGAGAGGATATAAAATACGATATACGTTTCCTGAGGAGTTTTTAGAGTATATTGAAAAGGACATCCAAATTGGTGACGTTAGGTACACACCAAAAGTATTAAGTAGTGAGGAAGATTTCAAGGTAGAAGGACACATAATGAAAAATTGTATGGGTGGTCAATTTAACCATGGGTCTATATTTATCTTTATATCACTAAGGAAAGGTAAGAAGTGGGTTGATGTAAGATTCAATAAGGGGGAACAAACCATGGTCTATGGTAAAGCGAACTCTCCAATCCCTGATGACTTCAAAATAGTGGTTGATGCATTAACAAAAAGAGTTAAGAAGTTCGGTGAAATTTCATGGGTAAAAGAAAAATACGATATAATAAAATAAACTATGGTAACAATTAGTAAAACGGCAGTTGAGAAACTAAATGAAGTTATGATTGAGGAGGGTATATCACCTGAGACACATAACTTACGAGTTGGTGTGTTGGGTGGTGGTTGTAGTGGTCTTTCATATAAGATGGACTTCGACGATGTTGTAGAAGAATCTGATACTCTTGTTGAGTTAGAGACATTCAACGTTGTTATCAATAAACCCTCATTACTTTATCTGATTGGAACAGAACTTAACTTCCAAGGAGGTTTAAACGGTAAGGGTTTTGAGTGGATTAACCCAAACGCATCACGTACATGTGGTTGTGGTGAAAGTTTTAGTTTGTAATAAGGATTAAACTTTCTTAGTTGATATTTATCTATGTGTTAATATCTGAAGAAATAAAACGTATCTGTGAGATGATGGGGGTTGATAAAATAAATCGACCTGACATCGATGGTGAAATGGAAGAAATCCAAAGAGTCACACAGTACCTTAATAGAGATGAAGGTTTTCACACTAATGTATCTGAAGTTATTAGTTCATTTGATAAGTCAATTGAGGTTACCATACCAGAAGATGTTTGGTCTAATTTAGAGAACACTGAATCAAATCAAATTGAACAAGGTGATATGGAGTCCGTTTATAAAATTGCGGACACGTATGATAAAAGTAATCCCGATAAACTTACAGAAAAATTAAAAGATGGTTCATACAAAAGACCACTAATTATACAGTTTGGTAATAGGTACCATTTAGTTGCTGGAAATACAAGATTATGTACGTCCGCAGCTTTAGGTATCAAACCAAAAGTATTTATTGGTGTTCTAAGTGGTGAAGATCAATACGATTATAATGACAATTCGAATAAATAAAGTATTTATATATAAAAGTTAAATGGAAGAATTAACAAAAAAAGATATTCTCACGATTTTAGGGGAGAATTTAACGGACATTAGACACTCAGGTTACAAAACCGAATATTCTGAAGAAGAGGATGTTGATGAGATGGCTATTGAAAAATATAAAATTGATCCTAAAACAGGGGCGAGGGTTCTTAATAAGAAATTTCCAACATCTAAGACAGGAATACCAACAGAAAAACCATTAAGAAAACCGAGAGAGGGTGCAAAGTACGAACCATTTCGTCCGATGTTTTACCCACCTCACGAAACTGAGGACAAAACAGAAGCAGAAGAACATGTGGGTTGGTACTATACACCACAAGGTGAGAGTGGTACGACAACACCAATTGTTTTTTCATGTGAATGGGATGAGTTATTGGAAAGAAGTCCACAACTTATTGAAATGTTGAAGGATAAGTATGGTAAAGTTAAATTTGTTAATGATAACTGTCCAACTGCACCACCAAGATCAAGGTCGGGAGCATCTTTAAGTGTTGATCCTATACCAGGTGAAGATGGTGATTCAGAAGAACTTGAGAAATCACAACCTGATTACTTCAGTACACCGGATGAAGATATAAAAAAGGCACCAACACGTTCTAAAATTAGAAAAACATTATATGATGTACTAAGAGATAGTTTGGGTGACCAAGATCTTCAAGCTCAAATGAAAAAACTTAGTATTCCACCATTATATGTTGACAACGAATCTAATTCATCAGGTGAATCAGATAAACGAATTACACCTCACGTGGATAGATTCTCAGTAACTAACAACGAACTTATTGAATTTGCAACACACTCGATACAACTATACAAAACACAAAATGAGTTCTTACAACACTCTACAAAATCTTTAAGGTCTGACCCTAAAGAAATTGCGGATGTTAAGACAACGGCAATAAGACGTAAGTATTCAAGAAGATATTACGCACCATCAGTTTCAAGATTAAGTCAAGTTGGTAACTACGGTAAAACTGAAGTACTTGGTTTGGATAAGTACGATGTACCTGAAGAAGATTTCGAAGTTTTAGTAAGTACTGATTTCGGATTAAAGGGTGAAGCAACTAATAAAGATGACGAAGGAAATATAACTGAGTGGACTTGGTCTATAGATTATGATTTGAAGTATGGTAAGAGATCACCAGACGATCGTCAAATTAGAAATACTAATACAGATGCTGAAATTAATAATAAAGTAACTGTAACATTACCAGAACCAATGATGTTTGATGGTAAATATGATATTGATCGTAAAACATTAGTTAATATCGAGAAAGGTTCTGAACCTGACACGGGTAACAATCATCCATTAACTAACCAAACCATCCTTAAAGGTTTAGAAACTGTATTGGGTGAATTTAAAGGTGAGATAATGAGTACTAACCCTAATAAATCAGTTCAAAGAGCTATTAGTTCTATTGATAAGTTAGGTGCAAGAGCATTGAGACCACAACAATCACAAATGAATGAAGATGAAATTCGAGACTTTGTGAAACAAACCCTTTTAAATAAGTAACAAACTAAACCCCGATTAATTCGGGGTTTTTTTATGATTATATTTGATATATCAATAAATTTTCTTTATATTTGTTGATATAAAATAATGTCATATGATAGGAGTTACACCTTACTTTAAAAAAGAATGGAGCAAAGATCCCGACCTTAGACACTGGCTAAGACAAAGACCATTACAAGAAGATGAACGATGTGAGTGTGGGGATGACGCAAATCTATTTGAGTTATGGGATCATGATTCGTGTGCTCGAGGTAGAATAGATACTACTGTATGTATTAATTGTGACAAAGTCAAATCATTTAAAATTGTTAGATAATGGGAACTAATTTCTATAGAATACCATCAGCGGAAGAAGTCAACAAAAAACGTAAAGTACTTACAGTTCAGGTTGAAAACATGGAACTAAATCCTAAGGATGTACAAGGTGGGTTTAATTTTATTAGTCCAACCAAAGATTGGGAGTGGTTTAATCCGTGGGACATATTTATGAAAGGGATGAACGTTCATTTAGGTAAACGTAGTTCGGGTTGGAAGTTCTGTTGGAATTTTCATGAGAATAAATATTACACTAACAAAGATGAATTAATTGAGTTTATTTTATCTGGTAGAATTGTAAACGAATACGGTGAAGAAACGATAAACCCACAAGACTTTTTAGATATGGCATTTGAGTGGGGACAACCTGATGGTTTATCCGTGAACGAGGAATATTATAAAAGTAAAGAACAGGACTCATTTTTTAATGACCCAAAATACTATGACACAATAATTGATGGTCTTTGTGTATCATCATCAACCGAGTTTAGTTAACAATGATTACATTATTTGAGGATTACGGTCAGATGTCGGAGTACACCGCGTCTATTGTTTTAGAGATGATTGAGGAGAACCCTGAATCAAACATAGGATTACCAACGGGATCAACACCAATAGGTATGTATCGTAATTTAATAATGGGTCAAGGTGATTGGTCGGGTGTGAAGACATTTAATCTTGATGAATACGAAGGTATTGGTCATTCTCATCCTGAGTCATATCACATGTATATGACAAAGAACTTCTTCTTACATACTAATCTACAACAAGATAACATCCACTTTCCTGATAAGGACTATGACAAAACAATTAACACTTTAGGTGGTTTAGATTTAGTCATTTTAGGTATTGGGCATAATGGTCACATTGCGTTTAACGAACCAGGTTCCTCGATTACTTCAAGAACAAGAAAGGTTAAACTATCTAAAGAAACCATTGAAGCTAACAGTCGATTCTTTAAAGATTCGGGTGAAGTACCAAAGTCAGCATTCACAATAGGAATGAAAACAATACGAGAGTCCAAAAGAATAATCTTAATTGCTAATGGACCCGATAAATTAGACATCCTCAATAAATGTTTTAATGAAGATATCTCTAAAGACAGACCCGCAAGTATATTACAGGTCCACCCAAAAATAGAAGTGTTTTATGCTCCCGAATAAACTAATGATAGTGGCTCACCCCGATGACGAAACGTTGTTTGGTGGTGGAGAATTACTGAAACATAAAGGTGAATACAAGGTGGTCTGTTTGGACTATGGAAATCATTTAATAAGACATAAAGAATTCCTATGTGCAATGGAAATGTTAGGTGTCCCTAAGTGGGAACATTGGGATGGGGAGACTTATAAATCATCTACGGCGTATAATGAATCAATATTAATCCCGAGAATCGAACGGGTATTAGATGAAAGGAAATGGGAAAAGATTGTGACACATAATCAAGGTGGGGAATATGGACACTATAGACACGTAGGAACACACAATGTTATGTCGAGGTTATGTCCTGATAAGTTATGGGTGTTCGATACATGTTCCGACAGACCACTATCCAATGAGATAAAAGAATTAAAAGGTGAGGTTTTACGAGAGTGTTACCCATCACAAGACCAAGTACTTCGATGGTTTAATTGGGATTGTGAAAGGATTAAAAAATACAACGTATAACATCTAATTATACATTACTAACTATTTATTGATATGGAACTAAATATACCTAAGATTATAGAGGCGTTTAAAATTAAAATAAGTCCGACTGGTCAACAGAAAGAGTTAGCCAAAAAGAGAATGTCAATCTGTTCAACCTGTGAATTCAAAAAGGGTGAGATTGATTCAAACCTTGTTAGTTGTACTGCGTGTGGATGTTTTTTACATGGTAAAATATTTACTAATAATAAAGGTGAATGTCCTAAAGGTAGGTGGGATAAAATTGATGAACCATATTTTAGAATAAAGGAAAACAAAACAATGATATGAAATCAGTAATATTAGGAAATGACTTTTTACGAGATATTGATGGGTCGTTCAAATTTTTAGAGACTAACACGTCGTGTGCATTACCAATGAAGAATATTGAAACATACATCAATAAAGATGTTTTTGATGCATTCTTATCAACAAACGGGATCACTAAAATTGATCTGATAAATCCTTTTGTGTCTCATATTATATCTACGGATGTGGATGGTTTTGACCAATCACTAACAACTTCGTTAAGGGATTATTTTTTAACGTATTATGGGGAAACAATTTCAGTACAAATATGGACTGCCGAAAATAATGTGATACCAACCATTGAGGATGAGGAAGATAGATTAATCATTAGAATTGCTTACGACACAAACGCGTTGGTTGATGACACATACTGTAGAGACAATTATAACTTTTTAAAGTTAATGCACGAGAACGACGTGGATAGTATACCTAAGACATATTTCACTGATGGAGGAGACCTAAGTGTGGATTCAATTGGTACGACAATAGTGGATAATGGTAATTACCCTAATTTCATAATCAAAAAAAGGTACCCATCAAGTGATTACACTACATATCCGAAACTTATAAAGGTTTCAACACAAGAAGAATTACAATCATTAAAAACGAATCTAACAAGTAATGATATTTTACAACAATACGTTGCAAACACAAGTGATTTATTAGTTAATAGATTCCAAACATATAGACACTTACAGTTTTTATATGGTGGTGAACTAACTGAACTTGATTTATTCGAACCATACACACTATCTAATAAATGTGAGATTACCAATGAGATTGATTATAATGACTCTAACGAAGTTCAAGTTTGGGAAAGACCTAAACTTATTCAGAAAGTCGGTAAACAATCACAGGAAGATATTCATGGTTCTACGACTAACACCATTTTCTTATCTGATGGATCTATTAGTACTGTTGGTGACCTTAATCTTTTGGATGAGGTGAAATCGGTTGATCTATATAAATTAAACGATGAAGAACAAAGTTATGTTACATATTCGGAACCAAAAACCAAGGTGTTATCAACACGTATTAGTCATTATTCTGTAAATGTAACCGAGATTGGAGAACCACACGATGTAAATTTAAGTCAAAAATTAGAACTTATTGAGGGGACTACCTACACACTAACTTTTGACGCATGGTCAGATAGAGATAGACTTATTCTTGCGGGAATTGGTCTTAGTGATGATCCATGGAATAACACATCAGAATCAGTTGCAATTACACCTACAAGGTCAACATACACATTAACACTTACAGCAACAGATTTCGGAGAAGATGGTATCCTATGTCGTGTACTTTTCGATTCAGGTGATACCATTGGTGAAGTAAATATTGATAGTGTTGTTCTAAAAATTGGGGAAGGTGATAATCTCTTATTAAATGGGGATTTTGAATTAGGAAGTGAAAATTGGATTGTTGGTGTGGACGACGAGTCTCCAGCACCGGTAGTTGTTACGGGAAGTCATTTAACATCTGCGTCGGTAATGCAAAAAAATACTGAACAGGTGGGGGACTTTATGACAAAATTGACATTTAGTAATGGTAAAATTTATACTGATTTATATAAGTCTGTTATACTAACAATTAAAGATGGAAAAACACACTTTGGATACGTGGGAAATTGTGACCCTAACACTGAGGTGGTAGTTGGTAATATTACAGATGAAACTTTAAGTACTGTAACTGTCACCACCAAAGAATTTTACTTTGACGTGATTACAGGTATAAATCTTGATGTTGAAGACGAAGATGTCTTTTTAAGAACCTTAGATAGTGATACCGAAAATTTCATTGTGAAACACAACAGGGCAGGAGCTGGATGTTCTTGTTATTATAAACAGTTCTCATGGGACAGTTGTAGTTGTAATAGTCCATGTATATCCGACCCTGGTGACTGTAGTTACTCCAGTACTTTCATTGATTGTTGTGGGGATCAACCATTTTGTAATAATGGTGGTTCATCAGCAGTAAGTTCCTGTGGAACTGCTAAAGAATAAAATAATTAAACTAAAAATAATATGGCAACAAATACAAATCAAAATGTCACGTATACTAACTACAGTGATATCCAACCAAAAGTAAAAACGGTTACATCAACCACTGACGTGAGTGCGATCAAGTCGTTGAGTACTCAGTTTAGACAGTATGTGGCAACTAAACACATCATATAAATCATATGAAAACACTAAAGAAAGGTGAGGATGTGAAACGTGTTGAGGATACTCAAGCACAAATGATGGTAAATAACGGATGGGAATATTGTTCCAAAGAATTGTGGAGAGACCATCGACCAAGAAAGGTTAGTAAAAACAACAAGGTAGTGTTGGATGAAACTATTAGTGATAACTTATCTGACAAGAAAAAAAGGAAGGCTCGTAAAGAGTTGAAGAAGAAAAAACATCAGTCCAACTAACAAACAAATTTGACTATGTCAAAAGTTTTTAGTATATTATATAAACATATCATAACATATCAAAATGAAAAAGAAAATTGTATTAGTATCGATGATAGGGTTACTATCGTTTAATTGTATGTCATCAAACGTAGGACATAATACCTCACAACCAACAGAGACTGTTGAGAAATTTAATGAAGGTAAGAGTAAAGGGTTAATGGAACTCTTAGTATCAGGGTTAGTTATTTATATAATGTTTTCATTTGTAAAATAATGACAAACATTGATAAGTTACAGGACATGTTTCCCGAACATGAAATCTTACAGGCCGATGGGTTTGACAAAGCAATCATAGGTTTAGAACCACTTAGTGGTAAAGTTATCTATGACATTCAAAAAATGACAATGGTATTAATTGATGAGGGACTAACTCACGAAGATGCTATTGAATACCTCGACTTCAATGTACTAAATGCGTACGTTGGAGAAAACACTCCACTTTACATTCACACATTAGACGATTATGAATAACATAACCGAACTGTTTAAAAAATCAGTTAGGGTGGTTAATAGTTGTGAAAACTCTATACAACTTATTGGTGGTATCAATTACTGTCACATATTTAAGAATTATTGTGACAAAATGGGTATGGAACCATTACTCACTAAAATATACTATGATAGATTAATTGACATTGCAAATGATAAAATAAATGAACTTAACTGAGACGAAAATAAAGGATTGTTATATTATTGAGTGGGATGAGTTCATGGATGATAGAGGGGTTTTTACGGTTCCATTTAATGTAGATGACTTTAATCGTCAAACAAATTTAGACTTCAAGATCGTTCAAGAAAATGAATCGATGTCCATTAAAAACGTGGTAAGAGGATTACACTTTCAGAAACAACCATACGAACAAGCAAAATTAGTAAGGTGTACAACAGGTGAGGTGACAGACGTTATTGTTGATATGAGGAATGATTCACCAACGTACGGTAATGTGGTTAAGGTCAAACTTAAAGGTCTAAGTACACGATCGGTCTTTGTACCGAGAGGATGTGCACACGGTTTCTCAACACAGACGGAAGCAATCTTTAATTATAAGGTTGATAATCAATATAATAAAGAAAGTGAAGGTGGTGTATTATACAACGACCCCCAACTAAATATTGATTGGGAAGTTGAACAAGAACCTATTATATCAGAAAAGGATTTATTATTACCTTTTTTCAAAGATCTTGATATTTATAATTAAAAGAAATTATGGCAGATCGAACATCATCAAGAGCAGAAACAAATAACGTTAGAAGTAACATGCTTTACATTAACAGTTTAATAGATGCCGAATCGGCTAAAGGTGGGGAATCTATCGTAGTAAGTCCACAGTACATAACAGACCCTATGATCAACACACTGAGTAATACTAAAGGTTACACTGTATCTATAAGACAAGATTCTATGGGATCTTATAAAGAGTATAAAATATCTTGGTAATAAAAACGAAAAAAATATTATGTCTAAAACTATAAAAATCAAAATGGCCGACATTGAACGAATGGTTGGTAAAATTGTTAAAGAACAAGAAGAGTGGGAAGGTTCAACAGATCCTGAGATTATGGCATTAGGACAACAAGGTGCTGAGGAACTTGGTACCGACGATTCTGATATTGATCCTGAGGATTTAGCTCCGGTCGATGAACCATCTGATGATATTGAAAATGATGAGAAGGAGTTGGGTGATCCCGATGGAATTCCATTGAAGTTAGGTAAAGACGAAGAAGGTAATTTTTTCATATTTAAGGACGTTGATCCTGAGAGTGGAGAAAACCCATACGTGGGTAAGGTATCTAAAAAGTAAAACCACAGACCCCACTTAAATGTGGGGTTTTTTATTTCTATTCTTAGGTATTTATTAATATGAAGATACTCGACATTTTAGGGGAAGACCAATCCAAAAGAATTGAGTCGTTTAAAAAGATATGGGAACGTAATCCCCAATTCTTTATGCAGACCCCTGAATTATTTAAAATACTTATTGAAAATGACTTTATGGTCTTCGAATTTGAGATGGACCCATCTGATATTGGGAATTTCATCGATGGTGATTATAAAGTAGGGAAAAATAGTTCATTTTTTGAAACATTCTTATCTGGTGACACTTGGGAATTATACGATCACCACTCTTGGGATGGTGATTGGGAGTCAGCAT
>Ga0209090_10002928_pt1 | contig 10763 bp, 10 predicted proteins | sample ArcticOcean_MG_C_9_FD_187432 | JGI IMG/M metagenome (GOLD analysis project Ga0209090, IMG submission 187432) | Marine microbial communities from western Arctic Ocean - ArcticOcean_MG_CB2_152 (SPAdes) (version 2) | ecosystem: Environmental > Aquatic > Marine > Oceanic | place: Arctic Ocean... | reverse complement strand
TTTAGCCCCCCCTATCAATAGCGTACTAATTTAGAATTAAACCAATAAAGTTTAATTTAATCAAACAAAATTGAGTAATTCAAAAGTTCTGGTGCCTGTGGTTAGTAATGCAAACACCTAAGAAATTAGCTTCAACTTAAATCCCGTAACGTGACCAAATCGTATCGGTCGATTAAATAAATACCTAACCAAATCACTGTTGCAAGCACAGTATTAATCAGCATCTTCAAAAAAATTTTTGGGGATTGCGGTGCGCCAGTATCCTGCCCCTCTATGCCATCCGTTTGACGATGAACACCAAAGGGCAAAACCATAAACAAAGTAATCCACCATATAATGAAATATACCGAAATTAATGCCGGCCAACTCATATTACTATACTCCGTCTTTAATTCTAATTACGTGAACAGTCGTTAATGGTCTCTTTTTATGCGTATATCTAAAACTTCGGCGCACAATAATGCGAGCAACTTCATTTACCTTCTTATCATCCATCACATCAGTGTCACTCATACTTATCAGCGCATCCTCAACTTCTTCTGATATGCTCTTCAAGACACCCGGCATCTCATCTTCCTCAACCAAACCATGCGTTGTGAGATGCGGGGTCCCCAGCATATTACCGGATGCATCTAACACCAGACTAAAGACAACAACGCCATTATAAAGAATTCTCATACGATCTTTGAAGACGTCGCTTTCAAGCGGAATAATACGAGGGCCATCCAACACAAAACGTCCGGCATGTACTTGATCAATAATTTGCGCTTTGCCAGGGGCTAATCTGACGACAGAGCCATTTTTAACTAAAATAGTCTCGGGTACCTGACAATTTTGGGCGATTTCAGCATGGCGTTTAAGGTGCCGTGGCTCCCCGTGAACCGGCACAACGATTTGCGGTCGAACATACTGATACATCTTGATCAGCTCACCTTCGGCAGGATGTCCAGAGACATGGATACTGCCATTTTCATCATTGATGACAGAGACATCATTTTGAACCAATTTGTTCTGCAACCGTGAAATTGATAATTCATTTCCTGGAATCTTACGAGAGGAAAATATGACCGTATCACCTTTACCAAGCTTTACCTGTCGGTGATCATTGGCCGCGATACGCGACAAAGCTGCACGAGGCTCACCTTGGCTGCCTGTGCAAATGTAAAGCACTTGATCCTTTGGAATATCATCAGCATCCTCAGCTTCAATGAAAGCTGGCAAATCCGCAAGATATCCGGTTTGCCGGGCTGCTGCATTGATACGCCACAAGGAGCGCCCGACTAAACAGACAGCGCGCCCATTGGTTGAGGCAGCATCATAAATCGTTTTAAGCCGAGCAACGTTTGAGGCAAAGCAAGCAACCGCCACACGGCCGGTGCACTTACTAATCATCTCTGATAAGTTATTGAAGATAGGAGCTTCAGAACCAGATATACCAGATACGAACGCATTGGTTGAATCCCCAATCGCGGCCAACACACCTTCATCACCAAGTGTTTTTAAAGCACCTAAGTCAGAGGCCAACCCAACCACAGGGTCTGGGTCAAATTTCCAATCACCAGTATGAAAAATTGTACCTAAAGGGGAGCGAACCACGCAGGCATTTGGCTCAGGCATCGAATGAGTCAAAGTGATAAGCTCGATTGAAAATGGTCCAACATCAAATTTTCCGAGTAATGGTACCACAATAATCTCCATATCCTGAGCGCTTTCTTCAAACTCAAGCTTAGAGCGTAGCAGGGCAGCTGTGAACGGCGTGGCGTAAACAGGGCAACGCAGTTGATCCCAAAGATAAGGAACTGCCCCTAGGTGATCTTCATGGCCATGGGTTAATACAATACCAGCGAGCTTGTCTTTACGCTCAACAATGAACCTTGGATCCGGCAAAATAACGTCAATGCTCGGCGTAGTATCATCGCCAAATGTTATACCGAGATCTATAATTATCCAATCGTGAGCACCGGGATTACCGTAGCCATAAAGATTGAAATTCATTCCAATTTCTTCGGTCCCCCCAAGGGGCACAAAAAGAAGCTCGTTCTCTGATGATTTACTTTTTACCATTAGGATAAATTGCGCCGATAAATTCCTAGCAACCCACGCAAAGTGAGGTCCTGGTCCCAATGATCAATTGTATCAGTAGCATCAGCAAACATGGAGGCGAGTCCCCCTGTCGCAACAATCAGCATATCGCTCTCCACTTCTTGTTTTATGCGGGCAGTCATGCCTTCAATCATGCTGACATAGCCCCAAAAAACACCTGATTGCATAGCAGATATTGTTCCCGTTCCAACAACATTTTTTGGACGCTCGATAGCTACACGAGGTAATTGAGCCGCTCCCATGTAGAGCGCTTCAAGCGATAGATTAATACCAGGTGAAATAACACCTCCTCGATAATTTCCATCCATATCAACCACATCAAAAGACGTCGCCGTACCGAAATCAATAATCGTAACAGGGCCGTTATAGTTTTCATTAGCCGATACTGCATTACACAATCTGTCGGCACCCACCTCGTCTGGGTTATCAACAAGAACTTTAATCCCAAGCTTTACCTCAGGATCACCAACAACTAAAGGGTAACATCCAAAATACCGCTGACAGAGATTTTTTAAATGAATGAGGTTAGCAGGCACAACGGTTGCAATGATTGCGGCCGTAATGTCTTCACGTGTTAGGTTGTCATACTCCATGAGTTGGCTAAGCCAAACACCAAATTCATCCGCGGTCCGGTTAATGTCAGAAGCGGCCCGCCATACAGCACGAACAGTGCCATCATCATTAAAGACAGCGAAAACTATATTTGTATTTCCTGAATCTATTGCCAGCAGCACTATACATTTCCATTCTTTGGGGTGAAATATACGTCACCCGCAGAAATTCGACGAAAGCCAGATCCCGTTTCAATTACCAATGCACCATTTTCATCTAAATCACGAAAAGGACCAAAAATATTTTCAGAACCTGTCTGAATGATCAACGGCTCGTCAAAGGTATGCGCAGATGCAAGCCAAGCTTTGCGAACGGGCTCAAACCCCTCATCCTGCCAGCATGCGTACCATCTCGCCAAACTTGCGAGGTAGGCATCGAGAACGTTCTTGATTTCCAATACTGTACCTAATTCACTCTGAATGCTGGTTGCTGGGAAACGTGTGTCAGTTGGATAGTGATTTAAGTTTAAACCAAAGCCAACTACCACCCAAGGCACTAGTCCATTTTGATCGACACCGGACTCCAGAAGCGCGCCACCAATTTTTTTACGATTCAGCAGTAAATCATTGGGCCATTTATATCTAAGCGATACAGAATCTCCGAGCAAAGATGCTAGCGCTTCACCAGCGGCAATGACAGGGAGGTAGCTGATTTGAGCAGCTTCCGCGATCACACATGTGGGCCTAAATAACACGGAGCAATACATGTTCCCTGGGTTTGAAACCCAGTTGCGATTTTGACGGCCTTTACCTGCAGTTTGCTCTAACGACCAAATAGTTAAACCCTCATCTGCTTTATCAAAGACGGCGCGTCGCTTTAGCTCATCATTGGTGCTCCCAATAGTTTTAACAGCTACCAGTTGATATCCTGAAGGTATATTGGAAACGTCAATCATATCCAGATTATAGTGAAAAAAGCGCTGCCGTCGCCTTCTCAGCACCTGTAATCAAAGGTATTGGATAGAAGATTAAAAACACAGTCACGGTACCGGTCACAATTAACAAGGCCTTCATTTCAAAGCTAATTCCAGTATCTAACGCTTCGATAGGAGAATCAAAATACATAACCTTGATAATACGAATATAATAAAATGCTCCAATAACACTAGCGAGAACACCAATAATGGCCAGCGTATAGAGGCCACTTTGTATAGCGGCTTGAAAGACATATAGCTTGCCCAGAAAGCCTGCTAGCGGTGGAATTCCAGCCATTGAAAACATAAAAATAGAGAGAACTAGTGCCAAGCCTGGATTAGTTTTAGAGAGCCCAGCTAAATCGTCAATTCCTTCAACCATACGCCCGTCGCGCTTCATCAATAAAATGCAGGCAAAGGTGCCTATATTCATAAACATATAAACACCAAGGTAAACCAACGTGCCCTGCACGCCATCCGATCGCATAGCAGCATCGCTAACAGCACCAGCGACAGCCAGCCCAATTAGTGCATAGCCCATGTGACCGATCGAACTGTAGGCCATGAGACGCTTTATGTTTGTCTGATTAATCGCAGCAAAGGCGCCCAATCCCATTGAGGCGATGGAAATAAAAATAATGATCTGTTGCCATTGGTTACCAAGATCGCCAAACGGACCGGTCATTACTCTAATGAACAAGCCCATCGCCGCAATTTTAGGCGCAACAGCAAACAATGCTGTAACAGGTGTAGGCGCACCCTCATAAACATCGGGCGTCCACATATGGAATGGAACAGCAGACACTTTAAATGCCAAACCTGCAGAGATAAATACCATGCCAATAATGACGCCCATTGCTGGTGCCTGGCCGTTCAAATTATAGAAAATTTTAGCTAAATCATCAAAGCTGGTTGTTCCGGCAAAGCCATAAATCATCGACATGCCATATAACATCAAACCAGAGGATAAGGCACCCAGGACAAAATACTTCAAACCAGCTTCAGCTGAACGAATGCTATCGCGCTGAAAGGATGCAATCACATAGAGCGACAAGCTCTGCAGCTCAATACCTAAATAAAGCGCGAGAAGATCATTGGCAGAGATCATCATCATCATACCAAGGGTAGCCAAAACAATTAGTACAGGGAACTCAAACCGCTCAATACCATGGATTTCGAGGTAATCTTTCGACATCAAAATTGCAGCTGCAGCAGATACCAGTACAAGAATTTTTATGTAGACAGCAAAAGTATCTGTCACAAATGCGCCGCCAAAAGTAACCGTCCGCCCGTCTGTTACCATCACAACAAAAGGAATGGCTGCGATCAACACGATGATACTCGCAAAGGAAACCGTCCTCGTAATATTTTCAGCCTTAACAAACACACCTGCCATCAAGAGCAGCAGAGCTGCCAAGGCCAGGAATATCTCGGGAAAAGCCGGTGTTAAAACCGGTAAGGTTGCAAGTGGCATAATATTAACTTCCTCTTACTTCGCAACTACCGAAATATGCTGCGCGGCTGCAAGCGCGCCATGATAACGATCAATGAGACTTTCGACGGTGACATGCATTACATCCAAGAATAAGGAGGGATAAATGCCCATGACAAATACAATTAATAACAGAGGAGCGAATATTGCGACCTCGCGGGCATCAACATCCACAATTGTTTTAAGGTTCTCTTTGGTAAGCGTACCAAAAACAACTCTACGATAAAGATACAGCATATAAGCAGCACCTAAAACAACGCCTGTCGTCGCGAAAGCTGCGACCCATGTATTCGCTTTGAAAGCACCAACCAAGATCAAGAACTCGCCAACGAACCCGCTTGTCCCCGGCAAACCAACTGAGGCCATCATAAATATCATAAAGATCAAACCATATTTTGGCATACGGTGAACAAGCCCACCATAGGCATCAATCTCTCGGCTATGAATGCGGTCATAAATCACACCTACGACAAGGAATAACGCAGCAGAGACTACACCATGGCTAAGCATTTGAATAATAGCGCCCTCAATGCCTTGAAAGTTTGCTGAAAAAATTCCAATAGTAACAAAGCCCATATGGGCTACTGATGAATAAGCAATTAGCTTTTTCATATCTTCCTGAGCAAGCGCCACTAACGACGTATAGATAATGGCGATAATGCTTAGCGTAAAAATTAGCGGTGTAAAGTCTGCCGAGGCCAGTGGAAACATTGGCAATGAAAACCGCAAAAAACCATAGCCACCAAATTTAAGTAATACACCTGCAAGAATAACAGAACCAGCTGTCGGCGCTTCGACGTGAGCATCAGGCAACCATGTATGAACTGGCCACATGGGCATCTTAACAGCGAAAGAGGCAAAGAACGCTAACCATAACCATGGCTGTAATGTTGCCGGAAAATTATACTTCAACAGGACGGTAATATCAGATGTACCAGCCTCAGAAATCATGGTCAAAATTGCCAGTAACATCAAGACAGAGCCAGTCAAAGTATAAAGGAAAAGCTTATATGCTGCATAGTTTCTGCGCGGGCCTCCCCATACACCGATGATGATGAACATGGGAATCAATACACCTTCGAAGAATATATAGAACAGCATTAAGTCAAGTGCAGAGAACATCCCAACCATCAAGGTTTCAAGAACCAAGAAGGCAATCATGTATTCTTTTACCCGGTCCGTAATTGATAACCAGCTTGCTAAAATACAAATTACTGTCAGTAGCGTCGAAAGGATCACAAAGAACATCGAAATACCGTCAATACCCATGTGATAGGCCAGATTGAGACCCGGCATCCAGACAACCTTCTCCACGAACTGGAAACTCGCTGTTGAGTTATCAAAATTGATCCAAACACCAAGAGATACCAAAAAGGTGACACCAGAAGTCCAAAGTGCAATAGCGCGTGCATTACGCGCAGTTGTTTTCTCATCGCCTCGAATAAGAAGTATAAAAAAGACACCAACAAGCGGCGCGAAAGTTACGACAGATAGCCAAGGGAAATTATTCATCATGCACCCCCAGCCAAAAACCAGGTGATCAAGGCAGCAACCCCCAGTAGCATTGCAAAGGCATAGTGATAAAGATAACCACTTTGAACGGCGCTCGCTCTTCGAGCGATTATCCGCACAGCCGCAGCGATACCATCCGGCCCAACGCCATCTATCAACAAACCATCGCCGGCCTTCCAGAGACTACGACCTAAATAAAAGGCTGGCCTGATAAAGATTTTGTCGTAGAGCTCATCAAAGTACCATTTATTGAGTAAAAACTTATAAATTCGCTGAAACCCTGATGAGAGGGCACCTGGAAGTTCTGGCGCAAGCATGTACATCAGATAAGCCAATGCAATACCTAAGAGCCCAACAATGATGGGCAGGAATTTAACCCAGATCGGCACATGATGTGCATTTTCAAGTGCTCTATGGGTATCCAGCACGAAGATTGAGTTCTTCCAAAATTCAATTGCATGCTCGCCTACAAAATATTCGACGGAGAAAACACCAACAAATAAAGCACCGAGGGCCAGCACGCACAAAGGCAGGATCATTATTTTAGGCGATTCATGCACATGAGCCAAGGTTTTTTCATCGGCATGCGAAGTTCCATGGAAGGTCATAATTATTAAACGCCAGGAATAAAATGCTGTCAGGAAGGCTGCCACGATACCGAGCCAAAATGCATATAGTCCAATCCCAGTCTGAGCGCCCCATGCAGCTTCCAAAATTATATCTTTTGAGAAAAACCCGGAAAAAGGCCAAATACCCGCCAGGGCAAGACTACCAATCCACATCATGATATAAGTCACAGGGATAAGCTTATACAACCCGCCCATCTTCCGCATGTCTTGCTCATCTGACATAGCATGTATAACGGAGCCAGCACCCAAGAAAAGCAATGCTTTAAAAAAAGCATGGGTAATCAAGTGGAACATACCAGCGGAATAAGCTGAGATACCCAAAGCAAAAAACATATAGCCAAGCTGCGAGCAAGTTGAGTAAGCGATCACGCGCTTGATATCATTTTGAACACAACCGACTGTCGCAGCAAAAATCGCCGTTGAGGCACCGACCAAAGTCACAACTGTTAAGGCCGTATCAGAGTATTCAAATAGCGGTGAAAGGCGCGCAACCATAAACACGCCCGCGGTGACCATAGTAGCTGCATGAATAAGCGCGGAGACTGGCGTAGGGCCTTCCATAGCATCCGGTAGCCAGACGTGGAGACCAAGCTGCGCCGATTTACCCATAGCACCAAAGAATAAGAGCAAACAAATCACTGTTAGTGCATGAAACTCGCCAGAGAATATATTCATAGTAGCCGCGGACTTACTCGCAGAAAGGCTAAAAATCATATCAAAGCTTATGCTATCAAACAGGAAGAACGTTGCTAGAATACCAAGGGCAAACCCAAAATCACCAACCCGATTAACCACAAAAGCTTTAATTGCTGCAGCGTTAGCAGATGCGCGGTCGTACCAAAAACCAATCAGCAAGTAAGACGCAAGGCCAACCCCTTCCCATCCAAAGAACATTTGCACAAGGTTATTGGCAGAAACCAACATCAACATAAAAAATGTAAATAAACTGAGGTATGCCATAAAGCGCGGCACGGCATTATCATGCGACATATAACCAATAGAATAAATATGAATCATCGAGGAGACTACTGTAACCATAGTTACCATAAGAACAGAAAGTGTATCTCCTCTGAGCGCCCATGATACTTTAAACGATCCAGAATCAACCCAGGTAAATAAATCAATCGTAGCATCCTGACCATTTACAACGACGGAGATAAAGACAAAAATCGCAGAGGCGGCAGCTAAAAGCATTGCACCGCAGGTCACAGATTGAGCCAACAAATCGAGATATTTCTTTCGATCTTTATCTTCATCGCGTACGGCACCTTGAGCGGCAAATGCAATCACACCAGCGACAAGGCTAGCAATAAATGGAAGAAAGACTGCTGCTATATACATATTTCGCCTAGCCCTTCATCGTATGAATATCTTCGACAGCGATGCTGCCACGATTTCGGAAGTAAACCACCAAGATGGCTAGACCGATCGCAGCTTCACCGGCCGCAACGGTTAGAACAAACAGCGCAAACACTTGTCCAAACATGTCGCCAAGGTGAGCCGAGAAGGCTACAAAATTGATATTAACTGCGAGCAGAATAAGCTCGATCGACATCATGATAATAATTACGTTTTTCCGATTGAGAAAAATGCCAAAAACACCCAGCGTAAACAGGATCGCAGCCAAGGTCAAATAATGGGACAAACTTATTTCAAGCACTATATCCCACTCCCCGATGAAACTTTCTTGATTTCCAGCGTATCACTGGGATGCCTCGCAATTTGATCGCCAATATTTTGTTTGCGCACACCGGTCCGCGTTCTATGGGTCAATACAATCGCACCGATCATAGCAACGAGCAGGATCATACCCGCAGCCTGAAAGTAGTAAACATAATGCGTGTAGAGTACACTTCCAATGGCTTCGGTGTTGCTTGCCTTAAGGTTAATGGTTGGTAACGCAAGGTACGTCCCAACATCTGGGGCAAGCGCCCATGCACCAGCAACGACGCCAAGTTCCAATACCAAGATGAACCCAACCAATGCGCCGAGCGGTAAATATTGCAGAAAACCTTCTCGCACCTCAGTAAGGCTGATATCCAACATCATCACAACAAACATAAACAAAACGGCAACGGCACCAACATAAACAACAACCAGGATCATCGCCAAAAATTCAGCGCCCAGTAGCACAAATAATCCAGCGGAATTAAAGAAGGCTAGTATTAGAAATAAAACAGAGTGCACAGGGTTTCTGGCAGCGATCACCATCACTGCAGCAGCAATCAAAATGGCTGAAAACATATAGAATGCCATACCTTGAATAATCACTTACCTGTCTCCTTCAATGACATTTTATTAACCATGTTCACCATCGGTTATAAATCCCCTCCTCTTACCGATATGGCGCGGTCATTTCTAACCGCGCAGCGAGTAACGTTTCCCAACGATCACCATTATCAAGGAGTTTATCTTTATTATAGAGCAACTCCTCACGAGTTTCGGTAGCAAATTCAAAATTTGGACCTTCGACTATTGCATCAACTGGGCAAGCCTCTTCGCAATAACCGCAGTAAATGCATTTCACCATATCGATGTCATAACGAGTTGTCCGGCGACTACCATCAACACGTGGCTCAGCTTCAATTGTAATCGCTTGGGCTGGACAAACCGCTTCGCACAACTTGCACGCAATACAGCGTTCCTCGCCATTGGGGTAGCGGCGCAAAGCGTGCTCTCCCCTAAATCGTGGGCTCAATGGGCCTTTTTCATAAGGATAATTGAGAGTAACTTTAGGCTTAAAAAAATACCGCAAGGTCAACCCCATCCCTGAAATAAGCTCAGCTAGGAAAATACTTCTTATACCTCGATCAAGAAAACCCATAATCAGCACTCTTCCGCCTCCCTAATTAGTCGTTACGTTTGAAAGCGGTGAAATATCGAATACTAAAACAACACCAGCAACGATAACAACAGAAGCCAAAGAAATTGGCAAAAAAACTTTCCAACCAAGACGCATTAGTTGATCGTAGCGATAACGTGGGAATGTTGCCCGCACCCAAATGAAGATAAATAACAACGCACATATTTTAATGATGAACCACAACGGACCAGGTATCCAGTTAAAGGGTGCAATATCTAGCGGGGGCAACCAGCCCCCTAAAAATAAGATCGTCGTCATACTGCACATCAGAATCATATTGGCGTATTCACCCAGGAAGAACAGCGCAAAGGTCATAGACGAATATTCAACGTTATAGCCCGCCACAAGCTCGGCCTCGGCTTCTGGTAAATCAAATGGATGCCGGTTTGTTTCCGCTAAGGTTGAAATAAAAAAAATCACAAACATCGGAAACAACGGAATGATAAACCAGACACTTTCTTTTTGCGCTTTTACAATATCAGAGAGGTTCAACGATCCGGCGACTAACAATACTGTAATGATAATAAAGCCCATAGAGACTTCATAAGACACCATTTGCGCAGCAGATCGGATTGCACCTAAAAATGCATATTTGGAATTACTTGCCCAACCCGCCATCAAGATGCCATAGACACCAAG
>Ga0209090_10002925_pt1 | contig 10765 bp, 10 predicted proteins | sample ArcticOcean_MG_C_9_FD_187432 | JGI IMG/M metagenome (GOLD analysis project Ga0209090, IMG submission 187432) | Marine microbial communities from western Arctic Ocean - ArcticOcean_MG_CB2_152 (SPAdes) (version 2) | ecosystem: Environmental > Aquatic > Marine > Oceanic | place: Arctic Ocean... | reverse complement strand
TCCTAATTTGGGTTGGGCAAACGTTCCAAATCGGGCGACCAAACATAACAATTTAATCAACCCAAATCGGGAAAACTCTTGTGCCAGATCGTCCCAGCTGGACGGTACATGGATGATTACCTGACAATCACATGACAATGTCTATTGGGTATGTACACGTTTTTCAGAACAATGATTCACGCCTCAGCAGCGGCTTCCGGCTGATTGCGAAGACTCGCCGCGAAGCGGGCGCGCATTAACTGGCCAGCAATTTCGGCGCGGAGCTTGGCCATCTTAAGAGCGTGTGGTGCCTCCGGATTAGGGCTAAGCTTTACAATTCCCAACGAGCCGCGCCCTGCAGGAATTGGTTCGTCGAACTTGATTGATTTGACGACCCTCCATGCAAACCGGTCTCCGTTGTTCCAAATGGACGCCGGGCCTGCAAATTCCTCAAATTCGTTTCTTTCGTAGCACCTGAATTTGATCATGCCAACGATTTTTTGCGAGGAATACTGCCGGCGGTAGGTCGAGATCGGCTCAATTTGTTGCGGCATGCTTTGAAGCACAGGGAGATTCGACCAAACGACACGGCGGGTTGCGTCGATGATCGAGTCATTAAAGTATCTTGCCGTGAGTGTCTCGACCTTCGAGGCAACAATAGCCACAAAACAGTGGGGGTCGTCTGTCGTTGAATTGGGCAGCAATCTGTTCGGTCGATTCTCGACGTCCTTCGGGCCGAAGAGCAGGCTCGCCCACGGCTGTCTGACGTTTACGAGACGGGAATTGGGGTGGTCAACGAAACGCAGAAATTCATCTATGTCGTCGATTGTTGCCGGCGCGCGGACAGGGCTCGGGGCGCATGCAATCGGGAGTGCCGCTTTGTCGATCCCAGCCTCGGAAACAAGAAGACGGTAGTCGTTCCAAGCGGCGGCCGTTACGGAGGGGTTTGCCGGGGGAATGCCGATTGACTCTTTAAAGAACTGCTGCTGCTGCTGCTGCTGGGTGTTCATTTTTTGTTTGTTTGTTTGTTTGTTTGCTTGTTCGCTCCTATAGTATGGGGCGTGTGTAGCGGCCCGGTTGTTGGGGGGGGGCAAAAGCCAGCCCTGAGAATTTCTCGGGTCTTGTTTTTTCTGTCGATTCAAACAAATGGATTCAAACAAAAGAAACACACACGAGCACGTACACTTTTACCGGACCCCAAAAAATCTTGGGGTCCTCAATCACAGCAGTGGGAACAAAGCCACCAATCAGACCGTCTTGGGTCTTGATCATTCAAGCCTTGTAACTGACCAATTGCGTCTCGGTAATTGTGAAGAGATATCTTTTGCCTGCATGCGGCTCCAGAAATTGAACTAGAGTCGTTCGCAAGATGGCGCTTTGATCGTATCGAAAGAGCGTACAGTTCTCGTACTCGCCTTCTGTAATTAGTACGTGGATCAACGGCGGCTTTGTTTTGTCGCTGAAAATAGAATTGAGCGTTGTGAGCAGCTGCTCCGGCCACGATTGCTCCTTCTCTTTGTCTTCCTCGTACTCAGAGTCGTTGTCCAGTGTCGTCGAAAGGACCGTGTGCATGTCTTCGCACCCGGCGGAGTTGACTCGCTCGGGGTCGAGTGAAATGCACATGTCTTCCTGCATCTTGAGGCCTACCAGCGAAAAAAGGCGGTATCGGCCAGAATGGGTCGAGAAGACCTGCATACCATCTGGGATCCGCTGCTCGTTGTTGGTGGACGCCGGCGACAGTCGGCGTCTTTGTTGGCGGGTTGCCGGTGAGGGTGACTGCTCTTCGGCGACCAGCCGGCGCTTCAGGCGACCTTCGACCTCGCGGAACAAAATTGTGTCGCCGAGAAATTCTGCACACACGTCGAACAGTGCCGAGAGCGGCGTTTCGCCTTCGTGGTGCCGGCGTGCGTTAGTGGCGAACGAGTGCAGGTTGGACGGCGTCTGCGTTTCGGCGTGGTGGGCGTCGACCAGGGCGTACAGGTCTCCGCACGTGGTCGTGGCAGTGTGCATTTCAAGTCCAAGCGCCAAATTTAGTACGAAATCCTTTTCGAGGTCGTGTGCGGACAAGAGCGTCGCCAACGTTGATTCGTCTTCGGGGCTTCGCTTGTACCCTCGTGTCTGCGCAGAGCACACCGCCTCAAGGCTCGCCGTCATGTTCTTGGCAAAGGAAATGAAACTGGGCTTTTCCAGAATGTGCCCTGGTCTTACAGACTCTTGCTCGCAAGGCAGCAGCATGTAACCCGCTCTGAACAGAGAGAGAATTGGGTCGAGGCGGGCCGTGAGGACCGACAGGTAAGAGTTTTTGATCGGTGTAACCGCAGCGCCGAGCTGCTGGCGTGGTGAGAAGAGAGAGATGTGCATGCCAATGTAGCGAGCTTCGCTCTTCCACCAGAGGAGGGACGTCTGTGCTTCCACTTCTTCTCCTGCCTCGGGCTGCAACCCGAAAATAGGCCACTCACCCGTCATTGGGTCAAACTTGACGGCCGAACGGCAACGTGCCATGAAATCGTCGAAGATTGCTTCGTCTGCGTTTAGCAAAACACCAATCGAGTGATTAGGGTCTGCTTGAGCGAATGGTGCAGAGGGCTGCGGCTGGGGGACAACTCGCACGAAGTGATTGATGGCAGACGACGCACGGGCGTCCAGGGCGTCGAGGACATCAGGCGGCACGGTAATTTTCGGCGAACCGAGGTGAAAGTTGTAGAAGCTCTTGCGAATCTCTGATTGCAATGAAATGAAGTCGAAGCCGTAGTCGATGCTGGCCTCGTCGGGACAGAGAAACTGAGCCGGCAGAACGAGGCACTTTCCGGATTGAAGCTGCGCCGCGTGCGCTGCTTTTGAAATCTCGCGGATCGCCTGCTCGGTCGATTGCGACGCGTTCATTTCCAGCGGCACGTAGAGCTGGCCGATCGAATTGTCCTGCTTGACGAACGAAAAGAACAAAGCACTCTGCGACTTGAAGTTTTGCAAACAGACATTTCCAGCGTCGAGGAATCCGGCGACGTCGGCCTCGCCGCACAGCACGCCAACGCGGCATCTTTTGGGCACCGTCCAGCTCATACAGTCACTTGACGCAACGAGCGCCGGCTCGTACATGGACAGCGACATAGTCGCGTCCGTCGCATCGGACGAAGACGCAAACGACGGACAGGATTGTATCGAAGAAGCGGGCTTGCGAGAGTTGGGCCGGCTTCCCGCGGCCACCAAACATGCCAGACCGTCGATGATGTTACTGTCGGGAATTACCCCAACAGTCGTACCCTTGGGGAGCAGCAGCGTTACCGCACACGGCCGGCTTGGAATCGTCTCGTGCGGCCCGGCAACACCCGGCTTTGAATTTTTGGAGTCCTCGAGTTCCGCGACAATCGCTTTTGCGAAGAGGCGCACTTGCAAACTCTCCTGCACCGTCGAATCGAGAAAGTTGATCCCACAAGCACATTGAAAGGCGAAGTATGTTTGACGCAAGCTCGCCGATCCGCCGACGCTCGAGTCGAGTGGAATTTGACCCTCCCTTTTTTCGGCCTTTGGATTGTCGCGACTGCCGCGAGGGTAACGCATAGCTTGCAAGTCGAAGGCCAGCGACCGCGCGAGAAACACATCGCGAAAATTCGGCGGGCGCGCGATCGACTGCGAAACGGGCGGGCGGTTGTAATTGCCCAACGCCTCGGACCCATCCAAACGCACCAAGGCCATTTGATGCTAAAAACGTGTTTCTTTCAGGGCTGGGGGGCTGCGCTAGGTCAGTACTCTAACTTGCTGATATTGGACTTGGCTCGAAGAGCCGAACGACGAAAATGACACGAAGACGTCGCATGTCGTTCGTTACACTGGATCAAACAGTCGAGGCGATACTGTCCTACTTTTTTGAACTAATCGACCGCGGAGAACCGTCTGCTCGGATCTTCAATGCGCTCATTCTTTTAAGAGGATTGTCGAAGCACGTAGGGCAAGTACTCAACAGAGACACACGAACGAAGTACTATTTCTTCTTCGCCGCCGCGACCCTCAGGGAAAGATTTCCGGCGAGGTTTCTCGACGGCGTCTTCGACGTCGATGTGTTTAGTGACGTTGTGGGCACCGGGCCTGGTGACCCATCGAGGTTTTCGCAGGTGACGGCTCGTCAGTGCCTGGCAGATCGACTCAAGAGCGCCAAACGACTGTCGACGATGGACGAAGCGACGCTTCGTTCACGATCGAGCGCTTACTACCCAATGGACGTCCCAACGTGCGTTCATCTTCGAGTTGGCGTGTTGGTCGGGCGTGTGCGGTACATGGCCCAACGCTGTCGACAGAACCACGCAACCACGCAATGCGAGCACTGTGGGGCGACGTTCCTCACATTCGACGTTGCGCCGATTCACGCGATATCGTCGTCGTCGTCCTCGTCGTCGTCCTCTGACGACGACGAGACCGTCCCGACGCCTCCTCTTTATTGGGAGAGTGTTGCAATGTCGGGAGCGCAACTAAACATCAATCCGAATCGGGTCTGCAGCATGGCCTGCCACCTGTCATCCACGGCGCTTTTGGAGAAGTTGTTGCCAGAAGAGTTCGAATTGACGCCAAAAAACGGCGGCTTCGCGGGAGTCGTGGAGACCGCAAGGCTTTGCATCAAACGGAACGAAATCTACTATCGCCAGCTGCGAGTCGTCAGAAAGTCGAATTTGAAGACAAACGAGCACACGTTGATTCGGCGGTGCATTGACCTGCTCAATATAGACACGTGCCTATGCCTCTGCGCCGCACGTGTCGTCGATGTTCCTGTGCTGCGCGACGAGGCAGTCGTTCTGCCAGGGCAGTTTTTTGGATGGCGAGATGAACGAGGCAAGTACACGAAAGCGTTGGAGATAATCAAGTCCAATTTCCAGCAGCACGGAGGCATGTGTGGCGGCCTGATCACGGACGAAAACCGGCCTCCGAAATGGGTGGCCAAGTCGTTGAACAGCATTAGTCACATCTTCTCCAAAACGCGTTGATCTCCAAAACGTATGCATACCCAATAGACATTGTCATGTGGTTGTCAGGTAATCATCCATGTACCGTCCAGCTGGGACGATCTGGCACAAGAGTTGTCCCGATTTGGGTTGATTAAATTGTTATGTTTGGTCGCCCGATTTGGAACGTTGGCCCATGCCTAATTAGGAACGCAAACTTAGGAATTTAATCAACCCAAATCGGGACAACTCTTGTGCCAGATCGTCCCGGCTGGACGGTACATGGACAAGTACCTGACAACCACATGACAATGTCTATCGGGTATGCATACGTTTTGGACGACCACCCGACAAAGCCTACAACGACATTTACTCGAGCATGTTGTAAGTGACCGACGTCTTGTTGATCGATTTCTTGCAAGCTGGCTTGTGCGCAGGCCAGTCCGCAGTCTGGCAATCCTTTGAACAATAGTAGATCGAGCGGCAGCGCGCGCACGACATCAGAGAGGCGCCGCTCGTCCCACAAACGCAACAGATTTTGCAAAGGTAGGACACCTTCTGCTCCAAATGCACATCGTTCACAACCTCGTCGATCCAGCGTCTTATCTTCGCCACGATTGGGTGCGTTCGCGGCGTAGACTCCAGACAGAAAACAATCGCTCCACTGCCTTCCTCCGTCCAGCAGCTGAGGATGTATTTGTTCACGCGAGAGTGCACGTACTTCATGGCTTCTCCATCTAATCTCTCGAAGTCCAACAGCAGCAATTTGAAGGCTCGTTTGTTCATTCTCTCTTCTTACTCTTGGAGCGACCACAGCGGCCCGATCAGCGGGGGGGGGGCAAAAGCCAGCCCTGAAAATTTTGTCGTTCTCTTTTTTGTTTTGGTTGTCAGGTACTCATCTCGTCAAGCTGGGACGATCTGGCACAAGAGTTGTCCCAATTTGGGTTGATTAAATTCCTATGTTTGGTCGCCCGATTAGGAACGTTGCGCCAACCCAAATTAGGAACGCAAACTTAGCTTTTTAATCAACCCAAATCGGGACAACTCTTGTGCCAGATCGTCCCGGCTGGACGGTACATGGATGATTACCTGACAACCACCTGACAAAACAAAAAAACACGTCCGAGAAATTCTCAGGGCTGGCTTTTGCCCCCCCCCCCGCTGATCGGGGGGTGTCAGCCAAGCCTAGACTATCAACCATAGCACACCCCGCCGCAGAAAGAAACCACCAATGGCAGACATCGAAGCTTACAAGAACGCACGACCTAAACTCGACCTAACAGCCGAAGTCGTCGTCGTTGCGACGTCGTTCGTAGCAGCCTCTACGTGCCGCTTAGACGTCGTCGAAACGGATCTCGAGACGTTTCACTATGGTGATTGGGAGATTTCAAAGGGAGCAATGCGCTTAGGCTTGTTGATGCGACAGATCGGCATCCAGATTTCAAACGACACTTTCGAACCATCGAAGCTTTCGCTGGATTTGATCCCCTCACACTCGACCGTTCTCGCGTCCGACAAAAAGAAGTTGTCACTGGGCGACGAGCTGGCACTCGTTGCTGCCGGTGTCGCCTTCTTTAAAATTGGCTCCATCGTTGTCAAAGAAGGCGACGGTATTTCAATTGTGAGACGCCTTTCTGGCCTCGAGAAGTACGCGGCGCACCGCACATTCGAGACGCAGGGGAAGTTTCATTCGAAGATTGTGGGAGGCGTCGACAATTCGATAATCATGAGCGGTGACTTAAGAAGTGTGATAGACAACCATTTGCTTTACTTTCTCCTGACTCTCGAGCAGGCGGTGGCGGCTGCTGCTGCTGTTGGCAAGCGGAAGCGTGTGAGCAGCGACGGCGGCGGCGAAAGTAGCACAATGGCGTCTGCGGCCGTGGCGATTCCAGCCGAAGGCGCCGCAGCCCCTCCGTTACCCGCAGCCGATCACTTGTTGGAAGACGAACCTTCGCGTCCAATCGAAACGTATGGAACATACCCGAATAGCCATCCGATCGCACTGCCACTGCCAAAACTTGGGGAGCGAGTGAACATGTTTAAGGACAGTGCGGCAGCTGGTATCAACGCGGTTGCCGTGGCGGCGCGCACGTCGCTCTTTGTGGAAGATGCGACTCACGATGCGACCTGGACGGGCAAAATTGAATTCAAAGCTCACGAGCCGGCCGCAGCACTTAGGAAGGCTGAGGCGGCAGCAGAAGCACTTAGAAAGGCTGAGGCGGCTGTGAATGCTTTCAATGGTAATGCTGCGACAGTGAATGCTGCGCCGGATCCTACAACATCACTTAGGCCTGCAACGGCTACGAAGCGTCCTCCGACTCTTGCAACACTACGTGGGAAGGTTGACAACGCACGTAAGAATGTGGAGAAGGCTAGGGTGGTGGTGGCGGATGCTGCGCGGGTTGCTGAGGCGGCAGCCAAATTCGATGTGACCTTTCTCAAGGAAAACCTAGCAATCGACGACGAAGAAGCAGCGGGGTGGAGTGGGCTCAAAAACGTACTGTTGGGCGTAACGACAAAAGGACAAATTGGGAGGGGCAAGAGACCCGGCGTTGAAGAGGGACTTCAGGCAATCACTGGAGATGACGACGCTTCGGCCGTTCAGAACGATGTTTACACGCCAACGGGCCACCCACCTAAACCAGGGGATACACACACTGCCTTGATCACTCGTTTGACCAACGGCCGGGAGTCGGTGATTCGCGCGACCAAGGCATTCTATCCCACACTTGGAGTGGCCATCGACACCGTCGTTCAATACGCCCTGACCTCGCACATCAATCTCGGCCCAAAGCTGTTTGGCGCCTGCATTACGGAGGAGCTGGCGACGCTGCGGAGTGACGTCGGAACCGTCAGTGTGGTTGCCAGAGAGCCCAAGCTTTATTGCGTCATCCTGATCGTCGAAAAGCTGCACGCACCATGCGACACACCGCTGCCGGAATTTCCTGAACAACGCGAAGAAGCTGTCGTGCGAGCCTCGGGAATCCTGTTCGCGATTGAACAGGCGTCGCGCCACGGAATACTGTACATGGATTCGAAGTTGGGGAACTTTTTCAAGAAGGAGAAGATTGAGATTCCTGACAACAAATCAAGAACCGAAAGTCGGGCAGCATTCGACAAAATGACGGCTGAGGCACAAAAGGCTACTCTCAAGGCAACGGGAGACAACAAACGTCGGGCGGATGCGGAAGCCACCTTTCAGTCCCCACAAACGGCGAATAGTCTACAAAAGAAGAAGGTCGCCGAAAAAACAGCACAAGCCGACAAGCACACGCAAAACATTCGGTTGATCGATCTCGATGGCGTCTATTCCTTCATCGTGCCCCTCGAGCCGTCCATCAACGGTTTCAAGCCAATCTTCTTCGTGAATCTCGCGCTCTTTTATTACGCACTCCGCGTCGACGAAAGTGTAGTCGGAATCACGGTAGCCAAGCAGCTCAGACATCTCGGATCTACCTCCTTCCTCTTCCAACGGCCCGATCAAGGCACCGGCACGAACGTCGTGCGAACTTCACTCGATGATCGACTGATTGTAATGGGCCAACACTTGAAACGGGCGCTCAAGAGCGACCAGTCGACGCAAATGAAGATCCTACTGCCGAATTGGTCAGGCGGTCGATTCGGCCGCAAGTTGACGACAAACCAAATCGAGCGACCACCAGATCTTTTAGAACTACGCAAAGACATTCTCAATTTGCGCGGCGATACATGTGTCGAGTCAACTGTCATCAGAGCAAGCGCCGCAGACGCACAGACGTATCTGGATGCAATACAGATTGGCATGAGCAGGCAGATTGACTTCCGTGGTATCAACCAGCCAAGAAAATACATGATAGATTTGCTCAACGACATCTTCGATTGCTCGTGGATGTACTTTACAGCCTACGACGTAAACGCGACAGTGGCACAGGGTGACGACGGCCGGGCGGTCAAGGAGGTCTCGAATGCACAGGTTTCAAAAATGCAGAATATGCAACGACTGAAATTTGTCGAAAAGGACGGCTTCCTTCAGAACTTTGCCCTGAAAGGCATAATCGTCGCCAAAGAGCTGCTTCGGCATCAAGACCGAACGATGCTGGATATCCTGGCCTTGGTTTCTTTGAAGCACGACCCCGTTTTCCCAGAAAAACAGCCAAGATTCCTAGAGGAGAACGGCGCTCTGGTCGTCACACGACGCAAAACGAAGACATTTCCACTCTTTCCACACAACGAAAAGCAGATTTGGGGAGAAAGCATTTTACAACTCTACGACGATCGCATGGAAACGGAGTCATGAGAACGCAACACGAAGTTTTGACTCATACGACCCGCGCGTGAGCAGATCATACTCGGCAACAGCTCTGCCGGCCAACGCGGCCTGGAGATCGTCGATGTTCAGGGACGTCAAACCAAACGCCCGTGCGAATTTTCTTAACTGCTCGACCGGTACTGTCAAAATGCTACGCCCGTGAATTGCCGTCGTCACAGTCACCGAAGCATTCTCGTTAGGGCCAACGATCCGCCATAACATACGCCGAACTTCTTTGTTAATCAGTAACGTATCGCTTTCAGACAATGGAGAGCGAACAAAGATTACGATAGTTGTCATGTGTGTGTGTTGATGTGTCCTGTCTTTGCACGTAAAAATTGTTTAATCACAACCGAGCAAAGACCGCCCACCACCAATGTCGCCCGATCGCATGTGATCAAAGATCGCCTCCGGCAACATCGAACGAGACGGTGAAGCAACCCCCGAAAAGACAGACACGCTCAAACTAGACATGGGCGTTTCACGAGAGCCCTGGAACGTCACAACGCGCACGAACACCGGCGCAGACGCCGCACGTCGCTCATCCGCACGTCGCTCGCTATGCGCGCGACCGTCCTTGCCGGTTCGACACAACGGACAATTCTCGCATCGCGCAAAACACTCCTCACAGGTCCGATGACCACACGGGAAACTCACGGCGGCCTTCCCCTGCTTCCCGGACTTGGCAGCGAGACGCCGGGGCTTCTTGATGCCGCGCACAGTGACGTTCGGACAAGTGCACACAGCGAATTCTTCAAAACACACACAACACTCCTCTTTCTCGACCATCTTACTCATACACCACAAACACACACAAATGTTAGTTCCCGCCGAATGGACGGAGGCGGACCGTAAAGAATACAGGCGAATCGCCATTCGCCGCGTGAATGAGCATCTGGCAACATTCACGTTTTGTGCTGTTGGTATTGACCTTTTTTCCAAGCTGAAAACTTCTAAGAAAAAAGCAGAGACGACGACAACGGGCCTGCCACTGCCGCTCCAACTAAGCTTCAGCTGACTTTGAGGACACGGTTGATCGTATAACCACCGGTCAAAATCTCGGCACAAAGTTCTTTTGCGAAATTGATCACAACAATGCATCGATTAAAGTGCTTCGTCGCCAGACGAACAAACTCGCCCTGTCGTTCGGCCTGCGGCGTTTGCAGGAGATGGAAAAGCTTGGACTGGATTCCCGCATCTTCGAGGGCTTCGAGCGCGCCAGCAAGAAGATCAGTCTTCGATAGAAAGTTTAGCCGGTGCATGTGTAAATTCAATGTTGTCCACAGTTCACAGTTTGGTTGGGTGTTTAACGAAATCAATTTAATCAGGACGGTTTTCAGTTCTTCGTTCTTAATTGACGACGCCGTATTCATTTGTTCTTTTGTTGATAGTCTAGTCTTGGCGGACACCACCCGGTCAGCGGTGTCAACCCCCAGGATTTTCTGTGATGATTGTCGTGCACTTGTCAGGTAATCGTCCAAAACGTATGCATATGTATACCCAATAGACATTGTCATGTGGTTGTCAGGTAATCATCCATGTACCGTCCAGCTGGGACGATCTGGCA
>Ga0209090_10002924_pt1 | contig 10765 bp, 4 predicted proteins | sample ArcticOcean_MG_C_9_FD_187432 | JGI IMG/M metagenome (GOLD analysis project Ga0209090, IMG submission 187432) | Marine microbial communities from western Arctic Ocean - ArcticOcean_MG_CB2_152 (SPAdes) (version 2) | ecosystem: Environmental > Aquatic > Marine > Oceanic | place: Arctic Ocean... | reverse complement strand
GAAAGCGAGACCGTTTTACTCATGCGACCGCGGGTTTCGCGAACGGCACGACATCGTGATGAAGAAGAGTTGGTTTCAAAAAGAGGACGAGAGGAAGAGGAAAAAAACTGAAAACGCGACGGATGTGATTGGGGAGTTGTTTGGGAAGGTTTTAGAGCTCGTGAGTGGTACGAGTGGTGAAAAGGATGAGGAAAAGGATGAAAGCGGTGGGAGGGATGATGAAGACGAGAAGGAGGTGCACGGATCGTTTACGCTGGAAGATGTCAACGTGGTTGAGCATTACACGGAAGAAGAAGAAGAAGAAGAAGAAGAAGAAGAAGAAAAAGAAGTAGTAGAAGAAGGTGGGAATAAGGAAATCATCAAACGTATGGTGCGAGCAGAATACCAGGATATTCGAAACAATTGTTGCCTCGTGTTCACCAGCGGTACGGGCGGATTCGCCCCGAAAGCAGCGATCCTTTCGCATTCCAACCTCGCCGCCGCGATCGATTCGAAATTATACGATAAAAACGGCCCTCAATACGATAGCGAGGACGTTTATTTGCACTGCGCGCCACTTTATCACGTCGGTGGTCTCATCAGTGGACTCGCCGCAATAAAAGCAGACGCGAGGCACGTCTTCCTAGAGTCTTTCGACGCTCGATCGTTCTTACAAGCCATAGTGACTGCAGAAGTCACCGCGTTCATCGCCGTACCGACCATGTTGCGCAAGCTCGAACGCATGTGCAAAGATGCACACTTGATTCCCCGGCCGACGACAATTTCTTCCACGGTTCAAAGCAACCCTTCGACGTTTAATTCTGTCAAGAAAATCCTTGTCGGCGGGGGTCCCATGCACGAAAAAGACGTCGCGTTTGCGAGAAAGATCTTTCCAAACGCCAAAATCATCTCGACGTATGGCATGACCGAAGCGACGTCGTCGATTGCATACGCTGATTTGACGGATATTGAGATGACGCCTATAGGTAGCAGGACGGCTTCGGCCTCCGACATGTCTTTAGGAGACAACTGGGTGGTCACTGCAAACTCAAACGTTAATCAAGGTAAAATCATCGAAGGTCTGTCCGTGAAAATCGATCGTTTAGGCCAGGAAAATGAAATCTTGATACGAGGCGAAACGGTGTCAAAAGGGTACTACAACACACCCGTAGCTCATTCGTTACACATCGACGATAAATACAACAACAACGGGTACTTTCGAACCGGTGATATCGGAGAAGTCTCCAAAGATTCCACCACCGTTCGCATCCTTGGTCGATTATCCAATGCAATCAAAACTGGCGGAGAAAACGTCTCGTGCTTGGAAGTCGAACAAGTTGTCGAGAAGCACGAATTGGTGCAAGAATCTGTCGTATATGGCGTACCGGATGACGTGTGGGGCGAAATTGTAACCTGTGCTGTGCGACTGAAACCCGACGTCGAGTGGGCGCAACCGACGGAAAACCTCAACAACCCCGACGCGTGGGAGTTCATGAAATACGCCGAGGAACATATGGACGACCACATGGACGGCCGGCTTTCATCGTTGAAAAAAGTCAACGGGGAAATGTTGCGTCACTGGTGCCTGAAAAAGCAGCTGGCGAGGTTTAAAGTGCCTAAACAGTGGGTAGTCGTAGAGAATGAGTTTCCTCGAAATAGCGGCGGTAAAATAGATTTGAGCCAACTTAGAAGAGAGATCACGGTAGGCCGAACGTCCCGTTAGATGAAAGAATTAAAGATAGTACGGTAGATGCGCGCGTGTAAATCAATAACGAAGCTAAATATAAATATGCAATAAACGATTAAATAGTCTAAACAGCGTCCTAAATGTAGTAATAATTCTCAAGCGTCGTTCGGAACCACTTCGTGACCGGGACCCCATTCAAAAACTCTCGCTTCAAACTTGGCGTCCGCTTCCGAAGGTAGTTCAACAACTTTCGGAGCTTCTTGTTCTCCTTCGATGACCGGCACCGTAGCTAACGATGGCGTATCTTCTCCCACGTTGCTAATGATATCTGCACTATTACTATTCCCATCACTCTCTTCTTGTTCCTTCAACTCCTCTTTCGCCTCCTCCAACTCCTTCTCGATTTCTTGTACTTGCTCTTCCTTTGCCTCTTGGAGTTCCTCTTGGAGTTCCTTGACTTCGGGCGAAAAAATCGCTGCCGCCTCTGGTGTGACTACTGCCGCTTCAGGTTGCTGTTGCTGCTGTTCAACGATACCTTCAGCGGCAACGACCGTATCTTGCGCTAACAAGCGATCGAGCGAAACCGTTTTCGCGCAACAATCCATAACGCCCGGCGTTATTTCCTTCAACGGTTGGCACGCAGGATCTGGATTACAATCGAGAGGCACGGCGAGCACTTTTGCTTTTGGAACTTCTTCTCCAGCCGCCGGTTGCTGTTCTCTCTGCACCTCTACTTCCGGCTGCAAAACAACAACAGCTTCTTGTTGTTGTTCGTGATGCACCGCGACAGGCACGGCGAGCACTTCCACCGGTCTGTGTTCTACATGCGCATCGAGTTGCACGTGAATCGCTCGCTCTTCCTCCGTGCAGCATCCAATGCCAGCAACAGGAACGCCCGCGATGCACGGCTTCGCCGGATTGCAGTTTGGTTTCGTGTTCGCAAAAAAAGCTGGATGTACTACTTCCGTGACTGGGTTGCCGACTTGCTCTTCTTTGGAGTGGCAGTTGTCCACACCTGGCGTCGGCGCGCCCGGGACGCAATCTTCCTCCATCGCCAAGACTGGCTCGACCGAGATGACTTCGTCGACGCGGTCGCCTTGGAAGCCTTGTTGTTCTTCTTGTTGTTGTTGTTCGGGTTGTACTTCTGCGTGTTCGAGTTCTTTTTGTTGTTGTTGTTGTTGTTGTTGTTGTTGTTCGGGTTCGACGAAATGAAACGCCTCGTCGCCTTTCAACCGGTAACATTTCCCGCTCAACTCGTCGCACGTCTTCTCCATAAACCGTTGCCACTCGCCAATTTGAATTTGATCCGAGTGAACCGGTTCCGTGGTCAACGAGTATTGGAACGAACCAACTTTTTTCCCAAACAAAACCGCGGTTTCCATGCCAGTTCCGTCGTGAAATTCCTCGACCGAGTGCGACCCGTCCGCGCAGTACCCTTGCACTTTCGCTCGCGGATGGTTCGGCGAAGGCCCAGCTTTCAAGACATTACACAACGAGCCTTTCATATCCTCGGAAACTTCGCGAACCAAATTTCTGAACGCTAATGGCCACGAGTTTGGATCTTGGTATCGCCACGCGTGCATTTGGTTGTACGCGTCGTCGTTGGTCGCGACGAGGCGCAACTTCTCCGCCAAACTTTCCGGCGTCGGGTAGTCTCTCAAATCGATGATTGCATCTTTGCTCGGAATGTACTCCTCGATGCCATCCCAACCAAAATAGACCGGAATGGACCCTCGCGCTAACGCTCCCCACATCTTCTCGGTGATGTAATCCGGACATTGAATGCCGTTTTCCACGGAGAAGTAAAACATAAACGGCGCCAAGTACGCGTTTTGCGCCTTGGGCGACCCGCCTCGTCCGGGATCCCCGTCCGGTTTCTCAAAGTTGTTCGCACATCCCCCAATACTAGACACTGGAAACACTTTACTAATCTCGTTCAAAACGCCCGCTCGGCTCGGCATGCAATCCAATCCTAAATACGCCACCGACGGCACTCGCTCCTCCCTCGGAATCTGAAACGATTGAAAGTTACCAATCAACTGTTCCACGGACGGCCCAAACCCGTACCACACCGCGTTCTCTTTCATCGCAAACGTCGCCATATAATCCATATTCGCGATCGATCTCGGATCGGCCAACTCTTTCCCGAAATGGTTCGCGGCTTCGTGAGCGTAATAAAAATCCACCTGGTTCGGGTTCGCCTTCGGCGGCGGTTTGAACACTTTGATTTCGTCTCCTTTCGTCTTCGGATCGATGTACCTATTCCCCCACAAGAACGCGCCTTGATTAAACACTCTCACGTCGCAATCCTCAAACCCCCCAGGTTTATTCGCCGTATCCGCATCCACAATCTCCCCGAAGCACAACCCGGGTTCCGTCAGCGTCTGCGCGTTGTCCACGTACACGACGTCCCACGATTCGATCCCGCCCATCAAACACATCTTAAACTTCCCTTCGTTTTCCTCATTTATCCCTTTTATTGGTTTGTGAAACCAACTCGCGTCCGCGCCCTTTTGGTCGTGTAAATCCCCTTGGTATTCTGACGCGCGTTCCGGGAACGTTTGCACGTTGAACAGGTTGTCTCGTTTCAAGGAGGAAATGACTGGATCTCCGGAATCTGCGTTGGACTCTTTGAATATTTCGTGGAGGTTTCTCATCGTCAACGGGGACGCGCCGAGAGAAGAGAAGGACGTCGACTTTGAAATCGCGACGAAACATGCAACGATGATGGTCGCACACGCGATGATAAAGAAGCGTCCCCCTGAACGCGTTCGTCTGTGCAACGCGAAATTGGATTTTTCTTCATCTTTCTTTTCCTCCCGTGATGATACTAATAATAAGGGTTGTCTTTGCGGATCATCATCACCCGTCGTCGTACCTCTCGTCGTCGTCGTCATCATCACTCGACAGATGATAGTAAGCGACGACGATTAGGCGTTCGTTTGTGTAATGCTTTTGCGCGTGTCTTGCAAATGCAGTTCGTTCCTTCCTTGGAAAAGCCGCGGGTCCCCTCTTTTATGTTTAGGGTTTACCATCAAATCGGAGCGTGTCTCTGCGGACCGAAGAGCGTTTAAGAACGGCGTTTAAGAAGAAGAAGAAGACAAAGAAGAAGAAGGTAAAGAAGAAGAGTCGTTTTGGAGTGCGTGTGTGTGTGTGTGTGTATCTATTTCTTTCTCTCTCTTTTCTCTACTATTACAAAAAAGGCAACGGAGAAGAAGCGAGTCGTCAGAGAACAGCGCCCGCTTTTGAAGCTTTCGCCGCCGCGAGAAACGCGCGTTCTCTCTCTCTGACTCTCTCCTCGTATCAGTCTTTATCTCTCTCTCTCTCTCTCTTTTAAAATATTTGATGATGTGATTATATAGTAAATGTAAAGCGCGGACTCTCCTCCGCGCGCTCTCCCTTCGACCCCTCCTCGATTTGACTCTGCGTCGTCGTACGTTTCTCGACGTATCCATAAACTTACTTTGTCGTATTTTACGAACACACGGACGATTTCTTTCTTAAGAGTTCATGTCATCGCCTAACCCATCCGCCGGGGCAATCTTCGCCACCGCCATAAACTTTTCGTTGGAATACTTCTTGTACACCGCGCTCAAATTCGCCGTCGGCGCCGCTCTTTGTAATCTTGACACTGCGTCCGCGCACTCCAAAATATCGCTCTCGGCGTACCTCGTGTGGATCTTCATGTTCGCGTCCCATCTCCCTTTGTTCAAGCACCTCATCGCCACGTACACGCAACTCGCGGCTAACATAGAGTTGGAAAACTTCAAAGCTCCGTAATCCACCAACGCGCACTCTACCAAAAAGTTGGACAGCAATTGCATTTGCTTGTCCGCTCCGGCAGCCTTGAAAAATCTGCTCAAGAAATGAAACGGCGTCGGCACGGTCAAATGAAACCCGAGCTCGGACAACATGTCCTTTTCCATCTCAATAATTTGCTCTCTCGTGTACGCCTTGTCGGAGATGTACACGAAGTCTCTCACTTCCGGCGCCCAAATCTCTTCGTACTTGGATGCCAACAACATCGCCGTCACGCCAACCAATTGCAAATTCTTCCTCGACACCACCTTCTTCTCCAAAAATCGATCGATCAAGTTGTGCGTCAAAAACAACGTCTCCGGCATCAACTTAAACTTCAAGTGCACCTCAACCAACCAATCGACTAAAATCGCGCGCATTTTATGGTTGGTATCCGTTTGCGACCTCATGTAATTACAGCTCACTCGGGTCAACGGTTCCACTCGAAACCAATAGTTGAACATATCGTTCACGAACTCCGTCACCGCCAACGGGTTTTGCTTATCCAAAGCGTCGATATCCACTTCTCTCAACTCTTTGTTGGTCAAGTTTTGCGAGTACGTTTGCAACGGATCGTGCTTCGCCAACCGAGAGGATCCACCAAGCTTGTTCTCTCGCCCGTCCACTTCCGGGTCGGTGTTGTTGTTGTTACGTCTAGCGTGAGCGCTTTTGTTCCCTCCTCCGGATGATTTCGCCATGGAAACGTCGCCATTATTTTCAGAGGAACTTTGAATCGGCGCTTTCGGCGTGCGACCAGATCTGGTTCGGATGTACCCTCCTCCGTGTTGCTGAACCTCTCTGTTTCGTTGTGTTGATGATGCGTTTAATAAAACGTAATAAAAATACAAGTAGAGAAAGAAGAATATGTGTAAGTTGTGCGCACTTTTGAAAATCTTGGCACCCTTTTTCCCCTTAAAAAAACTCTCTCCAAAGGGGAAAGAAAACTGAGAAAAAAAAACCATCGTCTCATCTCTCAGAGATGATGATGTAAAGAATAAAAACAACTCTTCTTTGCGCGCGAGTTTGACGAAACGCGAATATTCTTTAACTTACCCTTTCTTCACCGCATCTTTGTTGTTGTTAGTATTTCCTCCTCTCAAGTTTCCGTTGATTTCACCGAGCGCATGGCGCCTCGTCGTCGGGCGATGATGATGATCCATCTCGTGTCTCTCGTGTCCGTTTAAGGTTCGCCTTAGAAAAAAGGGGACGTTCGTCTCTAAATCTCGTATAGAGGAGTAGTATTCGAAAGAGGAGAACAGAGAGTATTCGCAACAAAACGCACTATAATAAATGCGTATGAATACTACTCGAGAGACGACGTAAAATGTCTTCTCTTTCTCTCTCTCTCTCTCTGTGACAGAACAGAGCGCGTGAAAATGTGATGATTTTTTGTCTGTTAAAATGCTCTTTTTTTGTGAGAGGAGAAAAAATTGGGCAAATGTCACAATCGTCTTTTTTGGCCGTTCCCCTGTCCTTTTTTTCCTCTAAATCACAACTACTACTCTTTACGCACAACAATACGTGTAACAATAATAATGAAACAATAATGAATGAAACAATACTAACGACGAGAGAGTGTTTATTTATTTTGTGCGTATGTGTGTGTGTGTGTGCAGAAAGAGTGCTACTACTACTCTTTTCACAAAACACGAATTATTCGCTTTTCTCGGGTGTGCGCGAATTTCTAAGAATCTCGCATCATCGTCATCATCAGAATCTCGCCAAGAGGCGAACGAGCGCGATTCGCGCCACACTTAAAGCGGAATCTTCGAAATGTTTTGGATCCTGTAAAGCGATTTTTTCCACGTCGATGGCGTCTTTGATAGATGGAGATAAGGTTGCAGAGAGAGACGCGTGGGTGGTGAATTCATCATCGTCGACGTTGATGTTGTTGTTGTTGTTCGCAAAATTGGATCGAGAAGAGGTGGAACTTTCGAGCTTCTCGAGGACGGCGAAGAGTGCGCCTCTGAGGCGAGCGACGTGTTCTTTCTTTCCTCCTCCTCCACCTCCTCCTCCTCCGGAGAATTTGAGTTTCAACACATCTCTTTCGTCGTCGTTTCCATCACTCGCAAGGGTAGGTGAACTCACGTACTCGCCCTCGAAGAGTGGAATCGCATCGCAAATCAACTCTGGCCACGCGTATCGAGGCGAGCAGTTTTCACCCAGTTGGCGCAAAAGCGCCTCGTAACACGAGAGGACGCACTCTAAATTTTCGTCACTAACATCCTCGTCGTTTTTGTTCTGATTCTTCTCTTTCAACTCTTGCAAAGACATGCAATACTTCGCTCGAGCGTGAATAAACGACGCCGAACTGCCTTCTTTGCGGTCGCGTCCACCTCTCGTGGACCGGAGCGCGTCGGAAACTTTCGAGATGAACTCGACGCCCCGAGGGTACGAGTACGCATCCGCGTCGTTTGCGCTCGAAGAAGAAGGCAAATTGAGCGTGAGGAACTTGGTATTTCTCAGTAACCGCGAACACACGCGTTCGATTGCTTTCTCATCTTTTGCCGCGTCGAAGTGCTCAAAGACTTGGAACAAGTTTTGTAAACCGTAATCGATGTTCCTCTTTGCGCCTTTGCGGTGGGCATCTTCGTCTTTTTCTTCCAAGAATCTCTCGGCGAGGACGCGATTGCAATTTTTCCGATGGAATTCATTCAACCCTCTCTCCGCGCACAACCGCTCGAATTCATACACCGCTTCTGAATCTCTCAAACCGAGCATCCCAAACGAATTCGTCAACATCGTTTCGACGATTTTTTTCCCTCTTCGAGGACAGAGAAAGGTCAAGTAATCCGCCGCGAGCGCTCGAGTTTCTACGCCAGAGGTAAGCATAGAACTGACTGCTTCTAACGCATAGTATTCCACAAACGCGTCTTCGCTACTGTTTGATTCGTGCGTGATATCGTCTCTGTGGTAGTGCTCATCATCGCCACTGCTAATCATCGTCATTGCGGTCGCGCTGTTCAACGTCGTCGTCGCGTTGCGCAAAAGCAAAGCAGTTAGACAAACGAAGAACGAATCCGCAAATCGAGAAATTGTGGAGAACGCCATCAACCCATCGTCGTCAAATACCGCGCTCATGAAGGCGACACTTTCCGGGGTTAAGAATCTCGCATTGCTCGTCTTTGCCGATTTTCGCTCTAAACATTGGTCCCAGATTTTCTTTGTCGTTTGCAAATTCCTCGCCGTCGCGTTTGGCGATTTGTGTAAAGACATCGCGACGAATAACTCTAAAGAGTTACTCGTGGATAAAGACAATTCCGCGTCGTCGCCGATTAAGATTTTCAACACCGAACGCGCGCCATCTGCGGTTGGACCCCAACACTTTGCCCAGTTATCTTCCAGCTCGCGGTCGTTTTGAGGTTGCAACAAATCGTAACACTGCGTTTTCCACCGATCGCGATGGGCTTTAAATTGCGAGTGCGTGTACGCAATCATCCGTTCGCCGTACTTGCTATTTTTCATACGCTGTATTTCTAAAAGTTCTTCATCGTCGTTTCCCGCGTCCATCATTTGACCACCGTTCATATCGTCGTCGTCGTTGTCCTCATCAGCGAAGACCAAAACCGGTCGCGTTTGGATGAGGGCAATCAACGCTTCTAGGATTTCAATCTGTGGTCTCACCGCTTGGCTACGCAAACGCCATTCCGCCCACGCAGAGTGCGCGTACAACACGTTCACGCAATCATCGGTCCATCCTACGGCTAACATGGCGAGAATACACGGCCAATACGATTTACACTCTTCAATCCGCGCCGGCGGAACGCCACCGTACCCGCCGCTACTTTCGTTGTTAAAGGCATCCTTCTTCTCAAACACGGAGAGATGCGCGAATCGTTCGTGCTCAATTGAACCGCTTTTGATCTTACTATATCTAGTCGCGTTGTTATTGTTGCTATTATCATCGTCGTTGAATACACTCAAGAAATCCGCCGCCTCAGCGTCCAACGGCTGAAACGCATCGGAATGCTCGCGAAACCATCGCGTCAAGTTCTCTCTGCAACCGCTCAAACTGGACGGGAAATCCTCGCCCGCGTTCTCCACGAACTGCGTGGTTAACAAAGACCACAAAGCGGATTTCTTCCTCGCTTCGTAATACTCCAATCGCGAGTGCTGTCGACGTCTCCACACCCTCTCGTCGTCGGCGCTAAAGTCGTCGTCCTCAGTCGCCAACGAAACCGAACGCACCATTTCTTCATCCAACTCCTTCTCGATTTCACGGAATACCTCGATCGCTTTCGAGCTAAATTCTCGCGCGGCTTCTAACCGAAAATCAGACCCGCCGCCGTTTTCCATCGTCGCACCATCACCTGCGCCGCCGACCGAGGCAGACGCGCTCGCCAAACGAATCTTTTGTACCAAATCTTTCACCAAAGGTTCAAACTGCGCGATCTCTTGCTTGTTTTTCGAGGAGAGGTGCGACCAAGACGTGGACTTCGTTTTGATGTCTTCTGAATCGTCGTAATCAAAGTCGTTTTCTTCGTCTTTGTGCGTCATCGTGTCGTCTACATCGTCGTTTCCATCGCGACCAAGCACCACCCGTTCGTTTCGAACGAGAATTTCGTTGCCGGTTCCCCAAACGAAGAATGTTTTAGACGACGACACAATTCTGCTCCTCTTTGTTGAAGAAGACAGTCTCGCCAAAACGCTAATCCCGTCGTCCTCGGGGTCTTCCTCCATCGTATTTTCGTCAAAAGCTTTTTGTTTCAACCAAAAAAAAACCTCTTCTGTTTTATGTGTGTGTAATAAGAGAGGACGAGCAATACAATGGAGATTTTAGAGCAGTTTTGAAGTGTATCAGGAGTCGTAGTAAAAGGGCAAAACTTTTGTTCAATTTTCTAAGTATTCTCTCTAAATTCTCCTCGACGATCTGGCTTTGAAGACTCTTCTTTTGCAACCCAGTTTCTGCACTCCTGGCGATGCCGCTCGATCCAATCCTTTTTCGAGCACTCCTGAGAACAATACCACACGCGTTTACACCGCGAACACCGACTCAGTTTCCGTTGCCACTTGTTACAGAAAGCGCACACGTTGGGCGACATGCGAAACATTCGATGTTTCGGTTTCCTACCGACCCAATCTGTGCGTTCGCCTTCAAAGACGAAATTCTCCGGATCATTTTTATACCCGCACACGTAATTCGCGAGAACACCTATCCCGCCAACTTTAACTTCAACTAAATCGCCGTGTTTTAACCATTTCGGTTCTGGTTTCTGACCGGCGCCGACGCCGGAGGGTGTTCCCGTAGCAATCACGTCGCACGGTTCTAATTTCATCGATTTCTCGATGGTTTCTAACAGT
>Ga0209090_10002921_pt1 | contig 10768 bp, 2 predicted proteins | sample ArcticOcean_MG_C_9_FD_187432 | JGI IMG/M metagenome (GOLD analysis project Ga0209090, IMG submission 187432) | Marine microbial communities from western Arctic Ocean - ArcticOcean_MG_CB2_152 (SPAdes) (version 2) | ecosystem: Environmental > Aquatic > Marine > Oceanic | place: Arctic Ocean... | reverse complement strand
GAAGAGCTTGAACGAGTCGAAGCCGAGTCGTCCGATTTTCTGACATTGCGCCGCGCAACTGCTTCCGTCGACGTTGTTGGGCGTCACATGATGCGTAACTATGTACTTTACGTCCTTGTCCGTGCCTGTCTTGTAAAGACCCCTGAAAAGCGCAACGCTTGCCGATGGAAGCTGGGTGATGCTGGACGAAGTGAAACTGACTGGTTGAGACGACCACTTTCCATCCGGATTGTTCAGGCGCGTGTGCGTAACTCTTCCAATTCCAAGCTTCGATCGGCGCAAAAAGCGTTCTTGGCCTTCGACATTTCCCGGCCATATCGAGTATGGGCGTGATTGGAGTCTTCGAGCCGCTTCGTTTTCGCCGTATGGCCGCGCCGATCTTGAGTCGAGCGTCTCGGGGACAACGACCGAAAAGTCCATGCTAGACTCTGTGTACGCACTGCCTCGATAAATTCTCGTATACCCGCTGTTTTCGATTGTGACAATATCCGCAAACCCGTCGTTGTTGGAATCGCAAATCTTAATGTCAGATGTGTGCTCTTTCGTATCGCCAAAGAAGTGAGACGTTGCAGTTTCTGGGTTTGTGAAATCGGTAATCAGAGCATTTGTTCCCAGTGCCCCGTCGGTCACTTCGAATCGATAACAATGGTTTTGCGTGTTCGTGTTTGCAAAGCACGCGGCAAACACGTATTTCTTGCCCTGTTGGTCGTAGTACCGGTATGTCGCCACTGCGACGCTCTCTTCGTTTTCGCTGTCACGGAACGGTCGAATCAGATCCGACTCGAGCTCGATGTAGAACAAATTTGGGTACTCCTTCGACGTCCCCACGACGAAGAGATCGATCCACGAATACATTTCGACGGGTCCGATAAAAATGGCGTCGTTTTCAATCTGGCCGGGCGGAACGGGTGGTGGCCGTGGCGGCGGCGGCGGCCGTGGCGCGTTTTCGATGTAAAAGGGCTGCTTTGTCGGTAGTGGGATAACACCCGAGCAAATCGATGGGATTGGTTTGCCTGTGGAAATTCCTGCCTTGGAAACCTTGATCGTCCCGCTCACTTCGACCATACCGGCCCGTTTGTTCTCCGGCGAAGGTGTGTCGACGTAGTAGATGAGATCGTCGGCATCTGAGTAGGTTACCAGCGTCCCTATGCGCGTGTATAGGATGTTTTCGCTACGTTCTCGGACGTACATTGTGACGCTCGTTGGCGTTCCGTAGTCTGATGTGCTGATCGTGGCGTTGTATCGCAACCGTACGATCCCGGGCATAACTGGGTTGACGTGTGGAAAACGCTCGATGCTGTACAGCGTAACCGAGTGGTCCTCGTAGGCGATTGCGACCATTACGCTTTGTGTGTCGTATGGCATGATAGAATGACACGCCCCGTTTGGCAACGCCTGTTCGTCATCGTGTCCAATGCACACTGGGTGCGACGAAGGGCATGCATTGCTACCCTCGGATTGGTATTGATCGTACCCCGCCGAGCACACAGAGTCGACCATCAGCGAAAGCGCAGATGGCCAGCCAAGTTCAGTGGTGGGCGCGTTCGACACGATGGCATCGATTGCGATGAGCGGCTTGGTTCCAAAGGGTCGGCCCGCATGTGGCCGCGAGAACCACGAATGCCGCACGTCGTCCTTTGTCATGGCGCTGCCGTCTCCATACGGTGATCCGCTCATGAAGATGTTGTTTCCGATGACCACGTCGTCGTATCCGTCGAGATTGAAGTCGAAGACGAATATTACTTCGGACGTGTGTCCAGTGCCGAATGGAACGCCCGGGCCGAATGCCTTCGATGCTGATCGCACTTGCATTGTATTTTCAGAGGTCGTGTGGTAAAAGTGCGTTGCCATACCGTCGTTTCGTGGTGCCTTGCAGCAGTCCAGCCCACTTGCCTGCGAGTTGCCCTTCTTGTACAGCGAGTATTGATATTCGCCGATCTCTTCGAATTCCAGGCACGTTTCGTACTTCATGTACGAAACTGTTCTTTCGTACGCGTCGACTGTTTTGATTTGGAGGTAGTTGCAAGAATCGTCGATGTCGCAATCTAGGCGGGCCACGTCTATGGTCGCTGTTTGCGATCCGCCGCCCGTCGACGACGCGACGGCGTTTATGCACCTCCCGGCGCCCGTCACAATCGAATAGTACGCGTCCCGTAGCTCATTGTCGGGGAACACGGGCGTTCTAAACCGCGTGTCACAGTCCGGGTACGGCGAGTACACAGAAGCGCCGAATGGACGAGTTATTAAGTCCCCTTCGGACATTAGGTGGTACTGAACTTCGTTGCCAACCCCGCTTGTCGTTGGGCACACGCCGTCCAAAGTGTAGCAAATTGGTCCAGAATCCCAGTCGGTCTTGGGCTCGGACACGTATCCAGTGGCGGCTTCGATGCATTCACACGTGAACGAACTCGCCATGTACGCAAACCAGCCAGTGGAAGGGTCTGTGGCGCAATCGCGAGAACAAAGAGAAGCTGTGAGTTGCAGCGACCTCGAAATCGTGGTGCCTTGGTATCGTCGCCGTTGGTCGAGTACGCACGACGCGTTTGGCAGCGGCGCCACACTTGTCAAGAAATTCATCGACGACGCAACACATTGATCGGTCGCTTTAAAGTGCCCGCCAGATACGGCATCGATCGTCGCCGCTTGTGCTGGGCCTGGCCACATCCAGCCAGTCGTCTCTTCGCTGAGCGTCCTCGCCAGTGGTATTGCGCCCTGCTTCATTCCACACAGGCAATACGTTTCCATCAGCATGAGTATCGAGTATTTCCACGCGCCTGAATCTTCACGCATCCAGTCGTTGCACTCCGGCTGAGCCGGCAAGCATTGAGTGTCCTTACCGGTACGCCCGTGATTCAATTCGCACAAAGCCCTGCAACCTGTCACCTCGTGCGATCCCCACCAAAATTCTCCGTTGTCCGCAATGTTTTCCTCGTAGTTTACATTCGTTGGGCTGACCCAAAAGTTCTTCTTCGCCCGACAGCAGTGCTTCTCGGGTATGTTGTCGTCGCAATCGGCCATCGGCGGGCCCGTGAACGCACCGGAAGCGGAGTCTCCGTAATCCGGTTGTCTGAAGAAGCTCTCCCATTGGACCACGCGCGACCGTGACCCTTGAAGTCGCCGCCCGCGTTCGGAGTTGGTAGAGAGAAATTCACTGGCAAATTGCGCGGTGTAAGCTTTGAATTCTCTGGGGTGATATATTTTTGAATATTGCAAAAAGTTGTCGAGTGCGTGGGGCATATTGGTGAAATTTGTGCGTTCCCTCGTGAGGTAATCGTCGATTGCCCACAACGGACAACCGCCGAAGCGATGTCTCAAAAACTCAAGCTCCGTTGGGTATGAACGTGGCAGACGACCTCCTTTGCAAGAACCGACAAGTTCCAGAAGCTTCGCCTCGATCTCGGACGGGTTGCTGTGAAATGGGCCATCCATTGGCAGGATTTCTATGGATGTGAAGTTGTGCCTCTGAGCGCGGTCGAAGACATTGTTAGAAACGTTCCGTCTTGGAAACGTCGCGTCCGTGCGCCGTTGATTGTTGTTTTGAGCTGTCGTGAATGAGCCTTCGTCGCTGCAGAATAGATTCAAATCGTACTTTGTACGTCTCTTATACTCCTTGTACGGGAAAGTGTCGCCGTACCAACCACCCCACATTCCGATGGACTGGTCCAAGTTTGTCAGCGACCAACTTCCAATCGTCATGCCGGACGCGTCCGAAGTGTCCCAGAGTGGCTCTGGGCGGGTCGTATACTGGTCAACGAGTTGCTCGCCGGTCCAAAAGTCGGTCGCTCTCCATGCCAGTGTTTCTAAACGCGGGTAGTACTCGTACGGGTTGACGTCGATGTAAATGTGCTCTCTGGTCATGCACAGTGCACCCGTCACCGGCGAATCTTCGTCTACTTTCGTCAAACCACAGTTGGTGTAGTATGCCAAGAACGTGGCTGTAGTTACAACCTGAAAAGGGGTGCAGGTTCCATCAGTGAGCCGCTCCAACTCCACGCCGTCGTCGACAACCTGGACTCCGTCCAGAATGTAATTGCCTCTGTTGAGAGTCCCGTACCCACGACTGTTTCGAAGCGCGGAGAAACTTCCCGCGATGCAAATGTCGTTGTAAGCCGTCACCACATTTTCTCCACCGGGCGACGCGGTGTGAGTTTCCATCAACTGGCGAGCTTCTGACGCAGCCTCGTCGCTTCCATGGTAGAACCCAGGCACCATGTCGACCTCGTAGCACGTTTGCAGCGCAGCCCAAGTGTTTGGGAACTGCAGCAAGTCGCTGCCAACGTCCCCGGGCGTAACAACTCTGTACTCGATTGGAGGGGGCTGGGGGGGTGGGGGTTGAGGCGTCGGTGGTGGCGTCGGCGGCGGTGGCGACTGCGGGCGAGGCGGCGGTGGCGAGGGCGGTGCGGGCGGCGGCGAAAATCGACACCCTCCGACGTCTTCTTCGTACAGATCGCCATGTACGGCAAACGGCGGCCACGCATTGGCGCCACTGTCGGACCATTCCCAGCACTTTGGCACGTCGATGCTGTCCTCTTCCGTCGTGCTTGGCAGCAATCCAGACGCGCATTGGAAGTCCTCGTCCGGCGGCGGAGGTGCGACGCTGAAGGGTGATCGCGGGGGCGGTGGCGCGGGCGGTGGGTATTTGATCCCGCTGTCTTGCAAGGCCTGCAAGATTTTGGTCGGCAAGATCACATTGGAGCCATCCCTGCGCGGGGAGCAGCCGTACTGATTCTGCTGGTCGTGTGTAAACTCCGACCACCATAGACACGCCCTCCATTCGGTGCGGCTGTTGATCCCACCGCTCGTTTCCATGTCTTGCAGCGACGCGTCGCAGTCGAGCCCCGACGACGGCCTGGTGGTCGCGGAGTGGCTGTCCGTCGGAGTCGCGGTTTCGAAGTGCCCGATGCTAACAACTCGACGCGCGTGCTCGAAGAAGCTTTGCCACAGCGTCAGCTGGTGTCGATCCCTCGAGGCGAGGAAAAGCGTACAGGTTCCAGTGGCCGGGGTTGTCGAGTGATCTTCCGCAAGCCAGACCGCGTGCATTATGATCAACTTGCGCAGCTCCACGTACGAATCGCACTCCTTCATCGAGATTCCATCGACACGGTCGGCGACATCGAGCAACGTGAAGCCCGAATTCGACTTGGGCCTCTCGTCGACGCCTATTTGCGCGTCGGTAAGTCGGCCGTAGGAGAATTGAGCGCCGGCCAATGTGCTCGTCGTCAAAAGCTGGTTGTACGTTTCGGTGTTCAACGAATGGCTGGAAACGACTCGATCGCACTCGAAGGCGCAGACCGACGACTGGTACGTTCCGGTTTCCGCCAGGTTGTTGACAAGTGTCAGCACCGCCAGTTGACTGGCCGATCGGTAGATTGGCAATGCCTCCCCGCACCCGTCGACTTGGCAAGTTATCGCGAAATCGCCCATTTCCGTTTCCAACGGCAGCTCGTTGACATTTGGCGAGAAACTCCGCAACCCAGAACTGCTAAACGGCGGTGATGCGGGCGGAAACGGCGGGAGAGGTGGCAACGGCGACGGTGGTGGACAGGGCGGCGTCGGCGGGCTTGGTGGCGGTGGCTTTGCGTGCACCAGGTTCAGATAGTCGAACGTTTCGGCGAACACGTGGGCATACTGGCAATCGTCGTGTGCCTCGCATTGCGCTTGGCAGAGCACGTCAAAGGGCGCCGAACTCACCCCTTCGTGGTATGATGACAACACCGACCCTGACGAGATGACGTACCCTCCGCCGACTGGCGAACCTGGGCACCATCCAGTATTTGCAGGGAGCATGACATCTTTGCTCCACGTGAGAACACGCCCCGTCGTTTCGGGGCGGACAAACTCGCAGTAGTCGACTTCGTACCACCGCGCAACCGACCCGTCGTCGCGTTCCCACAGCGATTCCGAATCGGTTGCTGTATGGCTGTCAAAGGCCCACTGGAACAGCGATGTGTCGAAACAGAAGCAACTTTGGTCCACTGAGTGAAACCGCACGGTCTTTAGATTCACTTCGCGTCGGACTGCGTCGATCGCACACCGAGAGAGGCACACATTGTGCGTTGTGACCGAATAGAACGTCACGATCTCACTTCGGCGCGTGTTCCCCGCGTCTGCAATGTTTAAGAGGGTTCCCACGTTGATGTCGATGTGCTTCTCCCACAGCAGGCGGTGGTATACTGTCGATTGGAGCTCTGGAATGAAGAGCCCCGTGCCGATGTCCCTTTTCATGGCAAACACGTGCGTGTTGTTGGGCAGGGACGGGTCGATCTTGATGTGCCGTCTCAGGAATTCGAGGGCCCGTAGGTCGTCGGGCGCCACGTGCGACGTCTTGTTGGCGTGCACCGACGCAGGGTCGGAGTCTTTGTAAGCATAGCACGAGCATCTCCCATTGTTGTGCGCATCTCCGTTACCGACGGTGAAATCGAGCTCCATGAACTCCGAGTCGTCAAGGTGCCGGCGGACGCAGTAGCTCGCGCAAACGTCCGCCCAAAACGCAAGGCCGCTGGTCGTCGCCGGATCGGAATTGTTGGCCATCGTCTTCCACTGGTTTGCGTAAACTTGCTCCGTTGGCCACCACGACGGCGCCACGTCGTTGTACCAATAGAGCGGTATCTGCGAAAGCAGCATGGAGTTTCGGTTGCCATAGCTGTCTCTGAATCCACTGACCAGATGTGCGATCTTCGCTTTGCTGGCGGGCGATTCGATCCATCGCGAAATTTCAAAGTTTTTGCCGTGCATGTACACGTGGCCTTGCCCGGACTCGATCGCATATCCGCGACTGAGTATCGAATGGGCGGCATAGAGCACCGCGGACAGAACGACTTGCGTGGCGCGCGCACGAACTGCAATCTCGCTCCAGGAAGTGAACCCTTGACCCTCGTTTGAAGACTCGTCTTCGGTGAAACAATGGCATCCGCAGCCGACGTAGTACCCAGGCGGTGCAGGCGGGGGCTTGGGATGTGGCGGGGGCGAAGGCGGTGGGCGATTCGGCGCAAGTGAGGGCGGCGGCGGCGAAGGTGGAATGGGCGGCGGCCTCGGATCGAACAGAGTCACTGCTCCTTGCAGCTTACGTCCAAAACTCGGCTGGGAGTCGAGATTCGCCCATTCCGCGGCATTCGCGTCTTGTTCAGTAGGGTCGAGTATTTCGCTATTGTAGCACACGAGTTTTTGATCCATATCATACATGTTGAGCTGCTCGCTGTCTTGTGTGTAATCCAAAGCGTACCATCGAGTACCGGCAAAAACGTGCGAAGCGCAGAGACCGTCTGGGTACACACCATTTCCGGTATTTCGAATGCCAGTTGTCGAGGCGGCGCCAGCGCACGTGGTAGCAGTGGAACGCAAATACAAATCGGCTTCGCAGCACATAATGTAGTTGCTGACAGGTTTCCAGCTGCCTTCTAAGCATCCATCCTTCCAGACGTACCCAGTGACTGAATTCTCGCTGGTGCTAAGCCCCTTTTTGAACATAACGGGCGCCGGTGGACGTGGCGGCGGTGGTGGGGACGACGGCGGCGGTGGCGGACGAGGAGTGATCGAGAAAATCGAATGGATTCCAATTTCGCGAGGTCCACAGTCGGTGCAGTCCGTACCTGAGACACGGCAGGGAGGGGGTGGAGTACAGACACGTGCGCAAGGAGGAGCATGCAGGGTTCGACTTTGATCTATGATGCGTACCAAATCCGCATCCACCGATGCGCCTGTAAGGCACCTGAACCGTCTCCGTGGTCGAACCCTCGGTGCTGCCAAGTTGGGCGACTGTGCCCGTCTCGACAGTGTTTCGAAAAGAAATGAAATCACCCCCGTCTTCGCACACGCCGTTTCGGCTCGACCCTTCCCACTTGACTCCGCCCTGTGCAGTATGCTGGAAGCACGCGTCGGTGCACAAAATACGCTCGGTGATCACCCGCGGGTGGCAAAGTTCGTCGGAGCACTGCGTTCCCAGGATGCAGGCAAATGAAGCCTGCCCCTTGGCAATGTCGTGTCCGGTCGGATGTGAATTTATCCCTCCGTCGGAGCAGAATTCCTTAAAGTGGCAAGGTTCCGCTCGATTGCAAGCAAACAGAGGTGGCGCCGGCACTGGTGGCGGCAGGGGGCTATGAGGCGGTGGCCTAGGGAACGGGTGCCGTGGCGCGTCGTTGAAGGCCGCGCTGTTCAAGGAGGTGATCGTCCCCGGCCCACAGTCGGTCCTGTAGGCACGGTGTGATTGGAAAGCGTCAGGTACGCATTCGAAGGTATTAATGTAGGTGCAATAAAATTATTATTACCTGTCCGTCAGGAAGCCGCAGATGTGCGTGACCTGGCCGACCGCGAGCGTGATGAACACCGACTTTTTGGTTGCCGTGGAAGGGCGCCCGTCTTGGCCTGTGAGCACACGGAGCACGCGGCTGTGGTGAATAGAGGTTAGGTTGAGGGTTCAATGGCGCGTAATACTTACAAAACCCGTCGTTTGCGTACTGGCACGAATCGTCGCCGTCGAACTCGTTGAGGACGCTTGTCACTTGCTGCCGAGGGCCGCATACCACGCAGCTCGTAGAGTATGGGCAGAGCGCCGGCGAGAAGGAGCCCGGGCCGCCGTCGCGGCACAGAAACTCGTCGGCGAAGCACGTCGTCTGGCACTCGTTGAACTCGGTGCTCGCATCCACGTGCTCAAACGGCGGGGGCGTAAACGGCGGTAGCACAGGCGGCGGTGGCGGCGGTGGAGGCGACATGAACCTATGAACGCGGGAAAACAGACGAGTGGTCAAATGCAAAAGGGCGCAGAGCTAAAAGTGGATTCGAGTATCTGAGAGCGCGTACGATTCGCCAGTGACCGTAAACGCGCGGAGTCGGCCGAGGTGTTGGTTCGAACAGGTCAGGGCACACGTGTCGCGGCCGTCGTCATCGCCAGGACACTGCGCGACCGCGAACGGGGTCGAAACGTGAGCAAGGTCCGGGAGCGCAATGGGGTGGGGTGGGGGGAAAAGGAGCGCGCGTCGCACCTGAAACGCGTGCATTGGCCCCGTGCGCAGCGACAGGTCGAGCGACCGGCCATTGACGAGTCGCTGCGACATTGCCATGACATGCCCCTTGGAAGAATCTCGCAAATTGTCGTTGGAATCGAATTGCGGCACATTTGTGAGTTCCCACTCTTGGGTAAAACGTGTAGGTGGTGGTGGTGGGAACAGAAACGGCGGGGGGCCCGCGTGGTTGGTGCAGGCGCATCGAGGGTGAATAGACATCTTGCAGCGCGGCCTGGTAAAGGGGCTGCTGTCCATGCCGTCGACGAGAAATCGGTAGGTTCCGCCGGACCTCGAGCCGTAGGCGCACCCGACAAAGCAGTCGGTCTCGACGTCGGTTTCTTCGCACTGCGACGCCGTCACGCTCATCCGGCCGCTGTAGCCCGGCCCACTCTTGGCCGCGTGCTGGCGAACGACTTCCTCGCATGTTGCGTAGTTTAAGGGCTCACAGTCGGCGTCGGAGTCGAGCTCCTCCGACTTGAATCGCTCGACGTATTGAAGAAGCGGCGGCGGCGGGCGCGGCGCTGGTCGTGACGGCGGAAGCGGCGGACTGGGCGGGAAGCCCGGTGGGTTCGGTGGCGCTGGTGGTACGATTGTGCACGTTTCGGTGTAGCGTCTGTTTATTTCGAGATGCTGAACGGGCTGACACTCTTTCAGCAAGAAATCAAGACATGGGTATGCCGCACACTCCGGCTTTTTGCAGTTTGCCCACGAGTCGTGTTCTTGCCCGCCGACGTGCGCGCCGTCGCACGCGTGCCAACAGACGGAGCGGCATATCGGCGCGTCCGTGCCGTAGCCGACGATGAAGTCGAATTTGCCGACCATGTCGAGCATCGCCGAGCACAGCTGTCGGTGCGTATGGCCCTCACCGACACGGCCGTCGCATACCGCTTCGGTCATCGGCGTGATTTTCTCTCGACGGTAAATAGAAAGTGCATGTTGCTTGAGCGAAGGAGGTGGTGGAGGCGCTCGTTGCGGGTCGTAGAAACTGCGCGTCGTGTCGCCAGGCGGTGGCGGCTGCGAGCAAACGTGGCACACACTAAGGATGGTTACGAGTTTCGCGGCGGGCTTCGATGGGTGAAAGCGCTTACCGGGGCAGCCGCCGCGGCGATCGTCACGACGCCATCGGCCATTTTTGCGCTGCAGCTTTCCAAAGAAGCGTACATCTTGCTCGAGGTGCTGCTTGTCGCAGACGATATGAGGATGCATCGGAACTCGTTGGCTCCGTAGACCAAATCGTCACCACCCTCGGTAACCCAATGCATGACGACGGCCCCGTTCGAGTTGTCGGGCGAAGCTGCCCAGTACGAACTTATATCCTCCCTTCGAGCCAGTGCGATCAAGAAACCTGCCTCCAATGCCGTCCGAGGGTGTGGAAGACCGCCCGAACCAGGGGCTGGGTCGCGCGGCGTCTGAGCTGCGATGGCCGTGGCGTCGGCATGTGTAAGTACGCGCTGCGAACAGAGGGCGAATTCCAGAAGGCGTTTTTAGACGGGCTGAAGGAGTGGAAGTGGTAACGTGTTCGGGTTAGAAGGCGGGTTGGAAGGCGCACAACGTCCGTGCGCGAGGTTGGGAGCTGTATGCACAGCTCGTCGGCGAACCCCGGCGTTGGGTCGTGGCACAAATTTTGGCTCTGGATCTGACGAGTATACATTTCGGCGGCAAAATCTTCCGCACGGCATGCACCGGAATTTCGCAAAAGAAAACAACGACCTGAAACGTCACGAAGCGAAAAGGGGTATGCTCGTTTGTGGGCAAACGCTCGGCAATTG
>Ga0209090_10002920_pt1 | contig 10768 bp, 5 predicted proteins | sample ArcticOcean_MG_C_9_FD_187432 | JGI IMG/M metagenome (GOLD analysis project Ga0209090, IMG submission 187432) | Marine microbial communities from western Arctic Ocean - ArcticOcean_MG_CB2_152 (SPAdes) (version 2) | ecosystem: Environmental > Aquatic > Marine > Oceanic | place: Arctic Ocean... | reverse complement strand
GAATTCGGAATGCAATTGGAAATTGATGGAAAAAACATTAATGCTTATTTAGTGTATGGAGACCAGAGATGGAGTTTAGAAATGTGTAGTGGAATGGAAAGATTCATTAGTGGATTGGCAATTCGAGTTGCACTTATAAATGTATGTAACCTTCCAAGACCCAATTTCCTCGTTATAGATGAAGGATTTGGTACTTTGGATAGTGAAAACTTACAATCCCTTTTTATGTTGTTCACGTACCTTAAAACTCAATTTGATTTCGTAATGATTATCTCACACATAGATTCTATGCGAGATGTAGTAGATGACTTGATGACAATCAAAAAAGAAAAAGGATTCTCTAACGTGAAGTATTAGATACCCTTAGTACATTTGTGGGTTTTGGTTGAGAAATCAGCTGTTTAATCAGTCTTTCAATTAACCCACTTTTAGAATACCCATTCTCACAACAGTAATCGTGTAATTCTTTATATAATTCTCTCTTAACTTGTATTGTAGTATATTTTCCCATAATCTATATAATTCTATATAATATATATTCATAAATATAATTATCAAATATTTATATAAAGAAAACAAGGAATATTTTTATGGCAATTATTAAATCATTCGCACCTTTTCAAAACTTATCCAACTTTCAAGTCTTTGAAAATGATGAAATACCAAACTCAGAGTACTTTGGAATTACAGAATTAAAAGAAACTCTTACTGGTGGTAAAAACGGGTTTCTTATTGAAGGGTCTGAGCACTTAAAAGAAACAACCGAAGTAAAGATAGAAATACTTGATGTTGAAGGTAATCCAATTTACTTTGAACCAGGTAATGGTGTACCTGAATATTATGAAGGCTTATCAAAGTTAATTTCAGTTCATATTTATGATGATACTCCAATTGGTATTGGTAAAATTACAATATTGGGTGAACTAAAAACTTATATTAATGATGTAGGTGCTGTAGTTCCGGTTTCTTCTGAATGGAAGGGTGTATATAATGTTAAGTGGGAAAGAAAAATTCAGATTAATAAAAATATTTCAAATGAATCAATTGTAAGATTTTATAAAAGACCAAATGTATCCATAACTGAATTGGTAAAACCCATACTTAGTAAAACAATTCCACAAGTAACACAAACAGGTACACTTGAGGGTATTTCTCAGATACCTACAAGTGGACAATTATTAGATGAATGGAGAGCAGGCACTTTATACAAACTAAAAATAACAGATGATTCAAATTGGACATCTTCAGTTGATGATAACATAGTAAATATAAGTTCTTTAAATTATTCTCCAACTATTGTAGAAGTATTAAATAATAAAGAAGCTATTGTTGAAACTCCATATACATCAAGCAATGGTAAGGTTATAGATTTTACTACATCAAACTACTCAACTACATTTCAAAACACATTAGGCCAGATAATAGGTGAATCTGCACTAACTGGTTCGTTTGCACAAATAAACTTTACAAATCTTAAAACGTTTGTAGGTGATGTTGCCAGAGTAAAAGTATTTAGAAAATCAAGAAACGCGGTTGGAGATTTTCAATTTGTACAAGAATCTAAATTAGAATCAACAGAATTATTAAGAGACGTAACAACAACAACTGATACAGAATTATCGTATGGTCAATTTGATTCATATAATTTAACTAATTATTGGGAAACCTCATCTAACGACCATGTCGTTTCAATAGATACAGATGTATTATTTGGAGCAGTTAAAACTGATTATGATATTGGAGAAGGTGGAACTCAAATATTATCTACGAGTGGTAGTTTTGAAATATCAAGTGATGTTGAATATACTCTTAATTTTAAAACTCTACTAAGTGGTTCTTTAACTGATGAAAACAAAAGTATAAGAGCGTATTTTAGTGGTTCAAATTATGAACAAAACTTCCTTACAGTAAGTGGTTCTGCAATTTATAAAACACGTCAAAGGGTTTCACAAAATATTTTATCTAATAATACAGTATCCGATGTACATCTTAAGTTTGATATAACAGGAGATGATTGGTACATATCAAATGTATCTTTACGAAATGCACAAGATACTTCATTTTCACCAGATGAATTTACATTAATACAAGATATTCCAAGAAAAACCGCAAGTGAAACATTTGATTTCAGATTTGAATTTTATGATATTAATAACAACTTTATACCGGTTAATGTACTCACAACAAAAGAATTTGATGGTGGTAATGATTTTCCATCAAGTGATAAATTATTAACATTTGAATCAGATAGAAATGCATTTAGATTTTCAAGTGGTTCAATAGGAAATCCACCATTTCAACAAATACAATTTAAAACATCAAATTCCAATTTAACAGGCTCAGTTACTTATGCATCATCTGCATTTGATGACAGTGGAGTATATATAACTCCTACATCATATACGGGTGAATATCCAGGTCGTTTAACAACTCCAACTAATGCAGGAGCAATTATTAGTATTGCAAACTTTAGTGGTAGTGATGATTCTATAACAGTTGGTTCAATTGTTTATACCGCATCTTTAGAAAATCAAGAGGAATTTGAAACGGTGTATAGATTAGAAGATGGAGATAATGCACCTCAACTTATTGTAACATCAAATGCAAATCAATTCACATATGAACCAACAACTCTTTCACCAAAACCAAGTGGACAAAGTATAACGGTAAGAGCACAGAGAAAGAATTTATTTTCATTATCAACTCCAATTGAAGTAAATAGTGGTAGTAATACTCCTTCGTTATCTGTACCTGTAAATGATGTATCAACTGGAATTGATACATACACAATATCAGCATTACAATTTTCATCATCATTTGCATCAAATAATTTTGATGAAGTAACTTATTCATTTACTGGTTCTGACCAATTTGGTATAGATTTTTCTGATGAAATAACATTATCTAAAGTAATTAACTTTGATGCCGTTTCACTTGTGTTATCAAACGAATCAACATCATTTCCAGCAAAATCAACTGGTGAGGTAACAGGTGGATTTGGTTCATCAACCGGTTCGGTACAAATGTTTATTGGTGGAACTGAAATTGCACACGATGATATTAGTGGTGGTAGATTAAAAAATACATTTGATATAACAACAATTACAGAATCTAATGTAACTGCTTCATCAACATCACCATCAGATGAATTTTATTCTATTACTGGTTTTGATTCAAACAAAGATAGTGGTTCATTAAATTTAAATATAGAATATCTTGCAGGTGATAATATAACTTCACAATCATTTCAAAAAATTGTATCTTATACAAAAGCTAAAAAAGCAGTTCCAACTGTATTAACAAAAGTATCACCATCTACACAAACTATTAATTTTGCATTGGGTGTATATGAAACTCCACAAACAATGGAAGTTATTGTACAAGAAGGTGGAGATGAATATACATTTGATAGTAGTGATTTAAGTGATGGTGGAGAATCTAATGCCCAAAAGTTTAATATTTCATCTTTATTAGTAAACTCCGGTTCAATAAGTAATTCCGATAATATTTTAACCATTGGTTCACTAACCTCGTCTTTAAACGGATTAACAGGTTCTGCAATTCTTGATTATGTAGATTCGGAAGGAACATATGTAACTAATAAAACAGTTAGATTTGATTTATCAGTTTCAAAAATTGGAGTAGATGGAGCAAATGGAGCAAGTGGTTCTAATGCAAGAGCAGTATCATTAACATCAACAAAATATGCAGTAGTATATGATGGAGATGGGGTTTTATTTCCAACATCACAACCATTTACATTAACTGGTTCTGCACAAAACTTTTCTAATCCACAATTTCAATTTTTACAAAATGGAAGTGATATATCAGATGGATTTGGTTCAGTATCAGAATTGATAATACCAACAACGACAGGTTCATTACCAACTGCTGGTGGAGCAAATTTATATGAAGTAAGGGTTAGAGAAACCGGAGGAGCTTGGGATGATTTTAATACACTTGATAATATCGATATATTCGGAGTACAATCAGGCTCAGATTCATTTACAGTATTTTTAACAAACGAAGCTCATTTATTTTCAGCAACATCTGAATCAGTAGTAACTGATTCTGACTTAGAAGCGGGAGAATTTGAAGTTAGATTCTTTAGAGGAGCAGAACAATATAATACTGGTTCAAGTGGTAAAACATATAGTGTAACTGCAAGTGTTCAAACTGGGTTAGTATTATCACAATCACTTGAAACAAACAATCAAACTAAATTTAGACCAACATCCTTATCAGCTGATAGTGGAAAGGCAACAATTGTAATTACAGATAATAATACATCACAAACATTTAACAAAGAATATACATTTTCAAAATCAAAAGAAGGTTTAGTAGGAAACCAAGGTGATGGTGTTCAATTTGCATACTTAGATAATAATTCAGCAACAACTCCAACAACACCAACCGCAATCGGTACAGGTGGATGGACAGCTACTCCAACTGGAGTTACAACCTCTAACAGATATGAGTGGGTTAGTCAGAGAACACAAGTAGATGGAACTTATGGTAGTTTTTCAACTCCGGCACAATTTGCCAAATTCTCTGTGGATGGAGACTTAGGTGCAGATGGTAAAAGAACTGCTTCAAATATGATTCATTATCAAATTACAGGAAGTTCTGCACCAACAACACCTAGTGCAACCTCTTATACTTTTGCAACAAATACATTTGCAGGTTTAACCTCAAATTGGGGAACCGGTGCACCGGTATATGAAGCGGGTAATTCAAACAAATATTGGTTTTCAACTTATACGGTTGTAGAAACAACGGCAGGTGGTGGAACAGGAGCTCCAACATTTTCTGATGCTGTTCAAGCAATTGGATTTACTGGATTAGTTTCATTTACTGCAGACGATACAATAGGAGATGGAAGTGATAATTTATCTTTTGGTGTAGCGGGTGCTACTCTAATAAATGGTGATAATATATCGACAGGTAGGATTATATCTACAAATTATGCAACTGGTTCTGGTGATGGATTCACAACCACAGGTACAGAATTTAGTTTAGATGAGGGATTAATTGCATCAAAAAACTTTACAGTAAAACCCAATGGCGATGCGATATTTAAAGGAAACTTAGAGGGTGCTGGTGGAACATTTAGTGGAAACTTAGTTATTGGTGGAACATCAACTGCTTTAACCGCGTTAAATACTACTTCATCTGCTGATATACAAGAAGGAACATCGGCTGATAATGTAGGGTTAGGAAACGTTGAAAACAAAGATGCACAAAATCAAGCACAGAGTGGACTTATATCAGGAACAACAATTACAGGTGGTGGAATTACTTTAAGTGGTGGTGGTAATATAAAAGGTGGGCAAACTGCATATGCAACAGGAACAGGATTCTTTTTAGGATATGATACTTCTGCATATAAATTCTCAATAGGAAATACTACTAACTATATGAGATGGACAGGAACTGACTTAGTAGTAAAAGGAGAAATTACAGCAACATCCGGTACATTTACAGGAGCTATTTCTGGAGGAACGATAAGTGTTCCTGCAACATCACCATTATTCGAAGTAGATTCAGCTGGCCAGATGACTGCAACTAATGCAAACCTTAGTGGTGAAGTCACGGCAACTTCTGGTGAAATTGGTGGATGGGGTATTGCAACTTCTAGATTGTACTCACCAACAACAGGACAAGAACGAATGGAATTAACTGGTGGAACTTCACCAAACATAACAGTTTTAGATAGTAGTGGAAGTCCTAATGTTATTATTAACTCAGGTACTGCTTTATCCGACCTATCGGCGGGAGCTACTACTGCAGGTGGTACTGATATTACCGGTCAAACTACTTTAAACGCAAGCAACTATACTCTTAATGTAACTAGTCTAACTCTTTCTAATCATTGGTTAGCCGGACCCACATCTGGATTATATATGTCAAACGTACCTGTTGGTTCATATAATATGGCGGTTACTATTAATATACCTGGTGGAAATTCAAATGCATTATCCGGACTTACAATAAGTACCGTAGATGCAGGAAATTCATATACATTTGCTACATTAACCCAATCAGCAAAAGCAGTAGTTTATATATCAACTTCAGGTACTCCATATTCAACTAAAAATGCAATGAATAGTGGAGCAGTTTGGATTGGGTATAAAACATTTAATAATACACAAAATAACGGAAACTTTGGTACTGAATTTTATTTACCATCTAATCAAAGCAGTGGTACTACTACTCATCAATTAACTTCTACACCTATATGGACTAATAATTCACAGACTAATTATTACTTTCACACTGCTTTAATGGATTTCACATCTACTGTAACTAAATCAGGAGGAGGTGTTGATATCAACATAGAAACTGATTTAAAAACACCAACTTTGGCTGGTTCTTTGATTACTGTATCCGGTACTGTTAGTAGAACCGAAATATCAGGTGGTGGATTACAAGTTGTAAGTACAACTTCTAATTTTGTAAAAATGCAAAGATACACCAGTAGTCAAGCAGCATCTGTTGTTATGTTAGATGTTGGTGGTAGTATTGAAGCAACAGGTAATATTACCGCAAATGCATCTGATATGCGATTAAAAAATATAAAAGGATTAATCACAAATCCACTTAGTAAATTAAAACAATTAAATGGCGTTGTATTTAATTGGAATGAAATCGCAAACAAATTAGCAAATCACGATATGGAAAGAGACCATGTTGGTTTAATTGCACAAGATGTTCAAAAAGTATTACCAGAGGTGGTAACAACTTCTGCAATTGGAAAAAAAGAAGGAAACGATTATTTAACAATTTGGTATGATAAACTTATTCCTTTATTAGTAGAATCAATTAAAGAACTTTCTGAAAAAGTTGAAAAACTTGAAGAGAAAAATAAAGAATTAGAAAATGGCAATTAGAAGTAGTGGTGCTTTAGGGATACGTGAAATTTTATCCGATATTGATGGAAACCCATCTTCACGAGCCGATTTAATTGGCCTTGGTGTGGTAGTAGGTGCAAGTGCAGGTGTAATTGGTGGAGGGGACAATGTTATAATGCCAGGTGATTTCTACGGCGAAGAGATTAGTTTAACTGCAACTGCTGCAACATTTAGTACAACCGCTTATACCTTTCCAAATACAGGTGGTACTCTTTCTGTTACCATTAGTAATCTAAATGGTATTTATAGACTATCAAATGTTCCTTCTTGGTCGTTTGTAACACCAACATATGGAACAACATCATCTACAACAATAACAATAGGAACTGGAAATAATTCAATGTTTGGTGCATCCGCTCATTCAGCATCATCAATTCAATTACTAGGTTCCGGAAATACAGTATTGGCTTCAATTTCAATTCAACAAGCTGGAAACCCAGTAGTATTTGATTGGACCGGTGGAAACGCTTCGGCAGAATATGCAGCAGGCACAGTAACTAATAAATCTATTGAAGCTTCATCTGTATTTACAGTAACTGTATCATCAAGTAATACAAATTTAGCAACCGTTTCTGTGGGTACTGCAACCGGAACAAACCCCAAAGACCATCCAGTTACAATAACTCATTTTGAAAATTTTCAAACTGGTTCAGCCCAGTCTTGTCAAATAACTGGTACCGGTACTGCAACTGAGGGAACTCTTTCAAAAACAATTTCATTTACACAAAACCCATATGATTCCATAAAATGGTTAGGAACAACAGCCACAATCTCAGATACCGCATCAACTATTTCTCGCTCATTTACAGGTGCAACTTCTGTTAACCAGGTTTCTGGAGGACATCCATTTACAATATCTATTATTGGTGCACCATCTTGGATAAGTGTATCTCCATCAAGTGGAACATATTCACCTATCTATAAATTTAACGGAAATGCAGGCACCACATCAGTAACATTTACATATTCTTCAAACACAACTGGTTCATCACGAAGTGCAATTGCCTTAGTAACAGATACAAATAGTGGACATACTCATAATTTAATCCTAACCCAACCGGCACAAGAATTATCTCTATTTGATATAGATTCTGGTGAATCAGACCCTCATATTTTAAATCTTCCACTAACTGCAGTTAATCCTCAAGGGTGGAGAACTTGGGCATTATCAATTACTGCAAATGGCGGATTTGCTAATGATTGGGAAATCGAAGGAACGACATCTGGTGCTAATAATCCTTACACTTATGATACAACTTACTTACAACATAAAAAAAGTACTGATAGTACATGGACTGCCATAGATACTGCTTTAACAGGTAATGGAAATGCAACTATTGAAATTAGAAATCCACTTGGAACATGGAAATCTTTTGATAATAATATGTCATATCCTTATTATAGATTTCGTTCCGATTCATATCCATCTGATTATACACAAACAGTAACTATTAATCAACCTAAAAATATTATTGATTTTGATTTAGTTATGAGTCCAGATGTAAGTGTACATCCCACCGTATTGGCAAATGGAGGTGATACCGACCTAACTGTATATTCTAATACAAATCTAATAAGTTTATATGCATATGCTAGTAATGGAACAGGTTTAACAATTGCAGCAACAATTGGAATAACTGGTACTGGAACCACTACTAATTTATTTACAGCTCCAGGAACCACGTATGCAAATTCAAATTGGTCATCTCACCCAAATAGTACACAAATCGCTGCAGGTAGAACATTTGCAATGTCATTTATCATTACAAATAGCTATGGGTCAACCGATGCAATATTAAGCAACCAATGGTGTAATTTTTATGTAAGAGCAACATCACAAAGCCAATCAGAAGGAACATCATCTGGAGGTTATTCTAAACTATTTATAGAAAAAGCAACTTCTGGCGGTGGAACTCCTCCAGGACCACCAGGACCAGGACCAGGACCAGGACCAGGACCAAAAGGAGGAGGAGGCATAGAATAAAATATTAATATAACTATTAGATAATAAAATGTATAAAAAAAAGAATACACACGATTTAGATAATTTAGCAATATCAATTACAAGTACTTTATGTGATATGGTTGAAATGCAACCATTTACTGAGTCTTTTAATAATTTTGAAGTAATTATTGAAAACAAAATACCAAAAATATTTTGGGAAACAAGTATACCAGAATCTCAACAAGCAATATTTATTGCTGCAGAATCACTACAACCAAATTTACAACATAATTTTTATTACAGTTCATCTTTAAATTTAGATAGTGCATCGATAGAAATATCAAACATTTCTTCAGAGAGTTTACATTTACTTGAAAACAATTTACATGATGAAACATTGGTTTGTACAGGATATGCTTCAACTGGTTCGGAAGGGGGATATTATAACGAACACCACAAAGCTGCAGTAGATTTAGGAAACTATATACAAGCATTTGATTCAAATTTTAGTGAAATAGACATTTTAATTAATAATAATATTTTAGATGCAAATGTACTTACACATTCATCAAGTATTGATACTTCGTTAATACGAAATTTTTGTAGTTCTATTTCACTTGTAACTGGTTCAATAAATGTAATTGATATAAGTGATAATCAATCATTTTCATCTAAAAAAAATCATTCTTATAGAATGTACGGTAAGGGTATTGGAGTAGATAATATAAATATGTATGGAAAATCAAGAGATTTTGTTTCTAATTATGGAAATCAACTTGCTCGTAAATTAGCAATAAATGAAATAAAAGAAAATAGAGTTAATGAATCTCTCGTAGAAATTTTATTTATAAAAGGTGGTAATGTTCCAAACTATATTAAAATTACTAATGATAATGTTGTTAGTTATAGAGATGTGAGTTCTTTTACAAAAAATTATATACATGAAACATATGGTATATCATCATCTGCTTCACAACTATATAACGATAGTACTTATTTTAATTAAAAAAAAGTTATGGCAATTTTAAAAAACGAAGAAAAAGATTCAATTAAATCAAGTTTAGTAAACTACTTATTACATTGCAATGAAGAAGTAGACTCAGATAAATTAATTCACATAATTAATAATTTTATTTCATCATCAGAAGGATATCACACACAAGGATATTCACCAGAAACATCAACAAAAATATTAGTTACTACTGGTTGTGGTAATACTATTGAAGGTGGTGCTGATATATGGACAAATCATTTTATTGAAACTATATGGAAAGAATTACCAAGAAGAAAAAATTGGAAATTGTTAATTGATTCTAAAAGACCTGAAAATTTTGATAAAGATAGTTTACCAGAAGATTTAAAATGGCATTTTCATGGAGATGACCCTGAACTAACCGAGGAATTATTATCAGAATGTTCAGAAATACATTATTTACATTCACATTATCATAAAAGAGAACATATATGGAAATGGGAAAATAAATTTAAAACAATTTTTGTCCATGCATACCCACCGGAAATGGAAGAGGTTCTTAAGCATGAACCGGAATTAAAAAGATTACAATTCAATACAAAAGTTGATTCTGCCTTTTATAAAGAATTTCTTCAGTCATTTAAAAAAAGAACTTGGGTAGGTAATAATCCAACTCAAATGGTAAGTGATTTTCCAAACTACACATACTCTATTCCAAATTTTTATGAATTTAAACATAATTTAAAATTAAATGATAAAAATATTGATAATGGTAAAGTAGCATTTGCATCAAGATGTGAAACTAGAAAATGTATTCATTGGATGCATGGACATGATGGATTTATTTTATCGAGTAAATATGATTTTATAAATTTAAAAGAAACAACTACATATACATTTCCTAATATTAAATTTTACCAATAGAATCCATCAATTCTT
>Ga0209090_10002916_pt1 | contig 10773 bp, 10 predicted proteins | sample ArcticOcean_MG_C_9_FD_187432 | JGI IMG/M metagenome (GOLD analysis project Ga0209090, IMG submission 187432) | Marine microbial communities from western Arctic Ocean - ArcticOcean_MG_CB2_152 (SPAdes) (version 2) | ecosystem: Environmental > Aquatic > Marine > Oceanic | place: Arctic Ocean... | reverse complement strand
AATATTTGATTCTTTGTGGTCAGAAATCTCTGCTTCTTCAACTTCTAATTTTTTAATATCGGCATCATAAATCTCTAAATATTCTTTTTTAAAAGAATTTTCGTCAATTGACTGATTCGGTGAGCTGGTGCTTTCGCCATCTGATTGATTCAAAAGTGATTGAATAATTTTCAAATATTTGGGTAAATGACTTCGATAATTATCAAAACATTTTTGTTTGTAAAAATTCTCTGGTTGATTTTGCATTACCTAATTCCAAATAACTATTAAATACAAATGTTTTGGTAAGAAAAGGAGTATTTTGTAATAATAATGATTTTTTTATTGTTTTTTTATAATTTTTATTAATCAATTCTGATATAAACAAACAGCTTTACTCTGATTTATGTCCTTAAAAGAAGACCGTCAGACTAATACTGCCCAATGGAGATATATTACAGACCCTGAAAGGACGTCAATATCTTTAAACATTTTTGCAGGGCTAGATATCGAGATATTGATCAATCATTCTGACAGATTTCGTATTTTAAGATCTCGAAAAGCGATTATTGAGATATTTTCAAATACCCTTGAAGAGATGGGGAATGAAATCCTAGAAAGTTTAGACATAGAAATTGAGGAGAATGATGAATGATGTATAAAATAATGAAAAGGAAACTAATAATAGGAGAATGTAAAGAATATTTTGATTCAGTGCATGAAGAAAGAAATGAAAACATGAGCGAAGTATTCTTATACAAAACTCTAAAATCCTTTTCAAATGGAGGTTTAAAGTAAATGGTCAGAATTCTTGCAACCGGAGATTTTCATCTAGGAAAGGCGATAAGCGGAGCGGGCAAGCAATCCCATGTTTTTCGAGAACAACTTTTTCGAACTGCAGAAAATATAGTTAATACCATAGCACCACAAAATAATTCCGACCTCATAGTGATATGCGGAGATTTGTTTGACCAGCACTCCGCTCCATGGGAATTAATCGAAAGGACAGCCGAGATGTTGAAAAAAACTGAGATTCCCATTCACATCATTGGCGGGAATCACGATCCCTTAGAAGGTTCAAAGGAAACCTCGCTGTGGAAACTTGATCGTTTATTAAAGGCTGAATCAAAGGTTATCATCCACAAATCTCGTGAAGCATACCCAATTAATGAGTTGGGTTGCACCATTTACCCCGGTGTCCTGAAATCGTATTGCGATAATTCTGACCAAGTTGGGTGGATACCAACTAAGAAAAAGGAAGATGGTTTTAGAATTGGCTTGTTTCATGGCTCAATAAGAAATTATAAAACTGGAACAGATGAGGCAAGGATGGCAAATCTAAAACCGACACTAGCGGTTGATAATGAGTTAGATGTTGCTTTATTGGGGGACTGGCATCAGCCAAAAGTCGAGGATGGGGATTCATTTTACTACCCTGAACGTAAGATGTGGTACACATGGGCACCAGAAGCTCAAAGGCTATCCGATAACAGAATCGGAAGAGTTCTGATTTGTGAATTGAGTGAGGGGGCGCAACCCAGTATAACACCTATCGAAGTTGGTAAAAATCGATTCTTAAATATTGAAATTGAATTTGATGAAAGTACTAAAGAAGAAATATTAGAAAATTTAATTGAAACTCTCTCTCAGCAGCTCGCATCCCATAGTGAATACAATGTCGTTGTACGAGTTATTGCTTCTGGTTGGTTGAGTAAATCAGATTACGAACGTTTAGAAAATGATATATCAGACATCAAATCTAAATTCGGAGATGTTCTATTCAAGGATAAAGTGAGTATCTTAGCCGAAGATTTGAATAAATCTGAAAACATTATTCATCAAATTTCAGAGACCATAGGTAATTCAAATGACAGTAAAGAAATTAAAGAGTTGGCAACTAAACTACTCCATAAATTCGCTAAACAAGAATTGGGAGGCGCGTAGTATGTCGCTACAAAGAATTAATTCAGTTGAGATAGAAAATTTTAGATCCTACTCTACAAAACAGGTGTTCAAATTTACTGAAGGTTTCAATTTAGTCAGCGGAGAGAATGGATCTGGAAAAACTTCTCTCCGATTAGCGATTGTGTTAGGACTTTTTTCTAGAGTGTCGGGAATGGGTATTGAGTCAATAATTAGAGGAAAAGAGAATAATGCACATGTGAAAATAGAGTTTGTCGCAGGTAATGAAACATACACAATCGACAAAACCTTTTCAAAAGACAGTAAAAATTCGAGAGCAGTATTAACAAATTCAAAAAATAATGAGCAAACTACAATGACTGAAGATGCTATTTTGAAATGCCGACAATTAATATCTGGGACAGAAGAATCGTCCATCAACATCGTCAAGGGTCAGTTCTCAAGACTGCATGATGATAAAAATAAAGTTGGCGAGTTAACAAAGATGCTTGGCAATAATATGGGCTCATTGTTATTCCCTGAGCAAGGGCGTTTAGTTGAGTTGTTTGAAACAAATACTGTATTGAAAACTATAGGATTAAATGAGACTGCTTTACATACAAACAATGATTTGAAAAAATTAATCTCCAGGGTTGATATAGAGAGGCAGAAAAGGCTAACATTGAAAGCATTTGACTTCGAATGTGATCTTGGGGAAAATAAGACAAAAAATTTGGCTGTAGGCCAGTTATTAGATTCTAAATTTAAAGCTGCACAAGACTTGTTAATAAAAGTGAGATATTTGGACAAAATCGAATCAGAATTACAGTCCTACTATACTAATATAGAAGCTAGAAGAGTGGATGAAGAATCCATATCAGAAGGAGTGGATTTGGATCAACTAGCAACAAAACTAGAAGAATCGGCAGAAGAACATATGACTAAGAGAGAGGCTGCTGAAAAGAAAACAGAATCTACAAAAATCAATTTTGAAAATATTGAAAATTTGTTAGAAAAAAGAAATTTGCTTACGGAGGAAATGTCCGGAATTTGTATTGAAATCGAAATTGCCAAATCTAAATTAACCGGAGATGGAGAAAAATTGAACGGTAATGAAAATCAACACAAAAAAAACAATAAAGAAATAAAATTATTCACAGATCAAGTTTCGTCTCTTGGGAATTGGATTGATTATGAAAATGAGGCATCATATCGCCAATCCTTAGAAAAAAGAATTGAGGTGTGTAGGGCAGAAATTATAAAAATCGATGAGAACAATAAACAAATTATTTCAATCCAGAAAGAAATTGAAAAAATAAATTCAGCATCGCCTGAGCTATGGCGAACGATTGACGATTTAAAAAGTCAAATCAATGAAGAAAAGGGGCGTTTATCACCTTGGAAATTAGATAAGTTCAATCCTCTTGACGGATTTAAATTAAGAATTGATGGAAATAAATTTGTTGGCAAAGATGGTAAAATTCAGTCTTCACTGGTTATGAAAGATAACAACGACAAAGTCGTAATTTCCATATCCAACCCTACTCAAAGCCGTAGCATAAATGACTTAGAGGCGGAATTGAAATCCATATTTGGTTTGTTAGGTGTGAAAGGAGTTGGTGAATTAAATGTTAGAAAGGAAAAACATCAAACTTTGAGTGAAGATTTAAAACACCTCCAAAGCAAAGATTTTCGAAGTAAAGAAGAAATTGAAATGGACGAACTAGAGGCAGCAGAGAAAATGAAAGAACGCAAGAAGAAGCCAAAATCTGCAAAGCCCATAGGAGGTTTGTCTGAATGGGGGTTGGAGAAAGGTAAACTCGAAGCAAAAAATGAGGTCCACGTGGAAAATCGTGAGGAATTGAACAAAGAACAAGGCAGAATAGAAAAAGAAATCGAAAATTTAACCAATTTGATTCAATCAAGTGAAACTAAAAACTCAGAATTGAAGGATGAACTAAATGAACATAGGAAACAATTTGGCGATGATGCAACCCTAACGGAGCAAATTGTAACAAGTCGTAAAGAATATGCAGATTCGAAATTAATTTCTGAAGCATTAACCTCATCAAAGAATGTAGAAGAAAAGGGTGCCCGTAAACAAGCAAAAAATATCCGAGAGAGTAGTAATGAGCGCAATGAAATAATGCAATATATTGCAACCATCCAAGCAAAGATAGATCTTAGAATAAAGGAATCTGATTATTCGAAATATGCTGAGACTAAGGAAAAGTTAGAATTCGCCATAGGAGAACTTAATCTTGAAATCTTGAATACCAAAGCGCTATTGTTACTTCAGCGAAGTCTTAAAAGTTTGGAAACGGATAAAATGGAATCTATTTACCCTATGCTTCAGACGATTGTTAACAATGCTGCCAGCAATCTCTATGGAAGAGGTGCTAAAATTATCTTAAATAAAGATGGTTTTCCTGAATCTTTAGTGCGTAATGGTAGGTCTGAAATTAATTTTAAATGGGAATCATATGGGACCAGAGAACAACTCAATTTGTTGTATCGTCTGGCACTTATCAGAATAATAGCTGAGAAAGAGGGTAGATCGCTTTGTTTCGCTCTAGATGATCCATTGGTTAACAGTGACAAATTGAGGCGTGATAAAATTTTGAACCACTTGACTGGATTAATATCTTCTGGAGAACACCAAGTATTAGTTTTTACATGCCACGCTGAAGACTACAGTGCAGGCCACGTAGACAATCAAATTAAATTGTGAGGAGATTAAGAACTATTCAAAAAAAATCCATTCTGCCTCGGCCACCCCTTTATATAGGGTTTTCCAAACCTAGACTATATCATACTGAAAAAATGATTCATGGTCGGAGAATATCGCTTATATTGTAATTTTAAAAATTCATTTAATAAGTCAAAATATTAATCTGATTAAAATATTTAATTATACCTATTTTATGAAAATCTATTAGAATTATTATAACTTAACTTACCAGTAAAGAGGTTAATAAAATGAAAGAACAAAAAAATAAACAATGGTCGTTAATTCTATTTAGAAAGGAAGCAAAGATGGAAATCGATAATATAAATAGTGCTGAATTCATATTTGGCAGAACGAAAAAAGAAGTACTAGCGAACACGATGATAGAGAGGGTGCCAAAAGGCCTAATTTCAATGATTAAATCTAACAACTTGGAAGATGATATCATGGAGACAGGTTTTGTAATCGAATTTACTACTAAGAACCCTAATAGTGACAAATATTCAGAGATTGAACGTTTAGTTAGTATTTCAGGAACTTTTGAAAGATATGGTCAAGCATTATATGCAGTAGATGGAGAAGATAGTCCTTTGAGATTTATTGACGTAAGTAAACCATGTGAAACTCCTGCAGTAATGCCGAGTAGAATATGGCTTTCCATTAGGCCTTTATCCCTACATGAAATATCATGGGGCTTAGAGAATAATATATTTACCAATGGTTCCAAAAATGTACATGAAGGTGAGCAGTTTACTTTGAATGATTGTGGTTTTAAAATTGAGAGAAGTGAAAGAGAAATAGCAACAAAAATAAAGAAGACTAATGAATTACCATTCCCAGGGCCTTCAGAAGTAAAATATAATTTTCTAAATTAATAAATCATATATTTGGAATTTAAGATTTTTTCTGAATCCCAATCGCTCAAATCTATTTCCATCTGAGGGGCATTTTTGCCCCTCATTTGTTTTAGCCACCAATTGATATCACGATCTTTGTGCATATTGTAAAAAGTATCTCTTGCAGTATCGATTAATTTTTGCATGTCACATGCGTGAGTTCCAAATGCATCATGTATTGATAAAAAGCTGAGATTTTCTATTTTATCATCCATTTCGTTAATGATGGAACGCATATGATAAGCATCTAGAGAATGAATAAAATTAGGAGTAATAGAAGATAAAATTCTATTTAATTTCCTTTGAGTTAATCGCTCAACCTCGAACTCTTTATACCTTGGAATGGAATAATTAAATCTTAATAGAACTCTTTCGATTTCACGAATAGATTTCTGTACATCTGGAGTATGGTCTTTTTTTGATTCTTCATCTAAAAAAGAGAGAAGGTCTTCCCAATAATTCCCAATTTCATCTTCATCAGTATCTGGGATCTTTAATTCAGGAGTATTCTCAATTTTGCTATTTATACGTTTTATTGATTTCTCCGGGGAAAAATTATTTCCTTCATTTCTTTTAACAGTAGTATACCAGTTCGGATCTAAAGAGGAATAAGAACTATTACGTTTTGTAGGTCCTCCGCTTCCACTAGTATCATTTCCAAAGGTGTCAATATAATAATTTCTAACTACAAATCCATCTTCTAATTCCCATTTTATGATATTTTCATGTTTCATAATTTCTCGATATTCTTTGTAGTCCTTCCCCCATTTTGTTGATTTAATCGTCTTCATAAGTATAGGTAATGATTTTTCAGCTTCATCATCGTACAATACTGCTTTTTTCAAACAATTAATTACTTCTTCAAAAACAGAATGAGTAACTTTATTTATTGATTTTTTATAGATTGATGCCAAATTCCTAGTAGTCAATTTATTTAATGTATATAAATTTTTTAATTCTTCTTTGGTTTTAATATCTTCAGACCAACAATCAAATTTATGACCTATAGTATTTTTATTTGAATCTACTATTTTTTCATACAAGTGAGAATCCTTTGCCCATATTTGTACTATTTTTTCATTTTTCAAAAGACCTATCCAGAATTTAATATATTTTTTATTTCTTTTTTTAATATTTTTATTTCTTTTTTTCGTTTTTTTATCTTTATTAATATAGAATTGCTTAGATAGATCTGCAAATTGATAATATCTATAATTGATTTTTTCCTTATTTTTCCAGTTAGCATATCCTTCTTTTATTTCCTGTGGTAAGTCTTCTTTACGACTCCAATCCTTGTTTGACCATTCCCGATCTATAATTTTATGTCCAGGCTTACCTTTGCCACCAGACCTTCCAGAAAGTGCCCTTACGATGTCTTTTGAACCATAACCTGTTGTAACTACTGGTTGCTTTGATAAACTTCTTTGAAAGAAGTAATCTTCTTTTTCAATTAATTCCATCTCTTCTTTTGAAAAATGATTTTTTAAAAGTTTTTTGAGATTATCATTCTTATTGTTTCGGTAATCAGATCTCGCATCCTCAGAAATATCCAAATAGAGATCTTGTATTTCATCATTCTTAGATGGTAAAATATTTACTAAAGTTGCTAATTCTTTATTCCTGACTAATGTAGAAATATGCTGAAAACCATTACAAGAAGCGTCAAGCCAAATTGGTAAACCAGTAGTTATTTCACTAAAATCAATATCATTTTTTTCTTTTTCTTTCCATATTCTATCTAGTTCTAAAATACTAGATAATCTTTGAAATGATTCGCTTTTGCTTTTACTTATTTTATCTAAACCAAGAATTTTTTTATTCGAGGGCAGATGTGGTTTCTGAGCAATCTTCCTAAGTTGCTCTACATTTTTTTTCACCCATGCTTCTCTTGCTTCAAATGATTCTCTTTTTACTGGCGTACCTCCAATCCAGTTTTTATTTTCTACACCATTAAACAAATTGTGGATGAATACATATAGCCATTTTAAACCATCATCACCTAATTTTTTCCATTCTTTGAATCTTATGAGTGACTTATCTATATCAGATCCTTGAGGGCTCAATTGGTTGCTTTTTGTATAAATTCTACCTCTAAAATCGGATATCCATGTATGCCAAAAAACATTAGCATTATGCTCAATTATTCTTTTGCAATAGGATAGGGAAGTTTGTCTTTCGAAATTAGATGGATGTGTATTTTTAAGATGTAAAAATGCATCTTTGAAATCTTGTTTTATTCTTATATCAGTTATATATCCTTTTTTATCTAGAATTTTTCCCTTTAGAAGGGTTGTGTCACCGTTTTCTTCAACTAACGTAATATCGCATATTGTTTCAAGTAAGTGTAAATTTATTTCCCATTGGGTATTTTGAAGAATATTTATCGCATTTATTATGCGTTCACTAGGATCTGCTCTTGGCGTCTTAAATTCTTCATAAATCTCATGATTAGTAATTAAACCTTGAATCCCTTTGGAAAGAAAACCTCCTTTTATTATTTCTGATTTAGAAAATTCATGCAATAATGGGGGGCAATACATATATCTATTTCTTTCATGACGAAACCACCTAAAAATGGCAGGTAAATCTTCTGAAGCAGCATTTTTCTTATCATATATTTTGTCTACAAAATTATCACTAAAAGTCTATAGATGAGGATAACTGCTTTTAGCATTATTTTTAGTTGCCCCAGAACCATCAGCTTTACTAAAATTATTTTCGTAGTCTAAAGCTGACATTTTTTTAATATTTAATACAGACGATCTCTTTGACCTAAAACTTCCTGTTTTTGATCTTGGTCCTATTGCTTTTGCCATATCAGTAGGTAAATGTAATTCTTTATTTTTGTACATCACAGTTTTTTTATTAGTATTAAATTCAAAACTAATATCTTCGACAAGTGAGCCATTTACTGTAATATCGCCGTCCTCAATAGCCTTTTTTACCTCAGCCTTTGAGGAAAATATTCCGCATTTGGATAGAAACTGATGTAACGTAAGCCAATCATTCTCTTTAACAAGTAATTCATTCAGAATATTACTTGCCAATTTAAGGCAACTGATATTGGTATTTTTAGAATCTGTTGTTTTTCTATTATTTTTAAGAGGTGTAAAACCTTTAGATTTAAGGATATCAATTTGCTTCTTGTCATGATCATCTAAATGTATTTTATCTTTATTTTTATAATAAATGGATATAACTTCTGACTTATATCGGTTAATTGTTTTTTCAAGTTCATCTGATAGATTTTTCAAGAATTGAAATCCTGGAATTTCAAATTCATTTTTCTCTCCTTCATTTTTTATTTTGCAATCCCTTATCAATACTTTGATTATATCTGTATATATCCAAGCCATCAAAGATTTACCAGTTAATATATTTAGACGTTTTATGTCTTTTACATAATCAACAATATTAACTTTCTTTTTATCTTTCCAAGGAATATTTTGTGAATCAAAGGCATATCTCCTATCATGTGGCAAAGCTTTCCTGTATTTTTCTATCTTATCCCATTTATATATCAAGTCAATTAGAAAAAGCTGCCTTAAATTCTTACCTTTAGAGAATTCAGTGTCTACATTGAAAAGTTTTAGTTCTAATAATTTGGATAAATAATCGTCCCCCAAACGATATAGTGCATCTATGGCTTGTTCTCTTTCATCCTCGGGACCATGTCCTTCTTCTCTCCAAAGAATCCGGTCAGATTTTTTTCCCAAAGATGAGTCTTCAACTTGTATTTGCAGCCAAACCTTGAATTCTAAGTGATTGGGATCATTTGCCATCTCTTCTCTTAATCTAAATCTAGGTTTATCAATTAATTCGTCTTTAGGATTATATTGGCCTTTTTTATTTTCTTCATCGCTTTTTAATTTGTCAAGAATTTCTTTAGATGTAGTATCAAATACTACTTTTTCCCCTTCCTTATAATTTCTTTTGAGATAAGTGGCAAAGCTTTCTTTCCATTCTTTGGCAGCCATCTTCCCATGTTCAAGATGATTTGGATATAACTATTGCCATGACTTCCATATGGATTTATTATTACAATTTTAAATAATAACTTACCAGTATAGAGGATAAATAATGTGGATATTTACAACTGAAGGATTTTTGAGCATAGTACAACATAAAAGTAAAATGGGTTATTTTCAAGTGAGATCTAGAACTATTGAGCCTTTGAAAATATATTGGCCTAATTTACAAGTTGAAGTTATTGACTGGGCAGACTATAGATACAGAATAACAATGAGAAAAGAAGATGCTATGCCAGTATTAATAGATTTAATTCTATCAATTGAGTATACAAATTTTAAGAATGCATGTGATGATTATCAATATAGAGTATTATTAGGTAATATATGGCGCCTATTGTTTGAATACCAAAGTAGAATAGAAAGTAATTTATTTAAAGATGATAAAGTTTCAATAGGAGAATTTGATAATGAATGAACACATAATAGATGAAAAAAGGAAAGAAATTGAAAACTCAATACTATCAGAGAAACTTATTTTATCAATGCCTGATAACGAATATAAAGGATTTGAGTGGTTAATAGACATTTTAGGAACTACTAAATTATGTGAAGCAAATAATCAAACAATAGAAATAAAATATTCAAGTAATATAATAATAATATTAGATGTAGGCCGTAGTATTCGAAATAGAATGCGGGGTGATTCGCACCTAGGATGTAAGATAGGTTGCCTCGATTCTAATCAAGAAGCTAAGACTGTATGCATTATGGCTACAGGACCTGGAACAGCAACAGATGCGTGTGCAACTTTCATACTATGGGCAGAAAATAAATTCGATGATTTTACCACTCCTAAAGACATTAAAAAAGTAATTTTAGATGTTATAGATTCATTTCTATCAAAAAAAGAGGAAATAGATGCTGGGCCAGAATTAACTACAATTGTAAATAGTAAAATCTCGATTATGCAAGAAAAACGTAGACAGTATTTCTCGAAAGCAAAGGAAATAAGATACAAGACCAATGGAAGATGAAGTGGATAATTTGAGTTGAGAATAAGAACTATTCAAAAAAAATCCATTCTGCCGTGTTTACTTCTTATCTCTATTTTTTCCCACCTATCATCACGCCTTACTCTCAGGTTTAATCTTCCATTCTCTATAGAAAGGGCCGTTGGAATAAAAACGTCCGCTTGCCCATAAATCATATTCCGCCCTTTATATAGGGTTTTCCAAACCTAGACTATATCACACCAAAAAAGAATTTATCTGAATGTATTGATTAAGACAATACAGAT
>Ga0209090_10002911_pt1 | contig 10781 bp, 15 predicted proteins | sample ArcticOcean_MG_C_9_FD_187432 | JGI IMG/M metagenome (GOLD analysis project Ga0209090, IMG submission 187432) | Marine microbial communities from western Arctic Ocean - ArcticOcean_MG_CB2_152 (SPAdes) (version 2) | ecosystem: Environmental > Aquatic > Marine > Oceanic | place: Arctic Ocean... | reverse complement strand
AAATATTTGTAGCACCAGGACCAGAAGTTGCAAAACAAACTCCAGGTTTTCTACTAACACGACCAAATCCATCAGCCATATGTGCTGCAGATTGTTCATGTCGTGTCAAAATATGTCTAATATCACATCGAGCAAATTCATCATACATTGGAAGATTTGCACCTCCAGGTAATCCAAATACTTGTTTGACACCTTCTTTTTCCATAGCTGTCATCAAGGCTTTTGCACCAGTCATAGTTTCCATAATATTGATTTAATTTCTCACCATAATTTAAAATGTTTTAAAATTTCAAGCACAAACTATCTAAATTTACTAATAATCTATCATTAACAGGTTTTTTATTCATAAATATTATCTAAAGTAGTTTTTACTCAGATAGACTTAAACAGATAATTTTTACATTCGAAGTGATCATTTTGACAGATAATGAAGAAATTATTAAAATCATAGAAACATTATTTGAATCAGGAATTACAAAAGATCTAAGTAAACTAAGAGAAATTCATTTAGATGATCCTAAATTTTCAAGTTTTAGCGACTTACCACCATACGATCTTAAAGATTATCAAACTACAATCGAATTAGAAGAATTAAGATTCATTAGCATATCAGATTATAATTATGAAATAAAAAATCCAAAAATTAGTATTTTTGAAAATTTTGCAATTGTAGCATTAGAATTAATGCAAAAAGGAATGTTAGTAGATAATAAAGCATACACAGGAGAATACATGGTAATTAATGGACGTGCAACGTTTGTATTAGTGAAGCAACCAACATGGAAAATTGCACATATTCATTTATCAAAAATTGATAAGTAATTTTAAATTATTTTTTATTTTGATTAGTGTTGTTTGGTTTTTTTGATTTGTTTGTGTTTTGATTAGTGTTGTTTGGTTTTTTTGATTTGTTTGTGTTTTGATTAGGATTTGGTTTTTTTGATTTATCATTTGCAGATAATTTTTTGTAAAGACTGTAAGCTTGTTCAACATTAGAATTACCATGAATAATTGAGCGTGCAGCTTTAATCATTGCAACAGGGTGTTCAGATTGCCAAATATTTCGACCCATATCAAGTCCTACTGCACCAGCCTTAATTGCATTGTATGTTAACTGTAAAGCATCACGTTCAGGAATTTTTTTTCCGCCTGCAACAATTATTGGAACAGGGCAAGATTCAACAACTTTTTCAAAATTATCACAATAGTATGTTTTAACAATATGTGCACCTTGTTCTGCAGCTACTCGACATGCCAAAGAAAGATATCTTGCATCTTTTCCTAATTCTTTTCCAACTGCAGTCACAGCTAAAACAGGCATTCCATATTTTTCTGCTTCATTAACTAATTTTCCTAAATTAACAATTGTTTGATACTCATATTTTGAACCAACAAAAATAGACATTGCAACAGCACTTGCATTCAAACGAAGTGCCTCCTCAAGTGAAACTGTAATATCTTCTTGAGACAAATCATCACCAATAATACTAGAACCACCAGATACTCTCAAAACCATTGGAGTCTCAGATTTTGGATCAACGGAAGTTCTTTGAACTCCTCTTGTAACCATTAAGGAATCACAGTATTTTAGAAGAGGGGCAATCACTTTTTTTGGATTTTCTAATTTTTCAGTTGGACCAAGAAAATACCCATGATCAACGGCTAACATTAATGCACGATTATTGTTAGGTTTGATAATTCTAGATAATCTATTTTGTAATCCCCATTCCATATCTCTTCGATTTTGAAATAAAAAAAATACCTTTCTTAAGCCTTTCTTATTTTGTAATGATAATTTTCATTGCATTATCACCACTACGCGCATGATCAAATGCTTTTTGAGTATCAGTTATGGAATAAGTATGAGTTATCAGTTGCTTTACATCAATTTGGGATGATTCAATTAATTCAAGTGCTGCTTTAGTATCAGAATCAGAGGCAGCATAACTTGTTACAAGAGTAATTTCTTTAGAGTAAACTTTACTCATATCCAAATTAATCATTGCACCTTTAGATGGAACACCAAACATCATTACAGTTCCTCCTTTTCGAACCATATCTATTGCATCCTCAAGAGCTTTTAGACTGCTAGTAGCTACTATAGCAACATCCACACCAAGATTATTAGTTTGATCTAAAATCTTTTGTTTACGATTTTCATCCATTGAAGATATAGATTCAGTAATATTGAATTTTTTTGCAAAATTTAATCTAAAATCATTTATATCAAAACAAAATATTTTAGAAAACTTTTTTGCTTGAGCAAGCATCACATGCATCATTCCAGTTGGACCAACTCCAAAAATGGCAGTAGAATCACCTTCTTGATATACACATTTTTTCCAAGCCCTAACACAACATGCCAAAGGTTCAATCATTGCAGCTTCTTCAAAACTTAATGAGTCAGAAATTTTTAAAACACCACCATGAGAAACATTCCAAGCAGGAACAATATATTCTTCAGATAAACCACAAGGGGACAAATTAGTTTCAGAATATTTTTTACACATTGTTTCATTACCATGATTACAAAAATTACAATCATAACAAGAAACATGATGATGTGTAAATACTCGATCTCCTTTTTTAAAATTAGTTACATCAGAAGCCACATCCAGAATTATTCCTGCAGGTTCATGACCAAGACGCATAGAAGGTTGACCGTATTGACCAAATAATTTTTCTAAATCAGAACCACAAATACCACATGCATGCATTTGAACCAAAATATCACCAGAATTCAAAACGGGTTTTTGAGTTTCATCAACAGAAATAATAGATGGTCCTTTTACTGAAGCAGTTTTCATGGTATAACATCAAGAAATTGAGTATAAGTAGATTAAATCAGACGCCAAGCTATTTCTTACATCGAGGAAATACGCTGACGCACGAAAATCAATTAAATTCTAGGTATAATTATTCATAAAAGGAATCTTTTGAATCATACCCTATCTACTGCATGCCCGCTCCATGTTCTATCAAACGCATGCAATAGACAACCTAAGCATTTGCATGCATTAGATAACAAATTACTTTTCCTACTTTATAAAAAACAAGTAGGTCTTTCCTTTCTTAATGAATAAAAGATAGACTGCTATTGAAATTTCATGTTAGATGCAAACAAAAAAAGGGAAATGATGGAAAAAATTGTAAAGGATATCATGCAACGTATGAAAGATCAAGGTATGTCAGATGAAGATATCCTCAAAACCATAGAGAAGATTTCAAAACAAGCAAAAGAAGATGACCCTACAAAAAAAGACACTACGCCCTAGAGTTCGTTACGGGATATGAAAAGCTGTTTTTAAAATCAGATTAATTTTCGTAATTAATATCTAGTTTTAATTTTTTGATATATCTTAATCCTGTTGCTCCAATGCCTAGCATTAATGCTCCAACTATGACCCAACCTACAACAACTAAATTTCCTGGACCTGTTATCACAAACATAAACGCTGCAAATAGCATTATGATTCCAGCAATAATTAGTAAATATGCGACTAATTTTGCAACAACTACTACCTGTTCACGGTCCATGATATACAAAGAAAATTGGGTTTGATATTGATTTCTAAAAATCAGTAATAATTTCCTAAATATTGTAGTGTGCGCGGGTGTGTTAGAAAATATTGACACTAGACACCGAGAATCTTTTTCAACATTACTCGATAATTGACTTCAGTTTTTTCACTTCCTGCAGCAGGCAATGCAAAAACAAGAGCAGATTTTTGTGCTCTAAGTGTAGTTAATTCATCATTAATTGGGGATGCAATATCATCACTAACTAAGACCAATCCAACATCAGAATCATCAGTTAATTTTGTAATTTCTGCCAAAGCATTATCAGAAGTTTCAGAAATTATACCAGGAATTCCGGCTAATTGGAAACTAGTTACAAAGGATTTACTGCCAACGGTAAATATTTTCATAGTTAAAATTTTCTGTATTCTAATTTAATCCTTTTTGGAAGGTATAGATCAAGAAAGGTTGATTTAGTTTATCAAATTAATGAGATTATGGCAGAAATTGATACTCAAAAAGAGGTTTATTTGTTCCTACATGGAAGAATGGATCTTAAAGAAAAAGCAATGAATGCTCTAATTACAAAGGGGTTCACAAATGAAAAAGTCATAATGGCATTACCAACAAAAGTTGGAAATGTTGGAGACTATATGGCAATGTTGTGGATGCCACCAAATCCAGATCACATAAAAATTCAACAAATTACTAAAGTTGATGAAGTTGAACCAGAAGGAATGGTGGGTCTTTGGAAAGGAGTTTCAAAAGACGATATAGATACAGTTCAGTTATAATTCGTCAACTAAATCCAGCACCAAAATCAGTGCCTTTTTCTAACATATCACTAGAATCTGAACTTTTTAATTTTCTATAAAGTAATGTTTCATAAACAATTTTCATTGCTTCCTCATCGTTAACATCACAATCAGATTTAATTTGATTTTTGTATTTTTCTAATTTTACAGGATCTTGTTCATCAGAAGAAATATCATCATGAACCATAAGATTTGCAATTTTTTCAATTTCTAAATTTTGTTTCTCTTCATTCATAATATTCATTATAATTTCGACTTATTAATACATTCGAATAAATAGAAATTAAAAACTTAATAATTTTAGAAAACAAATTTGTAGTATGGGTTTTGGGGAGAAAAAAGAAGGTAAGAAAGAGGGAAGAAAGCAAAAAGGACAGAAGGAGGCAGAACAAAAACAACGAATTAATAAATATAAAAAGAACCAACAAATTAAGAAAAAAAGTAAAAAACCAAAAAAATACTAGAATTAAAATATTTTTATAAATTTATCCATAAATAAGACAAAATAATTTTGAATATTATCAATTTTCTAACAATAAATAATTATAAATCAGAAATTAAACCAGATAAAAAATTAGAAAACTCATCATCAGAAAAAATGATTTGTTCAACTTTATTTTCATTTTCAGCAAATTGAATAGAATCTAAATGATAGCAAGAAGTTTTTCCATTTATGGAACCAAAATAAAACCCAGGACAAGAACAAAAACAACCTTCAGGATCAACCCAGTGTTCTTCACCCTTTCCTACTACAGTCCAAATTTTTCTTTGACTAGGCTCAAAAAGATGCAATTTTACACGTCTTTCAGAAACTAACAATTCAATTCTATCAGGATCTTTTTTCATATTGATTAATCACATAACACAGGTATAACCTTGATGTTTAAAAATAATAATTTTTTAAAATGATAAATTCAAAATATTAAAAAATAATCATTCAAATTTGTCATAGGGTTCAATTGGTTCTATAGTAGTTTTATTATGTTTAAGCCACTCTAAAGTTTTAACAAATGAATCTGCAAGTTCAATTGTAGTTAAAACAGGTATTCCCAATTCTAGAGACTTGCGTCTAATCTGATATTCACCATCAAGAACAGTTCCATCATCAAAAATTAGCTTTCCAAACTTTTTTGCGTGGTTTGATTTCTTTGTAGTAATTGTGACCCTCGTAAAGTCCTAATCAAAGCGAATTTAAGTTTTATGTGAAGTAAAGATAAAAGTGATTGATCGCATCAAAAATTTGAGCAATCAAAGTGCTTGGAATTCGTCATTCCATTTATGATAAGCACGAATCATTTCAGTAGAAACACTTGGTTTTCTTCTAGTCATAATATCCTTAAAATCAGTAGTAGTTAGTTCTCTTGGCCGTATTGGTTCCTCACCTTCAATAGGTTCATGATAATCAGGAGCATTGAAAATTTCATGAACAGTTTTAATTTGGGCGGCTTGACATACATCCTTGATGTCACTTGCACTGTATCCATCAAATAATTTTGCAAGTTCAGTATTATTGACATTGTAATTTTTACTTAGAGGAGCAGTATATTGTTCAAAAAGATTTTCTCTAGCTGCCAGTGTAGGTAATGAAACATAAATTCTCTTCTGGAATCTTCTAAGGAAAGGGGTATCAAGACTCCAGGGTTTGTTGGTAGCACCAATAACATAAAGCATCAATTGTTTTCCTTTGCCATTCACACCATCCATTTCAGTAAGAAATTGATTTCTAGATCTGACTTCACCACCAACCTCACTATTTCTAGCACCAAGTAGTGAATCAACTTCATCGATAAATAAAATTACAGGTTTACCTTCTTTCTCAGCATATTGTCTTGCCATAGCAAATAATTTTGAAACATTTTTTTCAGCTTCCCCTAACCATTTACTCATTAATGAAGACGCATCAACATTAATGAAATAACCATCCATTTCATTTGCAGTTGCAGCTGCTAGCATAGTTTTTCCAGTACCAGGTGGACCATAGAGTAACATACCTTTTGGCCATCCAAGCGGAAATAGATCAGGTCTTTTGGTAGGATAAATAATAGATTCACGTAATGCACTTTTAGCGTCATCTAATCCAATAACTTGATCCCAAGTTACATCAGGTTTTTCTTTCATAACAAGATCTTCAAAATCATTTTCATTTTCTTGTCTTTTTACAGATGCTTTTTGTTCAGTTTCAGAAGCTTTAGGATCTACTGCAGGCTCTACACCATGTGCTTGTTGTAATGCATTAATTCTATTATGATATGAATTACATCTTTCTTTGTAAATGGTATTTAATTTACTATTGGGGTATAATTGTAATAATTTAACAAGAGCATCAATTGCACGTTGATAATGAGTGATAGCCATTCCACGTGCACCTTGAGAATCAAATTTTATTGCTTCAGAAGCATATTTGCTGGCAGTATTTTCTAATTCTTGTGGTGCTAAACTCATATCAATTACCTTGTAGTATGTCCTGAAGAATTTTGTTGGTATTCTATAGTGTTAATGTCTGTCACAAAATTGGTTAAATTAATTCCACTTGTTTCCCCATGATCATAGTCAGGACCATTGGAGAAATTATTTTTAAAATCAGATTTTGTATCAATACGAGTATGTAAATCCTTGACTTTGTTAATGGAATCTTCAGCTGAAAGTATCAATTCAGAAATTTCATCATCCAAATTATCCATAGAATTAGTAGTTTCAGTAATAATAGATGTAAAATACTGCAAAATTGAACGCATTTCCTTTTTATCAGCATATTTACACATCATAAAATCAGCAATTCCAGCAATTTTATTTAAATCCTGTAATTCATCTAAAGTGAGATTATCAATTTTATCATCATCTGAAGATTTTACCTCAGATAATTTCTTGTCAATTATGGAGGATAAAGAACGAATACGGTCAATATCCTTTAAAAAATTATGTTTAGAATTTAGCATTATCAAACATTGGATAATTTAAAAAAATCAACAAGAGGGTATTGCTTATTTAATTTAGAGTCTGCCATCAATTTTACTTCATCAAGTAACATAGTGGATTCATCATTAGATTTAGTAAAATCAAAACGTGCCTTAGTGAGAACAGCAGAATCCAACACTATACTACCAAGATGTACAGATAATTCAGATAATTTTTGACTGGAAATAGATGAAATAATAAATAATTGAGCACTAACATTCCTAATCATAGGGATAGACGAAGGTAAAATTTTAGGAATACTTTGTATTCCAGAGATAGAACCAATTTGATTTTGAATTTGAAATAATACTTCCAAAGAAAAAACCATCAAATGTTCTAATTTAATACTCTTAAGATGAGAATCATCCATTTCATCGAAATTAGTAACAAGGTGTTTATTTAAAAATTTTAAATCAGCTCTTTGTTTTTGAAGAATATCAATAATATCAGTAAGTAATTTAACAGAATAATCTAATCGGGGTACAAGAGTAACAGAATGAAAAGTATTTTCAGATTCGAGTGTATCAATACTACATTTTACTAACATACTATACTGTTAAGGGATATTTTGTATTTGAGGGCAGTGTAACAATTATTTTAGTAACCACAGTGACACCCATCAAGAGATACAATTTTGATTTTTTTTGAGCATTTGTGTAAAGGAATTTAGCTCTCAATTTTACCTAATAACAAATATAGTAAAAACATGGAAAATGATCAGGTATTAACAGTAAGTTTAGAAGAATTTGGGCTCAGTAAATACGAATCTCAGGCATATGTAGCATTAATTTCCAAAGGGACCATATCAGCAAGTGAATTAGCTTATTATTCAGAAATTCCAAGAACAAAAATTTATCCAACGTTATTAAAATTGGAAAATAAAAAATTGGCCATCATATCAAAAAGTAAGCCAATAATGTGCACTGCAATTTCACCAGAAGATGCATTTGATGGAGTAATTCATGAACAAATTAACAAAGTTAATGCAATGAACACATTAGTTTCAAACTTAAAAAAAGCAAGTGAGGAAAGTAGAAAATCAAGGGGATCAGAAGAAAAAAGGTATTTTCACATTAGTGCAAACAAAGTTTTAAGCCAACTTCAAACAATGATCGAAGGTTCAAAATCATCAATTAAAATAATAACAGACCAAGGAGGTTTTGGATTATTAGCTGAATGCAAAGAACAACTAGGAGGAGTAATTCGTAGGAATTTAGAGGTTAAAGTAATTATCCCAGCATCACAGATTTGTTCAGAATCATACAGGGTAATTCCAGATGGAGTGGAAATTAAAACATCAGATGTCACACAGAATTGTTTTATTTTTGATGAAACAGAATTACTGATGATAAATAATGATAACGGTAAAGGTGCAATTTTTTCATCAACGGATATCTTAGGAATTAATCAAGAAAAAGTATTTTCAAATATTTGGAAAAACTCAATTAAAACAAAGGTTGTTGCAGATATGACAAAATCAGAAGCACATGAAATTTATAAAATTATTAAAATTATTAATGAAGTAGGATTGATACATATTCTAAATTCTACAATGATATCAAAAAAACCAGAATTAGATATGATAAAGTTATTAGAAAAAAATGGAATAAATTTAAAATTAAAAGCATTAGATGATGTTATTGAAATGATTGATGCAATTATACAAATTACATGTTCAGGACACGTTAATTTTGAAGCTAATACAAAAAATATTACAATAGAATCAAAACTAAATAGCGGTCATTCATTACCATGGGTTTCAATTTTAGATGGATATTTACAGAAACAAGGTTACAAGACAAGAGTAGTGTATCAAAATAACTCCAATAAAGGAGAAAAAACACACATCAAAATTAGTAAAAATTAAAATCAGACTCAAAAAAGATCAATGTATTGATTGAAGAAAAAATAAAATCGTTAGGAATAACATTACCAACCCCACCAACACCAGCAGGATCATACATTCCAGCAATAAAAACAGGAAATTTACTATTCATTTCAGGTCAAATTCCAATGGAAGAGGGAAAAGTACTATTCACAGGAAAAGTAACTGATGAGAATTTAAAAACAGCTCAAAAATCAGCAAGAATGTGTGCAATCAATCTTTTATCTCAAATAAAAAGAGAACTAGGTAGTTTGGACAAAGTTACAAAAATTGTCAGATTGTCAGGATTCGTAAATTCAGATGCTGAATTTTATCAACACCCTAAAGTAATTAATGCAGCATCAGATTTATTCTTTGAAATATTTGGGGATAAAGGAAAACACTCAAGAATTGCAGTAGGGGTTGCATGTTTACCTTTGAATTCAATGACTGAAATTGATGCAGTAATTGAATTTTCAGAATAAAGAAAAATAATTTTAAAATAAAAAATTAAGTAAAAATATTATTTTATTTTTTTATTTAATTCAGTAAGGAATTTCTTAATTTTTGGTTTTGGAACTACAGCGCCACATGCTTTATCATGACCACCTCCAGAACCACCAAGACTAGTTGCCAAAAGATTAACAATTCTGCCCAAGTGAACTTTACAATTCTTAGAACCTCTAACTGAAACAGCATAAATTCCATGATCAATTCTTTCCTTGTATGCAACTCCAACATCTTTTCCAGATAATCCCATTACAAAATTTACAGCGCCACTTGCACCAGAATCTAAAATTTCCATATGTCCAAGATTAGTCATCGTTTTCATACCTTTTTTGACTTTAGCAATCATTTGAGATAATTTTTCTACCTGAATTTGTGCAAATTCAAAAGTATTTGGAATATCATGAGGGAATTTAGAATCAGATAATTCTTCTACTAAGTATTGGAGATAATCAGGTTCTCTTTGATGTCCAACAATGTTGTAAGTCATCACAGTTGCACTAATCAAAGCAAATTGTCGGTCATAAATTTGAAGTAATTTAGAGCCTAGAGGTCTATCTTCCATGTAATCAGTAATTGCAGCACATGTTGCAACAAAAGAGGCATGATCGCTTAATTTTGATTTGTATGTAGCATAGACTTGAACAGTAGTACATTCGTTAATATCATGAATGACTTTAACTTTGAGTTTTTTCAAAGCAGATACAACAGTTGGATCAATATCATGATGATCAATGTAAGTTATTGAAACTTTATTTTTTCTCATCCGACCCATTAAATCAATAAATTCATCTTGTGTTTTTTTACTCAAACCCAAATCACAAATAAATAATGTTTTCAATTTTTCATCTAGTACAACTTGGTTTAATGCTTCCATTTGACCAGGATAATCTACCAACATAGAATCACCACCAAAAGCTTGTCGAATTAATGCAGCAGAGCTAATCCCATCACAATCTTCCTTGTGTGAAATACAAATTACTTTAGTTCGTTGAGGTGTAGTTACTTTTTTAGCTGGTGTTTTTTTAGTTACTTTTTTAGCTGGTGTTTTTTTAGTTACTTTTTTAGCTGGTGTTTTTTTAGTTACTTTTTTAGCTGGTGTTTTTTTAGTTACTTTTTTA
>Ga0209090_10002907_pt1 | contig 10785 bp, 8 predicted proteins | sample ArcticOcean_MG_C_9_FD_187432 | JGI IMG/M metagenome (GOLD analysis project Ga0209090, IMG submission 187432) | Marine microbial communities from western Arctic Ocean - ArcticOcean_MG_CB2_152 (SPAdes) (version 2) | ecosystem: Environmental > Aquatic > Marine > Oceanic | place: Arctic Ocean... | reverse complement strand
AAAATCTAAAAAAAGAGAACACAACAAAACCGGTAATGCAACCTGTAATGCAACCGGTCGTTCAACAACCCGCGCAACCGGCCATGCAACCGGCCATGCAACCGGCCATGCAACCGGCCATGCAACCGGCCATGCAACAACCCGTGCAACCGGCCATGCAACCGGCCATGCAACCGGCCATGCAACCGACCATACAACCGGTCATACAACCGACCATGCAACCGGCTGCCATATCGAATTTTAGAATTTTAAATAGTCAAGCTCCTCCATACAGTACAATAAAAAATGGTTCAAAGCCAACTTATCGCGAATGGATAAAAAACAAAAATTTAAATAATACAACATTAAAAAAACAGATAAATAATGAAATTAAAATCAACGATAAAGATGATATAAATATAAATACAGAAAGGAGTGTTAAATTACAAGAGTTAAAAAAAGTGTATAAAAAAAATGGTTCTCTCCCCAAAAAATATATTAAGAAACAAATAAAAACAATAAAATATAAATTAGGAAAAAATGGTGATAAGGTTTCTGTTTTAATTAAAAATAACGAAACGCGTAAAAAGATAAAAAGGGAATGTGGAATTTTAAAACAAACAAGTATAAAAGATATAAAAGACTATTTGCGCAAACAGAACCTTTTGAAAGTTGGAAGTATCGCACCAAATGATGTATTGAGAAAAATGTATGAACAAAGTATTTTAAGTGGAGAGATTAATAACAAGAATGGTGATACATTAATACATAATTTTTTTAATTAAATATAATCATAATAAAATTTAAGGGGTAATAAAAAAATTAACGTGTAATTATCTTATTGTTTGTGTAATATCTTATTAATTAAAATACATAAAGAAAAACATATATTTTATATAGTATAAAACCAATGGCAATTGTTATTGATTATTTAGATTATACAAATAAATATCAAAATGAATATGGAGAGAAAACATTGGTGTTAATGCAAGTCGGTGCTTTTTTTGAAGTTTACGCTTACAAAGATAAAGAAGGAAAAATTAGCGGAAGTAAGATTGAAGATTTTTCAAGAATTAATGATTTTATTATAACTGTAAAACAAAAGGTAATGTATGAAAAACAGCCAGTAGTAATGGCGGGATTTAATATGTTATATACAGATAGATACGTTAAAAAACTCCAACGAACCGGATATACAATTGTAATGGTTACCCAAGATATTCAAGGAAAGAATACAACACGAAGTGTCTCCGAAATAATAACACCAGGAAGTTATTTTTCAATTGAAAGTGAAGAATTAACTAACAATTCAATGTGTATTTCCATACAACATAATAAACAAACCCCATATTCCCCCGAAAATCTTACTTATGGAATTGCGATTATTGATATATTTACTGGAAAAACGTCTATGCATCAATTTAATTCGACGTATTATCATAATCCTTGTACTTATGATGAGCTCGAGAGACAAGTTGCGATTAATCAACCAAGTGAATGCTTAATTAAATCGAATTTAGATAATAAAATTTTGAATGATATTATTTCATATGTTAAGTTAGACAATATCAAAATACACATTATTACCGATAATAATGATGATAATGATAAGGCTATAAATAAAATGTCAAAAAATGCTTCTAAGCAAGTTTATCAAAAAGAAGTTTTTGAAAAATATTTTCCTAATTTAGATGAAAATATTTATTTAGATGCAATTCAAAAAACTCATGATATAGCAACGATATCTTTCATATTGTTGATCGAATTTATTACTCAGTGTAATCCAGATTTGACATCGAGATTAAACGAACCTATTTTCGACACTAACAACGATAAGCTAATTCTTGCAAACCATTCTTTAAAGCAATTAAATATATTAGAAGAAAATAAAAATTGTAATAAATATGATTCAATCGGCAAATTATTAAACAATTGTATAACTTCTATGGGAAAACGTCAGTTTATGTATAATTTGCACAATCCAATCACAAACGAAGAAACTTTAAATAAATCATATAAAATGACAGAAGAATTTTTAAAACACGAAGGTTATGAAGATATGAACGAGTGTTTGAATGATTACAGAAGTATCATGAGTGGAATTAAGGACACAGAAAAATTTAAAAGAAAGTTTGTTTATAAGAAAACGACACCCAAAGATCTTTATGTTTTATACGAGGACTTACTTAAGATAGTAACCATATGTAATAAAACAAATAAAAATAAATCTATTCACGATTATTGTTGTAAAAATACTAACCCAAATAAAGAATGTAATAAATTAATTTCCGAATTAAATAATACTTTTAATATTGAGAAATGTTTGAAAATAAATGATTTAAATCCAGATAAACTTTCTAATTTAGATCCGTCGGAATTGGATATTATAAAAAAAGGTGTTAATGAAACCATCGACGATTATATGAAAGATTGTTTGGACAGTCGTATCATTTTGGATTCAATACAAAATCATTTATCGACGATGATCTCAATGAAAGAAAATAAAAAGGGTTCAGCCTCCTATGTTAAACTCCACACAACAAATAAATCCGATCCCATGCTAATAATAACATCAAGAAGGAAAACATTATTAAAATCGTGCATAGAAAGTATACGTCCTTCGGAACGTATTATTAATATAGAATATAATTCTTACGATAAAACGGTAAAACATATCACATTTAATTTGGATGAAATAACATATTCTAATCACAATAATAATAAGAATTCTATTATTATATCAAGCAAAACAATTGATGATATCATAACAAAGGTTCAAAAGTCTATTTATAAATTAATTGATAACATCATTTCTTTTTTAAATGATTATAATGAAACTTTTTTGGATCATTTTGATTCTCTCCAAATAATTACTTCGTATATAAAAGAAATTGATATTTTACAGTGTAAAAGTTATACTGCACATAAATATAATTTATGTAAGCCCGAAATAAAATCAAAACACAATAAGGCGTTTGTATCTTTCACCGAAATAAGGCATTTGCTCGTTGAACAGTTGAATACACAAGAATTGTATGTAACTAACGATTTAACACTTGGAACAAATAAGAAAAATGATTATAACGGTCTGTTATTGTATGGGACTAATGCTGTGGGCAAGACTTGTTTTATAAAATCAATCGGTATTGCTGTTATAATGGCACAAAGTGGCTTATATGTTCCGTGTTCCACATTTAAATTTTCACCATATAATGCGATTTTTACTCGGATTTTGGGGAACGATAACTTATTTAAAGGATTATCCACATTTGCTGTAGAAATGTCTGAATTAAATACCATTCTAAAATTGTCAGACGAAAATAGTTTGATTTTAGGTGATGAATTGTGTTCTGGTACTGAAAACGATTCGGCTCTAAGTATTTTTACATGCGGTTTAGAATATTTACATAAAAATAAAAGCACATTTTTATTTGCAACACATTTTCATGAAGTAGCACATTATGAAGAAGTAAAGAAATTAGACAAATTAAAATTAATGCATATGACCGTAAAATATGATAAAAAAAATAACAAATTGTCATATAATAGAAAATTAAAAGAAGGTTCTGGAGACACTATGTATGGATTGGAAGTTTGTAAATCATTAAATATTCCAGATGATTTTTTATCACGAGCACACGAAATAAGAAATAAGTATAACATAAGCAGTAATAATATTTTAATGAGCGATGGAAGTCATTTTAATAAGAAAAAAATTAAAAAGAAATGTGAAAAATGTAACGAAAACATGGGCGAAGAAATTCATCATTTACAACATCAAGTAAATGCCAATAATAGTAATTCATATATTAAATCGTTTCACAAAGACCATGTTGCAAATTTAATTAATGTATGTGAAAAATGTCATAACGAATTCCATAAAAATAACAAGCAACATAGAAAGGTGAAAACTACAACGGGTTATGATTTAGAAGAAGTAGAAGATTAGTGTTATTAAAACTTTATTATATTAATATAATTTATATATTAATATAATTTATATGAATACAAATACAAATACAAATACAAATACAAATACAAATACAAATAATAATATTAATATTAACGATAATGATAATATATTTAGTGATGCCAGTGATTTAATTTCAAAATCTATATCTGATGCAGGCGATGTAATAACAAAGTCATCGAACGATTTAATTGAAAATACAACAAGCGCTATTAATGATGCAGGCGATGTAATAACAAAGTCATCGAACGATTTAATTGAAAATACAACAAGCGCTATTAATGATGCAGGCGATGTAATAACAAAGTCATCGAACGATTTAATTGAAAATACCGCTAACATATTATCACCTGGGTCAGAAATAAAGGATACTATTCCAAATATGGATAGTGCTAACGAGAGTTTATTTACTGCTGATACGAAAACAACTACAACTACATTAAATAGTGGAAATTTTTTAGAAATGGTTGTAAATTATTTGAGAGAAAATGGTATATATATATTATTAATAATATTTACATTTTTATTTTTAATATCAATGTTCTCTATTTTAGGAATTAATACAGAAAAAGAAAATAGAAAAAAAAATGATGCCAAGCAAAAACAGAGTGATGGTGGCGGCGGCGGCGAAGAGGATGTAGATGATGACAAAGATAATAAATATTCAAAGGTTGTCACCGTAGAGGGGTTTAAATCGGACGTTGATTATAAATATTATATAAATAAAGAAATATAATATATTTTGATTTAATATAAATTGATATATAAATAAAGTATATTTATATATATTAATATGATTATTCCTGTTAAATGTTTTACATGCGGAAAAGTATTAGCAGATAAATATCGTTATTATAAAGAGGAAGTAAATAAGGCGAATAGTAACAATGAGTCTGGTGTAGATGATATTATTTATTTTACTACAGATAATACCGACAAAACAATTAATGGACGAGTATTGGACGATCTTAAATTAAACAAAATATGCTGCAGAAGACACATGTTAACGCATGTTGACATCGAGTAATATAAATACATTCAATGAAATATTTAATGAAATATTTAATGAAATATTCAATGAAATATTTAATGAAATATTTAATAATATATTAATCAAATATAATATATATAATGATTAAAACAAAAAAAATAAAATTATCAATTAATCGTCGTTCAAATAAAACCCGTTTAAATAAACGTCGTTCAAATAAAACCCGTTTAAATAAACGACGATCAAATAAACTTCGTTTAAATAAACGCCGTTCAAATAAACGCAGTTTAAATAAACGTCGTTCAAATAAAAGACAAAAAGGTGGAAATAATATGTTTCGCTCGAACATTTTACCGACAGATGTTGTAAATGCGGGACGCGGTATTTCACACGCAAGCGGTTCGTTGATGAATAATTTAAAGGGAATTTCGGTTTCGCCATCACCTTATCCAACATTAGATCATCCAATTGATAATCCTGTAAGTTTAGCATAATTTTTTAGAATATTTTTTTACATAATTATTATATATTTTTCTATTAATATATCATAATGAAAGTAATGAAAGAAATTAACAAGTTATGTCAACCAGCATATTTATATTTACTATTATCTATTGTTGGTATGGTAAGCATGATGATTCAAAATTTGGGCAACACCGATAAATACTGTGTAGGAAATTTCGAGTGTGCCGTTCCCAATACTTCAATGGTATTTGTTGCCAAAACTATATATGTATTATTTTGGACGTTTATATTAAACACCCTTTGCAAAGCGGGTTACAAAAATGTATCATGGTTTATTGTATTAATACCATTTATTGTTATGGCAATTTTAATCGGAATGCTTATTATAAACGGAGGTTTTACTTACATAAGTGTTTAAAATACTATCCAAATAAATAAATTATTAATTTAGTTATATATATAATGAAATTAAGTAAAAATTTAAAAAAAATTGTAACAATGCCAAATATGTTATTTATTTTAGCATCAATAATGGCTTTAACAATTATTTGCAAAGAGGATATTAACGAAGGATTAAATGATACAGAGAACGCTGGTCGTGGTAAAGCGCCGTTAGGTGTAGTAATTGTTTTTTTCATTTTGATGTTTTCTTTTGTTTTTATCCGACCCAGGTAGAGGTCAGATGGGGTTATACGCAGCGAAAAATTAATTTTACCAATGTATATCAAATAAAAACCTTATTTAATATATATATATATATATATAATGAAATTAAGTAAAAATTTAAAAAAAATTGTAACAATTCCAAACATGTTATTTATTTTAGCATCAATAATGGCTTTAACAATTATTTGCAAAGATGATATTAACGAAGGATTAAAAACAATGATGATGAGACAAAACCAAGCAACTGATACAGAGATTGCTGGTGGTGGGGGTGGAGCGCCGTTAGGTGTAGTAATTGTTATTGTCATTCTTGTTATAGGTGCAGGGTTATACGTAGCGAAAAATTAATTATACCAATGTATATCAAATAAAAACCTTATTTAATATATATATATATAAAATGAACTTTATCAAAAGTTTAAAAAAATTACTAACATTACAAAACGTTTTATTTATTTTAGCTTGCTTATTTACGGTAAATATTATATGCAATAATAATATTAATATTAATGAAGGTTTACAAAATAATTCAGATCCAAGTAAAACATTATTTTTAGTTTTTATTATATTAATTATTATAGCTATTGTGTTGGTCGCATCGCAAAATAAATTACGGTAAATATTATATGCAATAATAATAATAATATTAATGAAGGTTACAAAATAAATCAGATCCAGGTAAAACATTATTTTTAGACTATATTTAATCGTGATAAATATAGTCTAAAAATATATACATATTGTATATTATAATGAATGAAAAGTTACTTGTTCAAAATGTAATTGATAAATATTTTAACGATAATCCTGATTCATTCGTTAAGCATCATTTAGATTCATATAATAAATTTTTTGATCACGATATTAAACGCGTATTTAAAGAAAATAATCCTATTCAAATAATGAAAGAAAAAAATATTGAAACTGATGATTTTAATTTTAAATGTAAATTATTTTTAGGAGGAAAAAATGGCGATAAATTATATTATGGAAAACCTATAATTTACGATGACGACAAATCCCAATTTATGTATCCTAATATTGCAAGGTTGAGAAATATGACATACGCAATAACAGTTCACTATGACGTTGATGTCGAGATTATTATAGCGAATAAACAACAAACTTCGAGCAATGAAAAAGAAAACTTACAAGAAGTAAAAAATATTACTTTAGAGAAAATATTTCTTGGACGGTTTCCTATAATGTTGAGGTCCAATCAATGCGTGTTAAAAAATTTAACAAAATCGGTGCGTTTTGAATTAGGGGAATGTCGCAATGATTATGGTGGATATTTTATAATTGACGGAAAAGAAAAATGTATTGTCTCTCAAGAGAAATTTGCAGACAATATGTTATATATAAAAGATAAGGTTAACGAAATATACAGTCATTCTGCTGATATTAGATCTGTTTCTGAAGATTCTTCCAAACCAATAAGAACATTACAAGTAAGAATGGTTGCTCCAACGTCAACATTAAGTAATAATAATATAGTTGTTAATATTCCTAACGTGAGAAAACCGGTTCCTCTATTTATTTTAATGAGAGCATTGGGTATTGAGTCAGATAAAAGTATAATTGAAACGTGTTTATTGGATTTGGAAAAAAATAAATATTACATGGAATTGTTAATTCCCTCTATTCACGATGCTAATAAAATGTTTAATCAAAATGTAGCGTTAAAATATATTGCTTCTCTTACAAAAGGTAAAACTATTCCTCATGCATTAGAAATTTTAACCAATTATTTATTGCCGCATGTTGGAGAGATGAATTTTAAGGATAAAGCATATTTCATTGGATATATGGTTAAAGAATTGTTGCGTGTTTATAAAAAAGATATTAAACCAACTGATAGAGATAATTTTAAATATAAAAGAGTAGAATTACCAGGTAATTTAATTTACGATTTATTTAATGAATATTATAAAATACAACACAAGAAAATTTTTCAAAAAATAGATAAGGAATTTCATTATAAGCAAGGTATTTATACAAAAGATTTTGCTTCGTTAATAGAATTAAATTATAAAGAATTTTTTGCCGAAAGATTTGTAGAAGACGGATTTAAGAAAGCTTTTAAAGGAAATTGGGGCGCAACTGCTCATACTAAAAAAATGGGATTAATACAAGATTTAAATAGATTATCATATAATTCGGCCATTTCACATTTGCGCAAAATAAATTTGGATATTGACGCAAGTGCAAAAATAATAGGTCCACGATTATTACATTCAACGCAATGGGGTATTATAGATCCGATTGATACGCCCGATGGTGCCAATGTAGGCCTTCACAAACATTTAGCGATTACTGCAAATATTACAAGTGGGTGTTCCGCTTATCCGATGATTAAATGGTTGCGTAAACATATTAAATACACGTTATTAACAGAAAATTCTCCATCTGATATTTCACAAATGTGTAAGCTATTTGTCAACGGAAATTGGATAGGCGTATTAAATAATCCATCTGAGTCATTAAAAAAAATAAAACAATATAGACGTAGTGCATTAATTCCTATTTTCACCAGTGTTAATTGGGATTTAACCGAGAATGTTATTAATATTTATACTGATTCTGGAAGATTATGTAGACCTATTTTTTATAATGATAATAACAAGGCAAGTTATAATAAAGATTTTATAATAGAAAAAATAAAAAAAAATGATTTTTCGTGGGAAGAATTAGTTACCGGATTTGCCAAAAAAAACAAATCTTTTAATTACAACGATTTATGTGCATATATGAAAATTAGCGATTTGTATAATACAAATAATTTGAATGAGCTCGAAGAAACAAAGGCCGTAATAGAATATTTAGACACCGCCGAAACAGAGACCACGTTGATTTCATTTAATCACGAGGATATGGAAAAAAAATATTTTACTCATTTAGAAATTCACCCCTCGTTATTATTGGGTGTTATGGGTAATCAGGTAGTATTTCCTGAAAATAATCAATTGCCGCGAGACTTGTTTGCTTGTGGACAGATGAGACAAGCGGTCTCCTTATATCATTCTAATTTTCAAACCCGCATAGATACAATGGGTGTTGTTCTGAATAATGGTCAAATACCGTTAGTTAAAAGTAGAATTCTCAAACATATTAATAACGAGGAACATCCATACGGAGAGAATGTGATTACTGCCATTATGTGCTACGGTGGTTATAATGTAGAAGATTCTATTTTGTTTAACGAGGCCTCTGTTAAAAGAGGTTTATTCAGAACAACATATTTTAATATGTATCAGGATAGGGAGGATAGCTCTACTGTTGGTAATTCGGAAATTAATTCATTCTTTACCAATATTGAAAATACTAATGTTACAAGATTAAAACCCGGTTATGATTATTCTGATTTAGACGATAATGGATTAATTAAGGAAAATACGCTATTAGATGACAAAAAAGTTATGATCGGCAAAGCGACATCGAATATTAACGATCCAGACACATTTACAGATGCTTCGGTATTTTCAAAAAAAGGACAGCTCGGTTATGTGGATAAAGTTTTTGTTAGCGAAGGAAGCGAAGGATTTAGAACCGCGAAAGTTAGAGTCAGGCACGAAAGAATACCTAACATTGGAGACAAATTTTGTTCGAGATGTGGACAAAAAGGAACTATTGGTTTGGTAATTCCAGAAGAAGATATGCCTTTCACAGAGGATGGCATACGACCCGATATTATAATTAATCCACACGCGTTTCCATCTCGCATGACAATCGGTCAATTGGTGGAAACACAAATGGGCAAGGCATGTCTTATCGCAGGAGGTTTTGGTGATTGTACTGCGTTTATGAACGAAGGACCAAAACACGAAATATTTGGTAAAGTATTATCGGATTCTGGGTATAGTTCTAATGGATGTCAGATATTGTATAATGGAGAATCGGGAGAACAAATACAAGCTGATATATATGTGGGTCCATCATATTATATGAGATTGAAACATATGGTCAAAGATAAAATAAATTATCGTTCTAAGGGTCCAAGACAAGCGTTAACACGTCAAACCGTCCAAGGTAGGGCAAACGACGGTGGACTACGCATAGGAGAGATGGAGCGCGACGGTATCATTGCTCATGGTGCTACTAAATTTCTACAAGAATCTATGCTTGTTCGTGGTGATGAATATTTTGTTGCTATATGTAATCAGACAGGTATGATAACAATATATAACGAAAGTCGTAATTTATTTATGAGTCCGTATGTTGATGGGCCAATAAAGTTCGCAGAAACTATAGACGACACATCCATTGGCAACATAGAAAATATTAGTAGATATGGAAGATCCTTTAGTATTGTCCGAATACCATATACTTTTAAATTATTAATTCAAGAATTACAAACGATGAATGTGCAATTAAGAATAATTACAGATAAAAATATAGATAGTTTATCGTCAATGATTTCATCCAATAATATTATTAATTTGTTGGGAGATGAAGCAAATCCTCTAACAATTGTGAAAGAAACAAGAGATAAATTGAATAAAAATAAAAAAAGCAATATGTATTCACAAGAGGACAATATTAAATTAGATAATATAGAGGACGATTTAGAAGAAATAAATATATCTCAACCAACCACTAATGTTGATATTAATACAAATCAGGCCAGCCCCACATACGCACCAGCCAGCCCCACATACGCACCAGGCAGCCCCACATACGCACCAGGCAGCCCCACATACGCACCAGGCAGCCC
>Ga0209090_10002902_pt1 | contig 10794 bp, 5 predicted proteins | sample ArcticOcean_MG_C_9_FD_187432 | JGI IMG/M metagenome (GOLD analysis project Ga0209090, IMG submission 187432) | Marine microbial communities from western Arctic Ocean - ArcticOcean_MG_CB2_152 (SPAdes) (version 2) | ecosystem: Environmental > Aquatic > Marine > Oceanic | place: Arctic Ocean... | reverse complement strand
ATTGGGTAAACCTGCGAGTGGGAACGTGGAGAAGAACAAGAGTTATAAAGGGAAAATGAATTACAACAACAACAACAACAATAATAATAATTACTACGGAGGAGGAGGTGGTGGCGGTGGTGGAGGATACGGAGGAGGATACGGAGGAGGATACGGAGGAGGATACGGAGGAGGATACGGGGGAGGATACGGGGGAGGATACGGAGGAAGAGGAGGATACGGGAGAGGTGGATATGGCGGCAGAGGATTTGGAGGTGGTGGCGGCCGTGGTGGAGGTGGCTTTTTCGGCCAAAAGCAGAAAAAAGTAAAAGTGATACCGGAGAAGAAAATAGCGTACGGGAAGCAAATACGACGAGAGATGGACACGGGGCAGATCTCCCAAGCGTTCGTGTGGTTTGCAAAGTACACCACGGAGAAAATTAAACCGAAAATGGGGAACATTTTGCAAACCGCCAAATCTGGAACGGTGGACGAGGAGACGCACACAAAGTTGATTTTGAGATTGTTACAGGCGAATCACGCGAAACACGCGGCGTTTGTCGCCGAGAGCATGTCAAACGATAACTTCAAAATGTCGTTGAAGAAATTCTGCGAGATTTTAATGTCTGTGCCGTGTAGGTGCGATGTGGAAGACGCGAAGAAGCTCGTCAACGCCTTGTGTCCTTTGACGAAAGTCGTCGAGCACTCGGACGCCGCGACGGCGGGGTATTTCACGAAAAACGCGCGCTTGTTGTTGACAGAATTTTGTGAGGAGTCTACGCAAATTTTAGAGAGGATAGCGAAAAGGCCGCCGGCTGCGACTGATCTCGTCGCCACGGCGTCGACGTGGAAAGGTGGAAGGTTGTGTCTGTCGACGAAGCCGCAGGTTGGGCCGGACGGTGTCACGAAAATTCCAACGCCAATGTCGTGCTTACAAGGCCAAATAAATTTGGACGGGAAGCGCATTTTATCCGGCGGGGATTCCGTGCTGGTTCGGAAATACGTGTCACCGCCGAAAGCTATACCCCAAGTGCGGTCGTTCGAATCCTTGCCGGATTTATCCCCGGAAGCGGCGGATATGTATAAAGAGACGAAAACGATGGGTGATGATAATACTTTAGCTGAGAAGCAGCCACCACATCCGCCGCCTGCGCCGGACTCGTCACTCAAAGCGTCCGCAACGGCGTTTGTTCCGAAGGCACCACCATTACCATTCGCGCCGAGACCGCTCGATGCGCCCGAGGTTGAATTCGAAGAGTTTGAAGGCATCATCGAATTTGTAAATTACGAACAAACGGAAATTCACATCAACTTGGACCACGGCGAAGTGAAAGATATCATCGGTGAAGGCTGGAGCGTCGACAAGTTAGCGAACAGAGTTTCGTTTTCAAGACAGGTTGGAGCGATGCGAGATTTGCTCGAAATCGTCGATCCGACGAAGAAAGCAAAGTGCACGACGAACCCGGCGTTTCGAAAAATCTTAACCGCTGGATTCCAATACTCTGAACACGCGGAACCGGACGAAATCGATGCAAACAAAGGAGGCGTGACGCATTTAAACGAAATGAAACGCAGTTCATCTTTTGCGGAAGGTTTAGAGTCCATCGAAGAAGAGGAAGTGGCAAACCTTTGCGCGGAGGTAAACGGCGGAAGATACGAACACGTCGTACGAAACGTCACCAGACAATTCAACTTGAACGAGTCGCAACAACGGGCGGTATCGGCGACTTTAGAGCGCCGATTAAGTTTAATCCAAGGACCTCCGGGTACTGGTAAAACGCACACGTCTGTTGCCATCGTTCGCGGACTGATAGATATAGGCAGAGGACCAGTACTGTGTACTTCTGATAGTAACACCGCGGTGGACAACTTAGTGGAAGGCTTGGCGCGCGCCGGCGTTCGCGTCGTTCGAATCGGTCGTACCGAAGCCGTTCGTCAAGATCTTGCGATGTATCAAATTGAGAATATGGTTCCACCTGGATGTACAAAGCACGAAGCGTACGAAGCACAAATCAGAGCCGTAAGATACGCGCAGGCCGTGTGCTGCACGTGCGCTGGTTCCGGTAGCGACTTCTTGGATCGGATTAGTTTCTCCGCGGTGATGTTAGACGAAGCCTCTCAAGTCACGGAGCCGATGAGTTTAGTGCCAATCTCGAGAGGATGTCAACAGCTTGTTTTAGTTGGAGACCATAAGCAGTTACCGCCGACTATTTTATCTCGAGAAGCCGAGCTTGGTGGATTAACGCTTTCCATGTTCGATCGACTCGTGTCCTTAGGGGTTGTGCCGTACATGCTCGACACGCAGTTTCGCATGCACCCGGCTTTGGGTAAATTTCCATCGGACGCGTTCTACGATAAACAATTGAAAAACGGAACGCCTCGAGCGATGCGACCAACACCAATTGGTTTCAATTGGCCACAGCCAAATGTTCCTATTTGTTACATCCCAACGCACCCGACAAACGCGATGGAAAACAACGACTCGAATTCGTATTCCAACAGAGCGGAAGCAGAGTTAGTATTGGCGTATTTGCGTGGTTTCTTATCCGCGCAAGAATTACGACCGAAAGATATTGGGATTGTTACCCCGTACGCTGCACAAGTTCGTTTACTTCGGCAAATGATTCGCCGCGCCGGGATTCAAACCGGTGTCGATAGGAATACCGGCGAGTGCGGTATCGAAGTCTCCTCCGTCGATGGGTTTCAAGGACGCGAGAAAGAAGTCATGATAGTTTCCACGGTTCGAGCAAATACGAACAGAAGTTTAGGTTTCGTTTCCGACCCGAGACGATGTAACGTGACGCTCACGCGAGCGAGAAGAGGGTTGGTTGTCATCGGGCATGAGAACACGTTGCGTTGCGACCGAAAGGTTTGGGGACCGTACGTCCAATGGATGATAGAAAGCGGTCTAGCTTTGGGCATTAAAGGAAGACAAGAAAAAATAGCGGAAGTGAACGCCATCGAATGTGATTTAGACGCCGTTTCGCGACCTTTCGCGTTGTGATATAGAATCCATCATTAATTACTATACGTTTGTGAAACAGAAACGTTTCTTCTTTTACTACTCGTACACTTCTTTCTATTGTTGCATCTCTCTAATCTAAACATTGCTAAAGCTAAATGTAAGCTCTCTTTTCACTACCTCGAGCATCTACTTCTGGTCGTCGTTTTGAGCTTCTTCATCTTCTTCTTATTCGTCGTCGTCGTCGTCTCCTTCGTCGTCGTCGTGTTGCTGTTGATGTTGCTCTTTTTTCTTGGCTTTCTTTTGTTCCTCCCATTTCTTTCTCGCCCTTACCTCGTCTTCCTTCAACGCGGCGAACCAGTCGGCTTCGGCATCCCCGGACCAGTTATCGATCAAGTCGTTCTTATACTCTCTCTGCGTGTTCATGTGCGTCTTCAACTCTTGCAACAGTAACCCCTCGTAGAATTTCTTCCTCACGTCCACCGTGGTCTCCGTCGAAGGAAGATCCTTCGGTTTCATCTTCTTCAACAAAATTTACTCTTCTTTTTTTTTTGTGGGGACAAATAAAATTTACACCAATTTGATAAAAAAAACACTTTTGCAAAATGTACATTCATCATCATATTCATCTGTTCACGACATACATATCATAGTTAGTAAAGAAAAAGTGGTTTGCGAGATGATGACTGCTTTTGGGACACACATCGTCATCGCGACGACGACGACGATATCAAAAGCATTTTACCCACTCCACCACGGGAGAAGAGGAGGAGGAGGACCATCATCGACGAATTCAACAAGAAAATGTATCCATTTGTTGTCTGTGACGAACGTGGCAAACTCTTTTTGTGGGCAGCTTAGAAGACGAAGAATAGAACAACAACAACAACAACAACAACAACGACGACGACATCGAGATCGTGCGCTAGAAACGAGATCGTCATCAGACAACGAGAACACAGTCACAAATACGAAAGGGAAAATGTTGAAATGGTCGGACATAGACGAGAAAACGAAGGAGTTACCGGACGCGTCCGTGGCGAAGAAGATGCAAATAACTGGTGTGCACCACGTGGCGATTATCGTCAAAGATATGCAACGAACGATGGATTTCTACCAAGGCATATTAGGATTAGCGATTAATCCTGCGAGGCCGAAAGATAAGTTACCGTACGATGGGGCCTGGTTATGGATTGGAGACGAGATGATTCACATAATGGAACTACCGAACCCAGATCCGGACGACATCGAGTCTCGACCGACGCACGGCGGCAGAGATCGACACTTTTGCATCGGATGCATGGACATACAGCCGCTGATGGATGCTTTAGATGCGAATAAGATTGAATATACGAAAAGTAAATCGGGCAGACCGGCGATATTCTTCCGAGATCCCGATTCAAACACGTTAGAAGTTGTCGAGGGGTTGGAATGGCGCGTTTAATAAAGTCAATCGCACGACGATAATACGTAAATGATAAAGCAGTCATATTTTTCACAATCTATACAAACGCGTCTGTACTTTACCGCACGATTTCCCGCTCCGATCGATAGTACATGATTCTAAACTTATATCGTAACCTCTCACGTGTTCAGTACTCTTTGCCATGCTAATGCGCCCTTTAATGCCCAACGCAGCGATGTTATCTAAGACGACCGGCTCGGGAAAATGTAACGCCGTTTGAACCCAGTGCGTTTTCGGTTCTTTCGGAGACGTGGAAAGGACGACGGGATTTTCTCGACAGAACCGGCTCGAAAATTCTGTATCGAACCACAAGGCGATGCCATAAATCGTTTGAGGTTGGTCTTTCGTCGCGTTCTCGAGCGCGTCGAGTTTGAATTCCGCGCTAAACTCGGTATCTTTTGCCGAACACTTACACAAATCGAGTCGTAAAATTTCCGTCTCGGTCGTTCCGATGTGTTTGCCTTCGATGTGTTTTACGACCGCCGTTGCCAAGGCGTGATCTAATTGCTGAACGGCAACTTCTTTCATAGAAAATCCATACACGTCGTTCCAGAAATCGAAATCCACTGTCGCCTGTTTCGTAAATCCGGCGATTTTAATGCAACACACGTCCGGTAACAACGCGCCGTCCGGTTTTAAATACTTATCTCTGGCGTATAACACGGTATCTAACATGGACTCGAAGAATAAACCGTAACCCATCCATTCCGACACAATAACGTCGAACGGTGCACCGCGTATATAATCCATATCCTCGAGTTTCCCTTCGATGATTTCGACTTTTTCTCGTAAGCCGTTCGCCCCTACGTTCATTCGTGCAACGTCCGCAATCCTGTACGAACCGTCTACGCCGACGACATTTCTCGCGCCACCGTCTCGTGCGGCAAACATTGATAAGATACCCGTTCCGCATCCGACGTCGAGAACATTTGCATCGTTCATCAGAGTTGGATTCTTGGTGAGCACATCTCTGTACGCATCCGTCCGCGTTTTATCGCTCAACATGTCTTTATGGATTTCAAAGTACGAGTACGAGTTGAAGTAAGAATCGTCTGAATCCCTCACTCTAGCGTCTGCCTCGTCTTCGTCTTTCTCTTGTTGAGTTCTCCTATCGAAGCGATCGCTATCATCATTTGCATACCTTCTACTCGCGCAGTCGTCGTTTTTGTTACGTGTCGGCGCCGACGATACGACGATTTTTTCGCCGACGTTTGCCACCGGCGCGAGCTTTTGCTTCTCTTCTTCTTCGCTAATCATCCCTAATTTTTCCATCATCTCGAATACTTTCAACTTGAGCGCCTCGTTCTCGCTTCGCAACGAAGATATCATCAACGACGATGCCGAATGTTCGTTTTGAGACGTACAATCTCGTTCATCTTTGTTTGCTTTTTTCTCCTTCGTCGTTGCCGGCGCTCTTTCTTCGTCGTCGTCGATGCCGTAGACGTAGGATTCCCACTCGTACGTCAACGGGTCCGACCCACTCGCATTGACGGGCATCAGATACACGTCGTCTTTCCACGCTCCATCGTTGACTCTTGCAATCACTCGTTTTGCCAATTCCTTCTCGTCGTATTCTTTTTCATCTGATTCTTTGTTGTTGTTGTTGTTGTTCTTGCTGTTGTTTTTCGTTTCTTCCAAAACCATTTTACGCACAAAGTTAATCACTTTAATGACGTCGTAAAACTCCAATTCATTATCATCGTCGTCGTCGTCTTCTTCGCGGCCACTCCTCGATGGTTTCTCTTCTTCATCCTCTTCTTTACTTTTTATTAAAGTATTCTTCGTATTCAACAAAACGACTCGTCGTAAATCAAATCCAAAGTCAGTGGCGGCTCTCGTTAACGCCTCGTGTGCGTTCGAATACACTCTCTGAGAGAATAAACATTTTGTTTTCCGTTGCTCGGAGATTTCCAGAACAGACTCTTCGTCTTCTATCCACTCTCCAAAGTCTCCCTCTTCTCCTTCTTCTTCTTCGTCTAAATCGTCGTTTTGCATGGTGGTGGTGGTGGTGGTGGTTAAGTCCTTTCTTTGAAATTGGTGTTTTTCTTTGGTTGTGTTTTTCTTTGGTTGTGTTTTTCTTTGGTGTTGTTAAAAAAAGTGTCGATTGAGTTCTTTCTCTTCAGTTGTGACGGCGCCTCGTTCTATCAACACGCAAAACACACAACACACACAGAAAGAGAGAGAGAGAGAGAGAAAGAGAGAAAGAGAGCACACAATAATAGCAGCAATAGTAGTAATTACCAATACACATCATGTCTTCTTCCGGGGGGCGTTCGGTTTTACCGACGACGACGTCGACGAAGCGCGCGAAAACAACCAACAACAACAACGACAACAAAAACGAAAATCGTCACCTCCCCCGACAAAGAATAAATGTCATCGCGCAACTTGTGGATACGGATGGGAACACCGCCGGTCCTCAGCTGGATTTGCCGCACGATTGTACCTCGAAACAGTTGGAAGAGTTACTGAACACGTTATTGAATAACACGGAAGAGAAAGGGGAGAAACTCCCGTACGAGTTTTACATTAAAGACGAAACGTTGACGACGGATTTAGGGGACCACTTGGAGAAAGTGAACGCGAGCATGGAACAGGTGTTGAAAATCGTGTACGCCCCACAGGCGTTGTTTCGAGTGAGACCGGTGACTCGATGTTCGTCCGCGATACCAGGTCACGCGGAAGCTATATTATCGGTATCGTTTTCTCCGGACGGGAAACATTTAGCGAGCGGGTCCGGCGATACCACGGTGCGTTTATGGAACCACGAAAGCGAGGCGCCAAAGACGACGTGTAAAGGACACACGAATTGGGTCTTATGCGTGGCGTGGTCGCCAGATGCGCAGTTAGTAGCGAGTGGAGGGATGGATAACATGGTTCGGTTGTGGGATCCAGTCACGGGTGAATCGAAAGGGATTTTGAAAGGACATAAGAAACACATCGTAGGATTGAGCTGGGAGCCGACGCACGCGTTGAAATCACCAAACGACGTTCGATTCGTTTCCGCCTCTGCGGATGGGACGGCAAAAGTATGGAACGTGAATAAGAGAATACCTCTATTTTCGCTTTCTGCGCATTCTAGGGCGCTCTCTTCCGTGAAATGGGGCGGAGAAGGCTTGATTTATACCGCGTCGAGAGACACCACGGTGTACGCCTGGGACGCTAAAGACGGGAAAATTGTTCGACAGTTAAAAGGGCACGCGCATTGGGTAAATACGCTCGCGTTATCATCCGAGTTCGCGTTAAGAACGGGTGCATTTGATGAGACCGGGAAACGAGAAGAGTCATTCGAGAAAGCAAAAGAACGCGCGCTCGAACGATACAAAAAATTAACGAGAAACAAACCGGAACGTTTAATCAGCGGTTCTGACGATTTTACCATGTTTCTTTGGGAACCGTCGCAATCAAAAACGGCTTTGAAGCGATTGACTGGACACGTGCAACTGATTAATCACGTCATGTTCTCGCCGGATGGTAAGTACTTTGCCTCGGCGTCATTTGATAAAGCGGTAAAATTATGGAATGGCGATACCGGTGATTTCGTGTGTACGTTTAGAGGACACGTCGGCGCGGTGTACCAAATAGCTTGGAGCGCGGATTCGCGATTCGTGTTATCCGCATCCAAAGACTCGACGTTAAAAGTATGGAGCGTGCGTTTAAAGAAACTCGAACTCGACTTACCCGGCCACTCCGATGAGATTTACGCGTGCGATTGGTCGCCGCTAGGAACGAAAGGCGCGAGCGGCGGGAAAGATAAAATGTTGCGACTTTGGAAACATTAGTATTTTGTAGCGTTTCACGTCGTCAGCGGCTAATAATTATATTAAAAAGAATTATAGAACTAGTAGTTAGTAGTAGGGAGGGAGCTAATTTATCAAATGATCTTTCAATACGTCTTGCAAATGTACTCTGGCACGCTCCGCGGCTTCTTCTTGCAAGACTTTATCTAAATCAGACGAGTCCTTTGCGCTGGTTATGAACGCTTCCGCTCGAGCGTGCTGAGCAATAGTCGCTTCCGCGCGCAGTTCTTCGATGTGCTTTTGCTTCGCTTTTCTCCAAATATTTTGATGCACTTCGTCCCATCGATTAAAGCCTTTCGGTAAGTCCACGTCGTATACTTGCTTCTCCTCTTCTCCTGGAGCCAACGGCGGTGGCGGAGACGTTTTCAATGCCAACAAATTGTTCTTATTCAGCTCGAGCAAAGGACGTTGTTTCAAAACGTGTCCTTCGGTATCTACTCCTAACCCCGCTAACTCTGTGGGGTGCATGTACGATTTCAACTCGTCAAAGTGCCTGAAATCGGACGATGGCATGATTCTGATCGGTGTGCCTCGCGTTTTGGGGACTCCGTTCTCTCCGAACCGAAATCTTCTCGGGAGCAAGTCCGACGGTCTCATTCTCAGCGCTCCTCCGTTCGAGATGTTCCCGTCTTCGCCAGCAGCAGCTGCGAAGAAGAAAGAGTTCAACCCCGACGCGAGTAACCAAAAGATGGCGGTCAAAATGGCTAAAGTTGTCAACGGGTACTCCGATGCGCCCGACTGTCTATACATATATTGCACTCGCGTGTATACGGCGTTGGCGGAACAGTTCCCACCTTCGGAAAACGCCGAGAAAGTTGACGATGATGATGATGAAGCTTCTTCTCCTCCGCTCTTTTCTTTTGCATTCTTTTCTTTTTGCGTCGTCGTTTTATCGTTTTTGTCGTCGTTTTTGTCCTCGTCGTCGTCGTCGTCTATGCCTAATTCCATCATCCGGAACTTTTGCTCCTCTCGATGACTCGGCATTGTTCTCCGATGATGATGATAATGATTAAACGAGCGCTGTTCTCTTCGAAGTTGTGTGGATTACTTTTGTTGATTATTTATGTTGTTGGTGGGGGGGGAGAGAAGTCAGAAGTGAGAGGAAAACAAGAAAGAAAACAACATAAGTAAGCACTCTGAAGAATGAAGAAGAAATCAACATAGGCGGCGTCTCTCTTTCTTTCTCTCTCTTTCGCGTGTGTGTATGTGTGTGGTATTACAATTACATGCTTGATCCTAATTTATCTTTGGCATGTATCCCGGAGGTGCGTCGCTGTCGACAGACTGACTCACCGCCGCCGACGACGGCGCCTTTCCTGGCATTGGCATAAATCCTTCGCCTTCGTCGGTGGTGCCATTAATCTCGTTCGTTCGTAATGCCATCGGTATGAAAACGGAGCGTGCCGTCGCGAGATCCATTCCAGCAAACTTTTCATACCCCAACGAAGATTGCACGGCGATGTTCACGCCGTTTCTGCACTTTCCTCCGATGCACCTTCCAGCGGATGTTTCGCAGGGCCAATTTGAAGGCAAGTCATTCTTCAGGCTCTCGGCGATGGCGTATGCGCCGTTCCTACGACAGTATTTCCCCGTGCACACTTCCAAAGTAGCGACCGGGATGATGCCTTCACCTAGGACAAGCGGTGAAAGTAAAGGACAGGCCCCTAACGACGCCAATCCAGATGGTTCTTCAACTTCGTTGTCCGGAATGTTCGCACCCTCGTCGATTGCAGCTTGCGAAATCGTCGTTTTACCTCTCTTGTTCTTTTTCTTCTTTCCCATTCCGAGAGAAAGCATGGTGTTTTTCAATTTATTCATGCCCTTTTTCTTCTTTCCGCCGCCGCCGCCACCTTTTCGGCGTCCCGCTCGCTCGCACTCTGAATCCGAGGAGTCGCTACTACTGCTACTGCTACTGCTACTACTACTGCTGCTGCTGCTACTACTACTACTACTACTACTACTACTACTACTACTACTACTCGAAGATGAAGACGATGAACTCCCTCCTCTTTTCTTCTTTTTCATCTTATACTTCTTCCTCGCCTTCATTCCATCGCTCCCCGAGGCGTTCAAGATTAAATTTTCCAGACCTCGCATAGCTTTCTCTCTCGCTTTATCCTGCTTCTTTGCCTTCTTCCCGCTACTTTTACTTTCAACTTTTCGAGCAAGCGAGGCTAGTGGATCTCGTCGTTTCCTTCTCGATGTTCCTTTTCCTTCATCGTCGTCGTCGTCGTCTGAGTCGCACACTTCTCCGTAGTGCACCACGTGGGAGTTGTCTTTGAAAATATTTTCACCTCCGACGAGAATGCCAGCTTCGTAAGAAGATCTCGTTTTCGTCGCCTGCGTCTTGGCGTCTCTTCTCGTCGTTCGCTTAGCAGTGAATGCTGCGTTTCTTTCATCTTCTCCTCTCGGTTCTCTTTGTTCGAGCGTCCCATCTCGAGCACTTATAAATCTTCTTCTCGTACTCGTCAATTTTATGCCAGCTGGATCGGTCTTCGTTCTTCTTCCTCTTCTTGGAATGGTCGCGGTGGTGGTGGTTGCACTGGTAGTGCGTGAGACCATCGTCGTCGTCATCATCACTATTTCCC
>Ga0209090_10002894_pt1 | contig 10816 bp, 10 predicted proteins | sample ArcticOcean_MG_C_9_FD_187432 | JGI IMG/M metagenome (GOLD analysis project Ga0209090, IMG submission 187432) | Marine microbial communities from western Arctic Ocean - ArcticOcean_MG_CB2_152 (SPAdes) (version 2) | ecosystem: Environmental > Aquatic > Marine > Oceanic | place: Arctic Ocean... | reverse complement strand
GGCAATATTTTCTTCTAAAGCATATACCTGGCTACTAGGTAGAATCTCAGTACTACTGGGATTTCCCCTGTCTGGTACCACTGTAAGTGGAATCAAAATCTCTCCAGTTGAAAGGTCCTTACGCGCTACTCCATAGCCCGGTAATCCCATGTGAAGGATTTGAGGATTTGTTCCATAGATTGCCACCGGTGCGAAATTAACATCGTTTATTCCCGTGGATACCCAAGATCCAAGGAATGTATCGTTAGCAATGATATAGCGATTAAGACCGTCATCCGTAGTGCCGATGTATGCAACACCATTGTGTATTGCAATACCTGTTGGTGAATCGCTATCGAGGTCACTATTTCCTTCGTTCAACCCAACTATCACTGGACCTAATGGGTCAGTAGATGTAGTCTGATTAAATGCTGAAGCACCATTTAGTGGATGTATTGCTACGACCCAGTCTCCTTCAACATCTAATCCTGAAATCTCATCGGACTGTAAACCGTCAGAAGAGTCCCAGGTATCCAATATATTTCCTTGTGCATTTACGATGTGGATTCCACTACCAAGCGTGCCAACAAATACATTGACTCCATCGTTTACAATTTGAGAAACAGTATCTCCCATGTCGACAGAAGGAAGCCATCGCGCTTGACTGATTGAATATCTGTCAAGATAAGTATCGCTGCCCACATAGATGATGCCATCAAATTGCATTGCATCTTTCATATCTCCTGTGCTCGGGCCACTACCGATTACTAAATCCCCAGTATACAAGGGGGTGTTTCCAGGTTCTAACATTGCCAAAATAGCACTACCATCTGTTACTAGAACGGTGTCATTCATCGGACTTCTCGAACCAGATGATGGCCAGAATAGTATATTCTGTCCTTCTTCCGTTTGACCGATTGAAGATAGAGTCGTAGCAGTAGTAAATGTGCCAGAGTTTGTATTGTAAGTATGCACAGTGGTAGCGGTCAAGATTTGGACTTGGTTGTTCACAAAAGTCATTCCCTTTACATTATCTGAAGACAGCCAGTTACCACTATTCCATGTCGCTAGCCAAAAATTCCCAGACAGGTCTCTGCGTGCAATTCCAGCATCGTATGAAGAAATCAACAATTGGTTTCCCGAAACCAAGAATTCACTAATGTAATCGGAATGAAGGTTGTTGGCAGTTGTCCAAGGAGAAAGAGGTGTCATTGTTGAGACGTCCCATCTTCCAACCCCTCCGCCAAGTAACGAAACATAGATTATGCCATTGTGTTCGAAAGTCTTCCACGGGGTACCTGTGGGCCAGTTAGTAGTGCCACTAGCCTGTTCTAAAGTCCACCCGGTTCCTGCAGTATTCAATGTAAAAATCCCTTGTTCACTGATAGCGAATAAATCCCCATTGCTACTAACATGGGCCTGACTCCATTCTTGCCCTGATGGTTCGACGGGTAGTTCGGGATTCCAACTAGTGTCATCTAAATCAACAGATAGTATCTTTCCCGCAACAGTAGTAATTAGCATCCGATTATTCGCAATATCCAGTTCCAAAGCAGTTACTACATCATCGGTATCTGTATTTTGAATTTGAAATAAATCGATAATATTCGGTGATGATTTCGCATCTAAGATGATAATATAGTCGCCAATGGCCATATACATTCTACCGTCAACTGGGTGTATTGCGTAATCACGAATGAATAACTGAACCGGTTCCAAAGAGGTGAATGGATCAGCAGGCGCTAAAACCTCGAGTATGAAATCCGTGATTTCCGAGCCAGAAGGCAGAGTAACTGCCGCTCCAACATCAGCATTGGTCGATAGCCTTCCTTGGTGTGGATTATTTCCATCAAACCCGAAGGACTGTCCTAGCCAGCCATTTCCTCTCCAATCAAACAACACCTGTCCAGTGTCTGGTGAAAGCAATAGTGGCTCTTGGATTGAAACTCCAGATGAACCATCTACTCGAATTTCCAGTGTGGCGTTCTCAAGAGTTGCCCCTGGTGCAAAATTTAACATCCAATCAGCGCTTGCCTTAGAGCCATTCATAGCATCAGCTCCGGTTGCGTTTAGCAAGACCCATCCGGTGTCTTCAGACCCCGCTTTAGGCCAGATTGTACCGCCGCCAGATTCGTGCGCACTTACCAATGGCGCCGATAGAAGTGGTCCGATTGAAGACAACAACATAATCACCACGAGTAGTATTGCTCGAGTGCCAGCGTTAGCAGGGCCTAAGGCCCTGTTGAGATTGTCCATGAAAGGTATCCCCCTGCAATGGTATATCAACCAAATGCTCCCGTGTTAGATTGATAATTCAACCGATTTTCTAATCTCCCGGTTATATCTCACCCCCGCAATTGAGGCATAATAAGGCTCCAATCCACACAAAGGTCAAACCCCGTGTTGCATGAGATATAGTTTGGAGAGATGTAAATGGACGAGGACTGGCGAGAGGGGACCCTCAGAAAAGAAGCTCTCGAGTATCATGAAGCGACACCGCGCGGTAAGATCAAAGTCATGCCAACAAAACCCCATTCAACCGCTCATGAATTATCACTCGCTTACTCTCCAGGTGTGGCTTATCCCTGCTTGGAAATCGCAAAGCGCCCAGAGGATGCTTACCGCTATACTTCTAAGGGAAATTTAGTGGCGGTCATCTCTAATGGAACCGCGGTTCTGGGGCTTGGAAATATTGGAGCATTAGCATCAAAACCAGTTATGGAAGGTAAGGGCTTGCTGTTGAAAGCCTTTGCAGATATTGATGTTTTTGATATTCAAGTGGATACCGAAGATCCAGAAGAATTCATCAGAACAGTTTGCAATATCGCACCAACTTTTGGTGGAATAAACCTTGAAGATATCAAGGCACCAGAATGTTTTGAAATCGAGAGAAGAATATCCGAAGCGACAAATATTCCTGTAATGCATGATGACCAGCACGGCACAGCAATTATTTCGGGAGCTGCTCTGCTCAATGCAGTTGAATTACAAGAAAAAGAATTAGGGGAAATCAAGGTAGTTGTTGCTGGTGCGGGAGCATCAGCGATCGCCTGTGCTACCCATTACGTTGCACTTGGAGTAAAACTCGAGAACATTTTGATGTGTGATTCTAAAGGGATAATGACGAAAAGACGACTGGAAGCAGGCGAATTAAACGAATACAAAGCAAAATTTGCGATAGATTGCCCGGATGGCGATTTAGGAGATGCATTGGTTGGGGCAGATGTCATGTTAGGATTATCGAGGGGAGGATTAGTGAATGGGGAAATGGTTGCCAAAATGGCGGCTAAGCCGATAATATTCGCACTCGCAAACCCGACTCCTGAAATCATGCCACACGAAGTTTTAGCTGTGCGCGATGATGCAATTATAGCAACGGGAAGGTCCGATTTCCCAAATCAAGTAAACAATGTCTTAGGGTTCCCCTACATCTTCCGTGGTGCGTTAGATGTTAGAGCAAGAGACATCACTCCTGGAATGAAAATGGCGGCGACAAAATCCCTTGCGGCTTTGGCCAAGGAACCGGTTCCAGATTACATCGCACATGCTTATTCGGGCGAAATAATGCAATATGGGCCGGAATATATCATTCCTAAACCATTCGATCGCCGAGTTCTTATTTGGGAAGCAGCAGATGTTGCAGAAGCTGCAGTGAATGAAGGAATTGCGGGAATAAAGCCAGAAGATTTCGATAAGCAAGCATACAAAGAATCACTTGAGGCGAGGCTTGGAATGTCTTACTCTGTAATGAGAGGAGTATTCAACCAAGTCAAAGGCCGTGGAAAGAAAATTGTATTCCCCGAGGGAGACCATGAGAAGGTTATCCGGGCTGCAGCACAATGTATCGAGCAAGATATTTGCAAACCGATTCTACTTGGAAACATTGAAAGTATTCACAACAAAATGGAAGAACTGAACATCAAATTCGAATGTGAAATCACCAACCCTAGATATGATAAAAGAAGAATTGGACAATATGACCTCGAATTATTAGAGAAACGTGGCCGTAAAGGAATGACTATCTCTGACGCCCAACGCTTACTGAAGAGTAGACCTTATTTCGCAGCTCAGATGGTAGAAACAGGAGATGCCGACGGGTTCCTTGGAGGCGTTAGTAGAAATTATGAAGATGTACTTCGTCCATGTCTTGAGATAATAGGTACCGATGAGGATAGCCATTGCGCAATAGGCTGCTACATGATGGTAGTAAAGGGCCGTCTTATTTTCCTTGGAGACGCCACCGTTAACGTCTACCCCGATAGTAAAACCCTTGCAGATATTGCAGTTCAAACAGCTAAAGTTGCGCGAAGGTTTGGAATTGAACCAAAGGTTGCGATGTTATCATTCTCAAATTTCGGAAGTAGCCGTTCTCAACGCTCTGAGCGAATCGAGGAAGCGATTAATTTAGCGAGAGAGATGGACCACAAATTGAGTATTGATGGCCCAATGCAGGTCGACACTGCTCTGGACATCGAGGTACAATCAGAATATCCATTCTTGGCTTTCGATGGGCCTGCTAATGTATTGATTTGTCCAAATTTAGCTTCAGCAAATATTGCATACAAATTATTGGAACAATTGGGCGATGCTGAAATGACCGGTCCTATTTTAGATGGATTAGATAAGCCAGTTCAATTACTCGCAAGAGCAGATGGCGTCCGACATATTGTGAATATGGCCGCTATTTGTGCACTGGATGCAATTCGTCAAGAATCTTATTGGGCTAATCTTTCAAGTGAATAATTTCACCTTCTGAATCAAGGCCCCAACTAACCCTTCTGGGCCTCCAAAAAGCACCGGTTACGAAGCCTGCACACAGTCCACCAAACAGAAGATTAGGCCATCCATCGATTGCGTATGAACCAAATCCTCTGAGAATTGGAATTGTAAAACTTGGAATTATTCCCAGAACAGCAGTCCAAAATATTTCACTACGGATATTTGCAACAATATCTGCATTATCTGGAACTTTCAGTGCTTCGCCCGTTCTAACAGGAGAGACCACTAATCGAAATCCTACTTTGGGTAGGGGCCTATCTCCGGGTGTGGCAACTCTAGCGTAAACACCTTCGCGATTGGGATGTGCTGATTGAGAGACACGATGCCCAGATAATGGCCCAATAATCTCGCCACTTCTTGGCCGTCCATCAAAAGGCGCTCCTCTGTGATTGCCAGTTGCTTCATCAGCAAGCAATTCAGTCCAACCGCATTGTAACATCAGGTGCGGTTTAGCCACTTCCCACTCGGCTTGGCTTGGTCTGCGGACCTCATCCTCAAAATGTTCTGAAAGTTTGGCACATATTTCAGCAACACTCTCATGTGTAATCATGTCTTTGAGCCCTTCAGAGGTGCTTTCTTCCCCGACGATTGCAGCGAATTGAGCCTTTGAAATAGGACTTTCTAGAATCAAGAAAGAAGGTAAGTCAACTCTATGCCTGGGGCGTTCGTTTGCATGAACCCATCCGCCTTTATCTGTACCTAAGAATACCTGTGACTCCTCAATTCTGATGAACCGAAGACCATGAGGGCCCTCGACATATTCCATTTTCACACCTTCAAGGTTGCTTCTACAGCATGATACCATTCCATTCCAATCTTGTGCTCGACGATTTGTGAAAATTGTGGATAAGGTGAAATCGAGCGGACATAACCAAATGCCGCAAGATCGACTAAATCAGGAGATTCTCCTCCGAAGAATTGCTTCCCATCAAAAGATGTAATGAACTCACTTAGCAAATCATGCCACAACTTTTTAGGAGTTCTGCCATCCTTTTTCACCCTACTTCGAGCGATTATCCCCCACATGATTGGGAATCCAGCCCAAGCGTATAGGCGCTTAGAAATAAATCCGAACTTTTCAAGTTTGGAAACTCTTGTAGTGGTTTTCAATGCCGAAAGTAGACTGCCATACAATATTGGAATAGTTGCTTTTGACATGTGTAGGTCGACCCATTCCATCCATTCATCGCGACGTTCTTCATCATCACTAGCCCACAACTTTCCATCATTGTGTACCGAATCGATATGCTTCATGATTGGAGTAGAATCGACATGAACCTTATTTTGAGAATCAACCCATACTGGAACTTTCTTCCATTCAGGTGCACTTGGCAAAGTCTTCTTTGCCTTCATTGGATTAACTTGAACCCTTTCGTGTTCAATATCAAGATGTTCAAGAAGTCCACGAACCTTCCAGCAGAACGGACATGTGTACAACATGTGTAACCGACCAGCGCTTCCCATGAATTACAGGGGCATGGCACTACTTCATGATTCATCCGTATCTCTGGACCCTTCTGGTCTCCAACCCGGATTCCAAAATTTTAGGTTATCCAACCATTTGGAGAATTCATCATCTGAGCAGTTTAATAGCCGGTAAGCACGCATATTGAGGCCTTCGAGGAGTGAATCATCCATCACACCTTCCTCATGGGTATCTTTCCATTCCCCCACCATTTGCCGAATTTGTCTTCTCGCTTCTTCAGGGGCGTCGAAGTTTCTTTCGCAAACCTCTTGCAAATCTGCAAGCCATGATCTAGTATCTCTACGAATCACATCAGGGATGGCTGGCCCCTTGGGCCTACTCTTGAATGGCCACCAACCCATGCCCACGGCTCGGGCCCCACCATCAAGAGTCTTGGGGTTGAACCTCTTGGGCGGGTCATGGGGAGAATTATTGTCCATTTGCATGGCAAACCTTCAGACAAGATGATGAGTGGTCTTATCGACGAATATTCTCAACGATTAAAGTCGAAAGTTAGAATTGAAATCCATAGCGTTAAATTATCTAATGATGAATACCTTTCAAAGTTACCAGAGAGTGCTATTTTACTTGACGAAGGAGGGGAAATGATGCCCTCACTAGAATTCTCACAACTCTTCATGAAATGGGGTATCGCAACAGAGGACACGCATCTGGCAATTGGGCCCGCTGATGGTTTCCCAAAGGGGCACGGCCGGCAATCTATCTCATTGTCACCCATGACATTTCCACATGAATTAGCCGCTGTATTATTAATTGAGCAATTGTATAGATCTTACGAAATATCTCGCGGTAGTGCATATCATAGAGTTTGACAACAATCAAGAAGAAGGTCTGATTCCCTCAGGTTATGGAGACTTGGTGGTTCCTCGCATTAGAGTTCGCAGTGGCGATTACTCTCATTACGATGAGCAAATGGCAACCCTTCCCTGGGCCTTCCAAAAGATACGGTCTTCTGTTATTGATGATTTCACTTCTACTACTCCTCGGTGAAACAGCACCAGCACCGACTGCAGTGGAAGTCCATCTATTCTTTTTGCTAATTTATGGCGCATTAGGACTGGTACGCGGCGTCCATAATATGCTAAATTCACGCGATGAAGTAATCGTAGCTCCTTTTGCAGGGGTTTTGTTTTCAGTCGCAGCAACAGCCACGATGGCTGAACAATGGAATTCCCTTTCAGTATTCGAAGAATACGCTGCCTTTGCAACAATAGTCGTAATCGGAGGGTGCCAAACATGGCTTGTCTTTAGGGGTTTATTGATTGGTAGATTACCACTCGCTTGGTCAAAAGCAGGATTAGTGGCCTTGGAGCGCGGACAAATATCTGGTGAACACGGGGCGTTGGATTGTTTTGAGAGAGCCTGGGATTTGGAAGAGGAGCACTTGAACCCAATGGCGTGGGTCGCTTTGGAAAGGATTGAACAGTTCTTAGGGAACACTGCAGAATCTAATCATTGGTCAAAAAGATTGGCTGAATCAGGCGGAGAAGGTGCTGTTGCAAAGGAATGGATTGAAGCGATTGAATCGGCAATTTCCCGTCTTAATACCGCAGAAGAAGAATAAATTACCTAAAAACAACATTTTATGTGATACAAGAAAGGGTATCACTTAAGTGGGTCGAAGTCAACTTAATACCATGGAGAGAACAAGTTCTAGGGAAGATTGGACCTTATCGACGATTAGCTGGTATGCAGTTTTCGTATGGTTCGGGGCATCATTATTCTCCCAAGTAGTGTATATGGCATTCAATGGTGTACCATATGATGCTAACTTATTGATCACAGCAGCAGGCCCATTTGCTTGGGTGTTAATTGGTCTGGAAGTTGTTGTTTGGTTGGTAATCACAATTTTAGTTACCGGGAAAGTCACAAATCGCCTAAATGTAAAAACACAAAAAATAGTTCCATCTGATGTAATTTCACCACAGACTTGAAGGAGTCCCACTGATAGTGCTCCGTTCGTGCAGAACGAATGGAATCCACCGCCGCTTGCTGGTCAGCCGATGAAAGTCAGCGAACTACTTGATGAGATGGCCCTGCTATCTTTGCCCGCGGGCTCAAGAGTTGTTACCATTGATGAAGCCAGAATCGAGTTACCAGTAGCCAGGAAACTTCTCATCAACTTGCAATCACTGCAAGACGAAGCCCACGACTTAACGGACGAATTAGAAGTTCTTGTCGAAGACCTTCCGCCTCACCACGAGCATGTTGTGGAAGTGGCCGAACAGTTAGGTGACTTGGTGAAAGAATGGCAAGCAATCGGCGACAATCTCGAAAACCTAGGCGCTAGAATCGCAGGTTTTGACCCTGGGCATTTGGAATGGCACGGCGTTGTCGACGGTTATCTTGTACTGTTTTCTTGGTCTCAAGGCGAGGATGATATTGAATGGTGGCATCCCTTAGATACGGGAATTGACGGCCGCAGACCTCTTGTTGAGGCATGACCTCGGGTACACATGGTCCGAATTACCAAGGTTCACACCGGAGGCGGAGATTTTGGTGAAACATCACTAGTTGATGGTAGCCGAGTAGCCAAGAGCGACGCTCGCATAGAAATCGTAGGGACATGCGACGAGGTTAACGCTTTGTTAGGTATTGTACTGATGGAGTCTGAGCGAATTATCGACACCCACCAAGATGGTGGCGGCAGAGTAACAGTTCGAAGGGTTAAGGACGTCTGTTCCGCAGCAATTGGGCGACTTCAAAGCGAGTTGTTCGATTTGGGAGCAGAACTCGCTTGCCCCCCAGATCAGATTCCAGAATTTATGCAATTAATAGATCAAGAGGACTCAGACCGTCTTTGTGAAGAGATGGATGCTTGGAATGAGGAACTTCAACCCCTTGAGAGTTTCATTCTACCAACTGGCTCAGGACCTATCGCATCAATGCATTTAGCGCGCACGGTTACCCGCCGCCTAGAGAGGTCAATGGTTGGAATGAAAGAGAAAATTAGGCCACTCACACTACAATATGTGAATCGCTTATCCGATTGGCTTTTTGTCCTCTCTCGCTGGATTTCATTCCGATTAGGAGAGGAAGAGAGTTTGTGGATTCCTAAAGGCAAAAGAGAACACGGCACAGCAGGAATGACACGGCGTCAAAGTGCAAACCGCTGATTAATCCCTTCCAATCGATTTCATATGCAGGCGAGCTGCAGTAAGTATGCCTCGACTTTCTTCATGAGTTAATTGACTCATCGCACTTTCCCACTCTAGCCACAAATGTTCCCTGTGTTCATGGCTTATTTTGACGGCCATAGTTTCAGTTTCAGCGATATACCAAAACACCTGCTTGTCTATACGCTTTCCCTTATGCCTGAAATCATAAGCGGTTCGATATTCAAAGCCATCAATAAATTCAATATCAGAAATGCCGGTTTCTTCAGCGAGTTCTCTTGCAGCAGTAGCCATGTGGTCGACATCTTCATCCTCAATATGGCCCTTTGGAAAATCCCAATGGCCCTGCGGGTATTGTAGAAGTAGAATTGAACCAAAGTTCACTAGCACCACTCCACAAGAGGTCTCCATGGGCTTAGGGCCCAACTTCCCATTGATAGCCCCATCGCTTCTAATCTGCCCTATACATTCATGTCTTGAACACTCAAGCCGATTGCTATGTCACCTCTGGATGGGATAGCAAGGGTCGTCGCAGATTCGGATTTAGACGGTCTGATGGCGGCAGCGGTTCTCAAAGCAAGAAACCCCGAAATAGAGGTGCATTTCACCCATCCTGCCTTGATTAGAGCAGGCAGTCTTGACCATTTAATCGACCGCCAAACTGCAATTTGTGATTTACCATTCCATCCAAATTGCGGATTATATTTGGACCACCATCTTACAAACCGACCCTCCAAAGAAGAACAAATAATCTTCGAAGAAGCAGGAGGAATCTGTCATTGGCGAGACACACCATCGGCCGCTAGAGCAGCATACGACTTGTTGAAAGATGAATTGGATTTATCTCATTTAGAAGAAATAATGCCAATTGTTGATGCATTGGATTCGGGCGGAATTACTCTTGAAGAATTTATGGAAGACGGTCCCGTGATACGTTTATCCCGCTCCTTATCGTTATCAGACCCAAATCATTTGCAAGTTGTATTGAATCAATTCGCAACCGGCTTACCACTTGCTGAAATTCTGAAAAGTCATGCAGTTAGGTTAGAAAAGTTAGGCTCCGACCGTGCAATGCAAAGCGAATTAGTCAAAGAAAAAACAGTGATTGTTAATGGCTTGGCGATTTGTGACCTTAGTGAAACCGGAGTGAGGAGTAATGGATACCTTATCACCGCATTAGCTGGACCAGAAGCCTATGCTTGTTGTGTAATTCATGGCTTTATGGATGGAAGTATAGAAGATGCAAATCACCAAGCACTTGGAGCCTCATTCTATGCAAATTCATTCCGTGGCGAAGAGAATCCCTTCGACCTTTCCCGAATGGCGACCCTGTTAGATGAAACCGGAGGCGGCCATGCAAATGCTTGTGGGTGCCGTATCCAACCATCCGATGCCTCTAAGCGCGCATTGATTGAAGGAGACAAAGAATACAATCTGGAACAGTGGATAAATCTCT
>Ga0209090_10002892_pt1 | contig 10821 bp, 8 predicted proteins | sample ArcticOcean_MG_C_9_FD_187432 | JGI IMG/M metagenome (GOLD analysis project Ga0209090, IMG submission 187432) | Marine microbial communities from western Arctic Ocean - ArcticOcean_MG_CB2_152 (SPAdes) (version 2) | ecosystem: Environmental > Aquatic > Marine > Oceanic | place: Arctic Ocean... | reverse complement strand
TGGCGGTGGCGGTGGCGGTGGCGGTGGCGGTGGCGGGGTTGTTGTCCAGCGCCGGAACCAAGATCGAGCAGAAGAGAGCCACGGGAGGCAGCGCGGTGCGCGTGGGCGTGCGCGTGCGCGTGGGCGTGGGCGGCGTGGCGAGCACCAGCCGCCGCACGATAATGTCGAGCCTAGAGTGGTAGCCGAAGAAGCTGCCAATGAGCCGCGCGCCCTCGCGCCCCGCTGCCTCACAGGCGCTCTTTGGCAGCTGGTGCCGATCGTGATCCCCGTCGTCGCGCTCCATCATCATGAGCTCCGCCGAGCCGCTCGCCACTGGCGGCGTGGGCGGCACGACGTTCGGAGCGCTCTCGTCGATTGGCAGCGACCTCTCCGTTTCGGTGTCGTTCAACATTGCGCGTGAACTGCTGAGTGCCGCGAACGACGAGCAAATCAACGAGGACGAACTGATCGGGCTCGTGCTGGGATTCACGATCGTGTTTGCCGCGTTGCAGTCGCGGCTGTCCACGGAGCTCGAAAGGCGCAAGGTGCGGCTCGTGACGGCGGCCAAGCACGCCGCGCGCGAGCGGATTGGCTCGCTGCGCGCGCAGCTGATCGTCGCCGGGAGCGAGAACGGCGTGCTGCTGCAGCTGGTCACCGAGGAGTTCGAGGAGTCGTTTGTCAACGAGGCCGGCCGCGTCGCGGTCGAGAAGCTCGTCGACCGACGCTCCATCCTCGACTTCCTGTTCCTTATCGTGTCGATCTGTCAGCGGATCACCGTGGCGATCTCGGTGCAGTTGCTAGCCGCCTCGGTGCGGGCCCAGCAGCCCAGCCGCCTCGTCCGTACGGTGTCCCTGGTCGGCCTCGCGACGTTTTTTGTGTTTGTCGAATCGCTGACCCACCGAACGGTGGTGTGATTCTTAGCGTGTCGCACCCCCAGGGCACGAGCCGCAAACCACCGCGCGCGCGCGTGGCTGCAGCTGCTGCAGCACTGCTGCGCCCGCGCGCGCGCGCGCTTTGCTCGAGAAAAGCGAGCGCTTTGCTCGAGAAAAGCGAGCGCTTTGCTCGAGAAAAGCGAGCGCTCGAGAAAAGCGAGCGCCCGCGGAGCCCGCGGGGCGCGGCACCTGCCGGGGGCGGTCGGGAACCCGGTCCCGGTCGGGTCCCGGTCGGGTCCCGGTCGGGTCGCGACTTGCGACTTGCGACACACACACACCCAACCACCAACCAACCGCACGCACGCAGCAGCACAACAGGAGATGCCTGGTGCCATGATGCACCGACCTCTCTTCTCCGCTGCTCGCCATGCTGCTGCGGCGGCGCACCCGCACGCGCGCAGCAGCAGCAGCAACAACAACCAAAGGTCGGACAAAGCAAACAGGGTTCTCACCAAGCACGCCCAACAGCACAGCATGCAAGCCGCCGATCGGGCCGACGGGGCCGAGTGCGACGCGTACGTCCGTGCCGTTCACAAGTGGCACGACACCGTGCACGGCGCCTGGCTGCGCCGTTGCTCGAAGCGCCGCGCCAAGCACGCGGCCCGCGTGCTGCTTGGCGGTGACGCGGCAGCAGCAGACGCGCCGTCGATGCCGCGCGAGCCGCAGTGCGACATCGAGCCGCCGGAGTGCGTCCAGCGCTTCGTCGACCGGCTCATGTCGATGCCCGTCGCCAAACGCGCCGAGCACTGCCGCAACGGCGCGGGTGGCCACCCAGGCTTCGTCCTCGCGCGCAAGCTGGTCTTGGCCAACTCGGATAAAGTCTTCGCGGCGTCCGACGCCGAGCTCGCCAAGGAGCGTGCCGACAGCATGGCCGCCGCGAAGGCCCTCGAGCGCGCGAAGCAAGAGACCGGCCCCGACGGCGAGACCCAAGCCACGCACGACAAGGTCGTCGAGGTGCAGAAGAGCGGTGGCAAGGGGCAGACGATCAAGGTCGCGACGTGGGTGCTCAGAAACTAGCATCCGCGCGCGACCGCCCATGTCACCGCCGCCATCGCTCCAGGCCGAGCCCATGGACCTCCGCGCGCGCGGTGTATGTGTGTGTGTGGGAGAGTACGACGGTTAAGAATTGATTCTGAACGTAACTTACAGCATCCGCGCGCGCGAGCGGCCGCAGCAGCAGCAACGCGCGCGCGCGCGCGAGCGGCCGCAGCAGCCCGGGCGCGCAGCAGCAGCCACAGCTGCTGCAGCCACAGCTGCGCTCGGAAAGGCGGCTTGCGGGTTGTGGGCTCGTCACGCGCACGCGCGCTCCTCTCCACTCGACTATGCTCCTGCGCACCGCCACGCCCCCGAACGACACGCCGCCGCCGCTGCTGCTGCGTCCCAGGAAGAGGGAGCGCGAAGAAGAAGAAACAACGCAGGACGACGAGCGGCCGCCGCCGCCCGAACCTGCAAACGGGATGGCCGTCGGCGTGACGACGGTCCACCCGCTGCAGCCCTTCCTCCCGCTCTGCTTCAAGACCGACGAGACCCTCGCGTCGCCGTGGAAGAAACCGCCCAAGTGCAGCACGCCCGACCTTCCAGGCCATCCGACGCTGCTCCTGTTCATGCTCGATCTGTCGGCGTCGATGGCCGGCGCCTGGATGGCCGACACCTCGGGCGGCGACCCGCACTGCGCCGCCCACGCCGTCGTCGGCCTGCTCCGCAAGCTTCCAGACTACCTTAAGAAAACCCTCTCGCCGGCACAGTTCGCCACCACGTCCCTGGCAATCGCCGGATTCAGTGGCACCGCGGGCTGGGCGTCGCAGAGCAACTGCGGCCACGAGTCGGTCGCGATAGACGAAACCCGCGGCAACTGGGTCAGCGGAGCCAACATCGCAACGATCGACGAGAACGCGGTGCCCATCTCCGACGAGGCCTCGCTCCTCGTCTACCTGCAGCGCTGGATCGAGAAGACCGAACGGATCTACGTCCCGTCGACGCGCGAGCGCGACGTTGGCCGCGGCACCAACCTGGAGGCGGCGCTCTTCTTCGCACACAAGGTCGTCGAGGAGTACTGCAACGTCCACGGCGGCGCGGCGCAGGTCTTCGTCGCCACCGATGGGCAGCCCACCGTCGGCGAGACCAGCGCCGTGGCCATACGTGCCACCCTCGACCGCACGCTGTTCGACGAGCAGCGCGGCCACGCCGTGCCGATTCAGACACATGCGCTCATCTTGGGAAACGACGTCGAACCCAAGACGCTCACCGACCTCCTCGGCTCGCGCGGCCTGCTCGGCTACGCCAAAGACAGCGAGAGCATCGAGGCCGGCCTCGACTCGATCTTCAAGATTCCCTTTGCCGAGGGCAAAGGCACGTTCGACTTTGTCACGCTCGTCAGCTTCGAGGACGTCGAGACCGGCGAGCGCGTCTCGGAACACGCGCTCACGCTCTACTCGCAGGGGCAACTCGTCGGCGACAACTATACCGCGCTCTACGGCGCGCGCCTGCCCAACAAGTTCCGCTCGCCCGCCGCCTCCTTGGCCGCAGCCGAGGTCGACGCGGACTTTCCCTTCTCGCCGCAGCACGCGCCCGCCTCGGGCGCGCCGCGCCCGCCAGGGACCGAAGAGGAGGCCTCCAAACTCGTCCTGCGCGTCGTCGGCCTCTGCGCGCCCAACCTGGCGGACGCCGTTGCGTCGATCAGGGCGGCGGCGCGCGTCTTCCTCTCGCCCGCGCAGCTGCTCAACATGCTGCTCGACCAGGGGCACGAGGTGCTGCTCGACAAACGCCTGCCGCTCTCTCTCGAAAAGTGGTGGTCCCCCGCGCCGCTCCGCGGCACGGGCCTCCGCAGCGCGGTGCTTTCGGACGACGAGCTTCCGGACGACGCGGACGACGCGCACGACGCGGCGGCGGTGCCATGCTCGGACAGCGCCAAGGAGACGAGCTCGGGTAGCCTGTACTGCTGGATCGAGGAGAGCAACGTGCTGCTCGAGCTCATAAACAACGCGCTCGGAAATTCCAAGACCAGCGCTCAAGCACGCGAGGCGTCGCAACGTTTCGCACGCATCGCCACGAGCTCGGGCCACACGCGCCTCTCGTGGCGCATGGAAGCCACGCGCGAGGCCAGCCAAAGGGCGTCGCAGGCCGAAGACGAGCTCTACACCAAGCTCGCGAGCGAGTCAAAGACACCCGACGACCCGGAGTCCAAGGCCGAGTTTAGGGCCGGCGTGATCAAGCAGCTGGGCTCGGCGGCGCACAACGCCGCCGCGTATCTCAGCCGCACACCCAGCAGGGTGGCGGCGGCGGATCACGACTACATGCAAAACACCTTTGCGGAAACCAACACCACCACCTTCAAAAGCGCCTCTGGCGACTACGACGACGTGTCCTCGCCGCCGCCGCGTGCGTGACTGACCCCTCGGGCGGCGCGCGCCGCCTCGGGCGGCGCGCGCCGCCTCGGGCGGCGCGCGCCGCCGCCGCCTCTGCGTCGCGAGTCACTCACTGGTCGCGTCGCAAGAAGCGATGCGCCGCTGCTGGCGGCGCGTCGCGGACGCGGCGGGCGCGGCGGGCGCGTCGTGCTCGAGCGACGCCGCGTGCCCGAATCCCCACTGGTAGACCTCGATGAACTCGTTGCCAAGCCAGTAACTGGTAATCCAACACGCTCGTAAAATTTGGGAGTCGTTGAAAGCAGATGCCTTGTTAAAGGATTGAGTCAGCCGACCGCCCAGCCCGGAGATGGAGTCGAGGTAATTGTTCACGACCGCGCGAATACCCACTTCCGCCGTGCGCACGTGCTCGGCCTTGCCAGTGAAGGCGCCGGCCATGGCCAGGAGCGCCGCGGGATCGTTGCGCGCGACGTCGCGCACACACGGAAGAATCAGATCGCACCGCAACCCGGGAATCTGCACAAAGTCGCAGCCGCACAGAGCGACGGCAGCAGCCAGCAGCGCGGCCGTGTGCTGCTTGCGGATCGCAAACTCAGCACGGCTACCCAGCTGCACATTCGATCCGAACATGTACGACATGACCTCGTCGAAAAACATCGCCATGTCGATACATTGGAAAAACGATGACGACGGGAAGGCGTCGCCTTTGCGCTTGCGTGCCGGTTCGCGGAGCGCGAGCAGCGTGACCTGTTCCCCGCCGCTGTCCGTCGGGCGCGCCTCGCGGCGCGATTGCTGCAGCAGCTCGATGAGAAACGAGTCGGTGTCGATCGTCCAGATCATATTTAAGACGACCTTGGCGAGCGGCGAGTCAGGGTTCTCGACGCGCTGTCGGTACACGCGGCTGCAAACGTCGGTCAGCTTGAGGTCGCCCTCGCCCATCGGCTGCTCGCGTGCGAGCACGCCGTTCCAGACCTCGGGGTGCGACGAGACGATCCCGGCGACGCGCGGCTCGTCCAAAGGGCGGTCGGCGCCGTGTCCGTCGATGCCGTCGAACGTCAGGGACCAGTTTGCACCCTGCAGATTTGCGTGAAAGTGCTCGAGTACGGCCACACAAAGTGCATCGTAAAATCGAGGCCGCGCGGCGCGGTGGTTCAGCAGGAGCCGGACATTTAATCCTTCGGCCTGGAGCTCGTCCAGCGCGAACTCGTCGTTTGTCGGGCAGGTGACGAGGTCGTCGCTACAAAGTGGCGTCTGTGGTGTGCGTCGTGCATCGCGCGCGGCCTGTTCTTCGCGTTTTGCCTGTGTCATGGCTTTCGGCTCGTCGAAGACAACGACGACGTGCCCGGCTGCTTGAATCGCGTTGTTGATCTGGCCGACAAGGACAGAAACGTACCCTGTCCAGGTGTCGACGGAGCTCGGCGTCTGCATCATCAAGACATTCCCATCCAATACTACAAGCGCTTCCGATCTGGAGACGCCCACCGTCTTCCGAGCCTCGCTTAAATTGTCGAAGGATCTAAAGGATTTGGAGAATTTGTTTTTGAATACCGCTTTCGCTCCGTTCGGTCCTCCCGCGAGCCCCATGGCCAGTGCGAGCGAAGGCAGTGCGCCTCTGTTCCAGGCGATCCATCACGAGCTTAGCGGGCAACGCGCAAGACGCATTTCAGGCGAGCGAGGATATGCTCTCTCGCCTGGGCGCCGCAAAGCCACCGCCTCTGACGGTGGATTCTCATCTTAAGTAGTACTAAATCTTGCTTAAAGGTACACAACCAATCAGCGCGCGCGCGCGCATGTACATGTACTTTTTGTGCAGCGGCCGCTGCTGCAATCAACCTCTGACGCGCGCGCACGCGCGCGCTCGCTCGCGCGCGCGTCAGAGCGGGGGCGGCTCGCTTCCGCAGTGATTGCCCAGCCACTCCCACCCCGCATTGTGCGCCACGGCGTCGAAGTGTTCGATGATGTGCGCGCCCTCGAGGCTGTGGTAGTACAGACACTGCACGATCGGCGCGCGGTTGCGCCCCGCCGACCGCATCCCCTCGATCTCGGCGGCGCTCATGTGGAGGTAGCGGTTCACGACGGACGCCGTCGTCTGGAGTCGGCGGGCGAGCGAGACCGGCGGCGTGGCGTCGCACGCGTTGGGGTTCACCTTCAAGAACACGACCGGTATCATCGTCGCGTCGGATCGTCCCTTGGTTCCCTTGACGGCGCCTTCCTTGGCCGCGACGTCCTGGATCGCCTGAAACTCATCGTCGATCTTGCCCGCCTCGCACGAGGCGGTGTAGTTGTGCGAGTGCGAGTGTTCGTCGATCTCGACGAAGACGGCCAGCAACGGCCGCCCCGTCGCGGGGTCGCGGACGATCCAGAGCCCGTCGGGAAAGCGGTTCGTCGTGGTGTCGCACTCGCGCCGGCGCTTGACTACGCGCGACGTGCCGAGGCCGCCGCCCTGGCGCTGGTCGCGCTGATCGGGCGGGAACGGCGTACCGTCTGCGTAGGTGATGAGCGGTAGCAGCTGATCGAAGCACAGATCCTCCCACGAGCGTTTGGACCCAAGGGCGGGGTCTTTCTGAGCCTCGCACGTGGCGCAGAGGCGGAGCTCGGGCGGCTGCTTCAGACGAAGCGGACTCAGAGCGAAGAGCCGACACGAGACGCAGAGCCTTTGCCCTCCGCCGCACTGAGGCTCGCCGCACACCGCGCGGATTTTCCCATGATCGCAGATCGAGCTCCCTCCGCATTCTTTGCACACGCTGCGTTGTCTGCCATGATCGCAGATCGAGCCCCCTCCGCATTCTTTGCACATGCTGCGGAGTTTCCCATGCACGCAGAGACCGCCCCCTCCGCATTCTTTGCAGTAGCTGCGGATGTTGCCATGCTCGCAGATACCGCCCCCTCCGCATTCTTTGCAGCTGCTGCGTTGTTTCCTATGCTCGCAGATACCGCTCCCTCCGCATTCTTTGCATTGGCTGCGTTGTTTCCTATGCTCGCAGATCGAGCCCCCTCCGCATTCTTTGCACTTGCTGCGGGGTCTGTCATGCTCGCAGATACCGCCCCCTCCGCATTCTTTGCATTGGCTGCGTTGTCTGTTGTGAATACAAAGAAATACTCTACCGTTGAACATGCAAGGGCCGTTTTCTGTGTCGTATCGGACCCCTTTGTTTCGTTTCCCCCGGCCCGGGTCGACCGAGCTCTGGTCGTCGTTGTTTTCGCAAGGCGGGCAGATCGATTCATCGTCGTTGTTTTCGCAAGGCGGGCAGATCGATTCATCGTCGTTGTTTTCGCAAGGCAGACAGATCGGTGGATCGTCGTCGTCGTCGTCGCTGGGCTGCAGCTCCTCGACGGTCAGCTCCGGCCGCTTCCTCGATGCCATAGATCTATATGCTTTTTTACTGAGAACAAGCCGCAAGCCGATTTTTAGCGCGCGTGCGCACCCCTCGTTTCTCACGTGCACGCGCGCGCGCGTCTGCGTACGCTAACGTCGCCTCGCCTCGGGCCCGGCATGCAGAGAAAATGGGTGTGTCGTGGAGCGGAGAAACTCATTGGCGTCGATCGCGCGCCGCGCTGGCCGAACAGCCAGCGCGCGCCACGGTGCCACAAAGCGGTGTGGATCTCGAGCAGGCGGCGCGACTCATGACGATCGTCTACGAGAGATTGGTAAACTCTGGCACGTTCGAGTCTCGTTTCTTCCGAGGCAGCCCTCTTGGAGGTGTTCCGGCAACACGATCGCTCGCAACAACGTACCTCAACGAAGCTAGTACCGATCCGTGGAACGTAATGGCTGGCGCAATCGAGCTTACCCGTGTATGGGCATTGGCCGTGCAGCAGCCGCACGCGGCAGCGGCCGTGGGTATCCACAGAACTAGAATGCGTCTGGCCGTGGCGCTTTCAGTGTCTTGGAAATTTCAGCGGTGCAGCAGCACGATCTTAAACAGGAGTTTCGAGCCGAGCGCTGCGGAGGCTGCCGCTGACAGCTTCGGCGGCGGGCGCAGCCTCGGCCTCGCCTACCTCGCGTACTCGTTCTTTACGGCAAACGAGCAAAAGTCGATCGGCGACTGGGATCCTACCAACGTCGCAAAGCTTCGCACACTGCAAAGCGAGATGCTCGAGCTCGAGATCGACCTCGTGCGTCACGTCTCGACGTTTCCTTTGCTGGCCGAGAATTCGGTCTGCCTGGCGGAGATTGAAATCCAAAGACTCTTTGACGGTGGAGGCATGTCTGCCGTACACTGCATGAAGCTCCGTGCCATTGTGCCGTTCTTCCTGCGGTGCGCGCTGCTGCTGCTGCCCACGGCGGAGGACGCGCTTGCGCCCGCCGTTCTCGGCGCGCCGCGCGCGCTCTACGAAAACATGCTCGCCACCACCACCAACAACCAACCGGGCTGCGCGCTGGGAGCCGGAGGGCTGGTGTGCGCGGCATTCCTCTGCATGAAAAACAGCCAGAGTGCGACACGTGACATGCCGAGCACCAAAGAGACGTTCGGCGCGATGTATCAATACGTTACAATCGCCGCGTTGAAGCTTCTGAACACGGCACGGCTCGCCGTCGCGGCCGACCCCGCGTTCTTCCGACGCGGCTGCTACGGCGACGCGCGGTGGTACGGGTTTGGGTACGTCGACGACGCCACGCTTGCTCGGGCGCACGCATCCGCCGTAAAAGATACCCGTGGACCCCCAACGCGTGTGTATCGGTTATGAAAACAAAACACACACACACACACGAACGCGCGCGCTGCTAGTCTCGCTTCTTCGACGCGCCCGCGCCCGGAAGGTGGTTGGCAGCCGCCGCCGCAGCGGCGGCCTTGTTTGTCGTCTCGTGCAGCAGCGTGATTTCCTTGGACTGTAGCGTGATTATCTTCATAATCTGTTCGGAGTTCGTCTTGTCGAGGACGTGCTCGCCCGACGCCTCGTCCTCGCGGAGGAGCGTGAGCTCGAGGGTCTTGCGCATCGCCGCGAGCGTCCGCATGTTCTCGAACCGCTGCATGCGCGCATCCATGCGGTGCATGGTGTAGTGGGCGCGTATGTCCTTCCACCTGCGCGCGCGCAGCCAGAGGCGGGTGAGGTCTGGGGCGGCGAGGTGCGGTGAGGTGGGTTCGAGACGCCCCGACGTACGCCCAGGCCGGCACATGCACGCCTTCGGCGAGCGCAGGCTCGGCCACCTTTTGTTGATAGACCAACGCTGACATCTTGAACAGTGCAGATTCTTGCATTTTGTCGCACGACGACCGCACAAAGTCGTCGACGGGCGTCACCTTGGCCGGCAGCGCGCAGCCGACGCACTCGACGCCGGGCACGGGGAAGGCGCGGCAGTGCGCGTTGCGCCGCTGCGACGAGCTGGCCGACTCCGTGTCCGACGCCACCGAGAGCGCCGTGGTGGTGGCACCAGACCGGCGCTTCGCCTTCTTCTTCTGGCCGCCACCGAAGGCCGCGTTGGCCACCACGTCGGCCCCACTCGCCGCCTCCGACCCGTCGTCGTGCACCTCGTCGTTCGCGTCGTCGTCGAGCGGGTCGAAGTCGTCGCATTCATCGCGCATACGCGACGACGTTCCATCGTCGCGCGCAGCCTCTTCTTCTTCCGAGTCGTCCGCGTCGCCGCCGCGCGGTCGTGTGCGCTTCTTGTTGTTGTGCTGCTGCTGCCGCTCGCGCGCGTGGCGAGGCTCGGAGCCGACCGACGACGCGCCGTCGAACTCGTTGCGCGCGCGGAGCTCGAGCGCGACCATCGAGATCGGAACGAACCGGCCGTTGACGGTGGTGGTGGTGCCGGGCCGCGTCGTGGCGGTGTGCTTCGTGGGTGGTGGTGGTGGCCCCCCCGCCGCGCGCTGCCAGACCGGATGCTGCGGCCCCGCCACCGCCGCCACTGGCACGGCGTGCCCGTTGGGCGCCGGCGGGGCCGACTCGGCCTCACTCCCAAGGTCGTCGCTCATCGCGCCGCGACGACCACCACACACGCACGCACGCACGCACCACAGGAAGATTACGTTAGCGCACCTCCGCCAGCCGCCGCCGCTGCCGCGTCTGGCTCTGGCTCTGGCTGCTGCTGCTGCCGCGGCTGCGGCTGCCGCGGCTTCGCCGCGCGATGCGACAAAGGATAAGCCGCGTCGCGTCGTGGGGTGGTAACAGCAGCAGCACGCGCTTGCGCAGAAAGATAGATAGATAAATGTCAGTACGCACCGATCCCCGTGGCGACCTCTCTTCCGCCATGCAGCAGACCCTTCACATCGATCCTGCGGTCATGCAGTCGGCCGCCGCCGCCTCCGGCCCCGGCCCACTCATGGCTCCCGCGCCCACAAGCATGCCAGTGGACAACAGCGATCAACACCTCGCCGCCGCTAACGATTTCAACACCTCCAACCCCGAACACCCGCTCAAGCGCACCGTTGTGATCAACATCCGCGCCTCGCTCTCCGACCTCTGCCTACGCAAGCAGAAGGCCACATGGTCGCCGCCTTCCGCAGAGGCCACACGAGCGATCTTCCAGCAGAAGAAATGTAAGTTTTCAAAGCCCCGAACGTGGCCACCGCCCCACCGCCCCGCCGCCCCGCCGCCCCCCCCCGCCC
>Ga0209090_10002891_pt1 | contig 10821 bp, 8 predicted proteins | sample ArcticOcean_MG_C_9_FD_187432 | JGI IMG/M metagenome (GOLD analysis project Ga0209090, IMG submission 187432) | Marine microbial communities from western Arctic Ocean - ArcticOcean_MG_CB2_152 (SPAdes) (version 2) | ecosystem: Environmental > Aquatic > Marine > Oceanic | place: Arctic Ocean... | reverse complement strand
ATGAAACATAAAGATTGGTATACGCCAGGGTACGGCACAGAAAAGGTCGGACCCTTTCTTGGTTCTCTTGTAGAACTGGCACGCCCACAGAAGATACTTGAGATTGGATTCGGTTATACCACACCATTTCTGCTCGAAGGTTTAAAGAATTGTGCGAATGGATTAGTATGGGATGGTAACTGTGATAAGGACTACCTAGATAAACCATATGATCCTAAGTTTGTTGTTATTGATGACCAAAGTCTAGAAGAAAAATCCGAGCGAAAGGATTTTCGGAGAGACTCTCTAGTTAAAGATGATTTGGTTGACTTCATTGAGGGAGACTTTAAGAGTGCCTCCGTAAAGAATAGAGTTAAGTCGGATTATCCTGATGGGTTTGATTTGGTATGGTTTGATTGTGGTGGGCCAAATGAATATCAATGGTTTATGGACAACTGGTGGGATGATATGGTTAATGAGTATGCCTTGTTTCATTTTACCTATTTTAGGGGAGAGTTAAATAACAACGGTAAAATAATAGATAAGCTTTCGGGACAATGGGTAACTAAGGGCGTTTCTGTCCAGTTGAAATGGCCAAATTTGTTTCGTATGGATATCGTTGAACCTCATAAGTTCAAGCAAGGTAGTGTAACAATGTTAAAAAAGGATAAAAAATAATGATTGGCAATAATGTGAAGTGGATGGATGAATACGGGGATATCAATTCTGGTGAAGTCCTTGATATTTCATCTGATAAGTTTGATGATGTTAAGTATGAGGGTGCGTATATGATGAACTATATAATGGGGCCTATGTATTGGTCTAAGAAAACTAAGTCGTATCGCCCAGTAAAGGACAAGGATATGGATTCCATGTTTTTTGAAATCAAAGGCGAAGTGTATAACAATTTTATTACAATGAATGAGGTAATGGTATGAAAGTAAATAATTTAACTGCTGAACAACAAGTAGAGATTGGTGAGGTTCTTACTGGTGAGAAGTATCCTTTAGCAAATATTCCTATAAAGGAACGGAATCTTCATGTGAGAACTTTGCAAAGTCTAACCAATGAGGTTTATAATATGTCACTTAAAGGCGGCCGGACTAAATCTGTTCGCAACAGGATTGCAAAACTTGAAAAAGTAATTAAGTTTAAGACTGAATTATTTGAGGAGGCTATGAAACAAAATGAGCGCACTAGCAGGACTAGCGAAGACACTTAAACGTTCTACTATGTTCGATAGGGCTGCCCTATCAAGAAACTTTAATGAGAAGTTTCCTATCATCACTCTTGACTTGAACCATCTCGCAAGTAATCTTTTGCATGATGATCAAGATATGACGATCAATGATAATCTTGAACGCCAGATTCGAGAGTGTGGTGATAGACAGCAAAAGAGAACAAACGTTAAAGCATATATGACCGATTGGTATATGCAAGACAAGTCCACAGGGTTTAAATGGGTTTGTGATAGTGCAATTGAATTAGCAACAAAGAATAATCCTCATGAGGTGGATATGATTGCTTATGATTGTTGGGGAGCAATCTATCGTGAGGGCGATTATACTATTATGCACAATCATTGGCCTCAGCTTTGGAGTTTCGTTTACTATGTCAATTGTCCATCTGGGTCAGCACCACTAGTGTTTGATAAAGAAGTATCTAAGTATTCCGTAGAACCTAAGACGGGTCTTATGGTCATGTTTCCAGGCTGGGTTAACCATTCTGTTCCTAAACATGAAGGTAAAGAACGAATTATGGTTGCGGGAAACCTAGCATTTAATTCATCCAGAAAACGTTAAACCTATAAATATAACTCCCATGATAAAATATAGAGTTATACAAACTGACATAGGGTGCTTATGTAAGAATCTTTCTTATGATGAAGCCTTTGAAGTTTTGCAACAATTCATCGATTCGGGTAAAGAGAACTGCATCATAGAAGAATATGAGTGGATCGATCCTGAGCATTATCAACGACTTGGGCGTGATCCAGACCTACATTAGTCATTATAAATACTTTAACAGAGGAGTATAGAATGGCTGATATGAATTATATGGGACTAGACGGGTTTGTCTGGTTCATGGGTGTGGTTGAAGACAGGAACGATCCTGAGCAACTTGGTAGGGTTCGTGTTCGATGTCTTGGATTTAACTCGCCAAACCTTTCTTCAATACCAACATCTGACTTACCGTGGGCGCATGTTATGCATCCTACTACTGATCCTTCTATGCATGGTATGGGGAAAACTCCTTCATTCTTAGTGGAGGGTGGATGGGTTGTAGGATTCTTTCGTGATGTGGATAAGCAACAACCTGTTATTATTGGAACTCTACCTGGCGTGCCTGAAACTCAGGGTGGTATTGAATCAGCATACAATAGTGGATTCAATGATCCTAGACATAAAAATTCTAATCAAGTTAATTCTGTTGGTAAAAAACAATATGCAAAAGAAGATGATGATGGTGAGACTTGGAATGCTGGTGAAGCTTCTGGGCCAATTACCAAAGATGGTGTAAACTACGATCCAAAGTATGGTGATAAATCTTACGGACCATATCCATTGGGTGGATTTGTTAATGGTATTGATGATGAGGATGGGGTGTTTAGTAGAGCATCTGGTCATTCTTTTGGAGAGTCTGACACTAACCGACTTGCAAAAGGTAGTGGTCATGGAATGCTATCTGCTAAAGATAGTGCATATACTAAATGGGTTTTAATACCACATTCAGATCAAAAGTTAGATGAAGAAAATCCAATGCACAAAGGGTATGGTGTAGACCCTGCTGAAGATGAATATGTAAATGGTGGCATTGACATATACGGTAACAAAGAACTATTAGATGAAGCACCTCTTGATTCTGCGAGTAGTTATTCTACAATGGCAGGTAAATCTGATGGTCCTAATGTAGCCCCCAGACAAAGTAGTGCCCCTAATCCAATATTCATCTTAGAGAATAGTGATATAAATGATAGAGAATCTCATCCACACCCAGCTGCTGGTGCGCCACAAACAGTTGATGCAAGTCATACTGCTGATGCTATCAATCCTCTATACTATTCTGGTCAGGATGAATACACGGCAGAGAAGTGGAACGAACCAAGGACAACCGATAAGACTAAAGGTGGTACTACTCGATATGCTGCGAAGTATCCTTACAACCATGTCTTTGAATCAGAGAGTGGTCATATTAAAGAGTATGATGATACGCCTGGTTCTGAACGTATTCATGAATGGCATAGGACAGGCACATTCTATGAGATTGATGCTGATGGAACTAAGCACACAAGGGTAGTTGGTAACAACTATGAGGTTATTCATGGCACAGACTTTGTTAATATCAAAGGTGATGTAAATTTAACTATTGAGTCTAATTGTAAGACCTACATCAAGGGCGATTGGAACATACAGGTTGACGGTAATAAGTATGAGACAGTTAAAGGTAATGTTCATGAGACATACGGAACAACACTAGACAGCCATCATCATGTAACACTTGTTCATGGTGAACGAGAAGAAACAGTAACTAAGAATGTTATTCAGACATATGGTACAACCAGAGACAAACACTTTCATACAAGGCTTGTTACGGGTAGCACTAACGATACAGTATTGCGTAATGTGACAGAGACTTATGGAACACTTACATCTCACGGTAGAAGTACTACTATATCTGGAACAGATACTAAGTCTACAGGACTATCCACTAACCTAACAACTGGTACTTCTTATAATGTAACAACTGGTACTTCTTGGAACCTAACAACTGGTACTTCTTGGAATTATACGGTAGGAACTGCTTGGGATGGTACTACAGGAACAACATGGGATCATGAATCTACAGGTATTGTAACCATCGAAGGTGAGAAAATTGAGTTGAACCCATAGGAGTATAAACTATGCCAGGTATATGTAGAGATACAACCGATACCGCTGGAGCTGCATTGATCAAGACGCAGACTAAGGTATTTGCAAATGGAGATGAGGTTATTGTGCATGGTGACACTGTTACTGCTCACTTAGCAGGATTACATGCAGTTCCACCAACTATGATTGCTGGCTCCAAAAATGTTTTTATTGGTGGTATTGCAGTTTGTAATGCTGGTGATCTTGCAACTTGTGGCCATGCGGCAAGCGGTTCATCAAATGTTAATGTGGGTGATTAAATAATAACCCCACAGATTCGTTATAAATAATAAAAACTATTGGAGTAGTAATGGCAATCGTAGAAAAAACACAAAGCTTTAAAGATTTAACTGCTCTACGAGATTCAGAGAGAACAAATAGTTCCCCATTAAACTCCAGACAATATAGTGATTTAGATTTATTTTTTACAAGACGGTCTAGAGATAGTGATGTTAATGTTTTAACAAATGTTCAAGCAATAAAACGTTCTGTAAGAAATCTTGTTTTAACAAACTATTATGAGAAACCTTTTCATCCAGAAATAGGTTCTGGTGTAAGAGGTTTATTATTTGAATTAGCAACACCAATGACTGCTATAGCAATTTCACAATCTATACAAGATGTTATTGCAAACTATGAACCTAGAGCATCTATTAATTTTGTAACTGTAGATGAATCATTAGATGACAACTCATATGATGTAACTATAAACTTTACCGTTATTAATGGGCCACCAGAAACGGTTGACTTATCACTAACAATGGAGGTCTTACGATAATGGCTAATAATCAAAAACTTGAGATTACAGGATTTGACTTTGATACTATAAAAGATAATCTAAAAACTTTTATGAAGAATCAAGACCAGTTTCTTGATTATGATTTTGAAGGTTCTGGTATCAGTTCATTATTAGATGTGTTAGCATATAATACTCACTACCTTGGATTTCACGCAAATATGCTTGCTAATGAAATGTTCATTGATAGTGCATCTTTGCGGTCTAGTGTTGTTTCTCATGCAAAGACTTTAGGGTATGAGGTTAAATCAGCTAAAGCTCCACGAGCAGTTATAAATGTTACTTTGAATGATACAGCCTTATCTACAGCTACTATGAATACTGGTCATGCTTTTACCACTACAATAGATAATATCGAATATAAATTTGTAACTATTTCAGATTTTAGTGCAACTCAAACAGGTCAAGGAATTTTCTTTTTTGATGTTCCCATATATGAGGGAACTTTAGTATCAACAAGATATACAGTTGATAGTTCAGATGTTAATCAACGTTTCTTATTAACGGATAATAAGGCAGATACCACAACCTTAAATGTAAAGGTTCAAAATTCTTTGGCTGAAGAAATTATCGTAACTTATACTAAGGCTACTGATATTACTCAGTTAACTGGAAATAGTCCAGTGTATTTTTTACAGGAAGTTGAAGATGAATTATTTGAAGTGTATTTTGGAGATGGTGTTGTAAGTAAAGCTTTACTTGATGGTAATATTATTACACTATCTTATGTTGTTAGTAATATTACCGAAGCAAACGGTGCATTTTCGTTTACTAACACAACTGCAATCAATTCAGTTGTAGATGTTACAACTTCTACTTCTAAAATAGCTACTGGTGGAACTGCGGCAGAAACAATTCAATCTATCAAGCTTTCAGCTCCGCTTAACTATTCAGCTCAAGGAAGATGTGTCACCGAAAATGATTATAAAGTTTTTGCTCAAAAATATTATCCACAAGCAAAATCAATACAAGTGTTTGGGGGAGAGAATGGTTCATTTGATCCTAGTCTTGGGGTAGTTGCAACAGCAGACTATGGAAGAGTTTTTATATCTATTACAAATAATAATGGAACAAATCTAACTACTTCTGAAAAATCAACTTTAGTTTCTGATCTTTCTCCATTTACAGTTGCTTCAGTAACTCCAATTATTGTTGATCCAGATTATCTCTATGTTATATTAACTGTAGATTTTAGATTCAATTCTTCTGCAACAACAAAAACAAAAGATACACTTATAGATCAAGTTCGTACTTCAATTACATCTTATAATAATACAGAATTAGTAAAGTTTAATGCTGTAATTCGACATTCTAAATTATTACAACAAATTGATAATACAGACGATTCAATTCTTAGTACTAACGCCGTACCAAGACTTCAAAAATATTTTACGCCAAAATTACGTGAAAGTTCATCATATAATCTATATTATAACAATTCACTTTATAATCCTCATAGTGGACATAATGCTATGCTAGGAGGAATTTTAAATTCTACCGGCTTTACGGTAAGTGGAATTACCAATGAGCAATTTATAGATGACGATGGACTTGGTAATCTTAGGATATATTATTTAACAGGAAACACTCGAAACTATACCAATGAAACTGCTGGAACAATTAATTATGATACTGGTGCAGTTTCATTAAAATCAATCAATTTTGTTACAATTTCAAATGTTGATGGTTTTGTATCTACTAGAATAAGAATTATTGTTGTTCCAAAATCTTATGATATTGTTGCAGTTAGAAATCAGATTATTGAAATTGATTTAGTAAATACAATTATTACAGGTTCCGTTGATAGTATTACATCAAGTGACTCAAGCGGTGCTATATCTTTTAATCCTACTGGCTCAAACGTAACATCATCAGGAACGAGTTATTAAAAATGGCACCATTTGATTCTGAATTAACTACAAAGATATCTCCTCTAATAGATGGACAAGTTCCTGATTTTATTCAGGCGGATCATCCTGTATTTGTTGAGTTTCTAAAAGCGTATTATCAATTTTTAGAATCTGCTGAGATGACTATAAGTGGTACAGTTGATCAGATTTTACTTGAAACTGTAAGTGCAAGCTATCTAGTTTTAGACGGCACAAATTTATCAGGGTCTAATAATGAAGATAGGATTGTATTTGAGATAGGTAGTGGAGGAACTGGTAAGTTTGATCCTGGTGAAACTATAACAGGTAGTATTTCAAAAGCAACATCAATTATTTTAGTTGATGATGATGAAAGAATATTTATCAAATCAAATACACGATTTGTAGTTGGAGAAATTATAACAGGAAGTACTAGCGGTGCAGTCTCTACTATAATAAAATATAGAGCAAACCCTGTACAGACTATACAGCAGTTATTAGATTATGCTAATCCTGATAATACAGTAGATCATTTCTTTACTGCATTTAGAGATTCTTTTATGGAATCTATTCCCGAAAATCTTGCAGATGGAGTATCAAAACGTTTACTAATAAAACAAATAAGAGATTTATATTCTGCAAAAGGTACATCTGAAGGTCATAAATTATTCTTTAGAATGTTATTAGGAGAAGAAGCAAATATAACCTATCCACAAAAATATATGATGAGATTAAGTGATGGGAAATGGAACTTACCTACTATTATTCGGTGTACAGCTGATACAGCTGGAACAAATCCTAATAATATTATTGGACAATCGATTACTGGTGCTTCATCTAAAACTATAGCTCAAATTATAAGTATTAATGCATTTAACCAAGGGACTGATTCTGTTGTTGAATTTGGTTTAAGGGCTGATTCTATACTTGGTGATGGATTTTCTGTTTCTGAAACATTTACAGGAATAGATACAGTTTTAGATGTTCAAATGCAGTTTACTATTCAGTCAATTATAATTAGTGCTACAGTAAATGATGCTGGACTTCTTAATAATGTTGGTGATTTAGTAAATCTTGATTCTAATTTTGGTAATGGTTTAGCTAACGCTTCTGTATCTACTATAACTACTGGTTCTGTTAGTGATATTTATATAGAAACTGCTGGATACGATTATGAGATTGGGGATGGAATTAAATTTATTCCTGATTTAACAGATTCACTTACATCTGTAGGTAAAGCATTTGTTTCTGTAACTGGTGGTAGACTTATTACAGAAGATTCAACTACATCTATACCAGAATTTATTATTAATGAAGAAGGAACTGTTACTCAATTTGTAGAAGATAAAATTATTCTTAATGGTACTGCTATTACTGATCCTTCAGCTGAACCATTTCAAGTATTTGGCACAGATAGAAGATTTAGTGATACTCAATCATATTATTATCCCCTCTATATAACAGAATCAAGAGCTAGTAATTCTAATATAGTTGATGGAGAAACGAAAGCGTTTATATTTGAAGAATTTCCTAGTTTAATTTTTTGGATGCCGACTAATAATCAAAATACTACAATATCTGAACTTAGTACTTCTTATGATCTATTTGTTTCTGTTGGTAAGGTAGAAGATGAGGGGTTTAGTTTAAGACAAGAGAATCAAACAACTGGAACTGGATTAGGAGATAACTTACTATCGGAAAGTGAAAGTTTGCAGCTTGATTCATATTCAACTGCATCTGATGGTGTTATAATTGAACCTGGAGTATTTACACCAAATGAAGCTTCTGAGATAAATAGAATTTTTATTGCTAACGGCGGAAACGGTTATTCTAAATTACCAAAACTTACAGTAACTAGTAGGAATGGTAATTTAGCAGAATTAATTTCTTTAACTAATGATATTGGTAAAATATTAGAAGTTGAGATAAAGGATAATGGTTTCAAATATAATAGTGTCCCTGTTGGATATTTTAATTCTAAGCTTATTCTAGGTGATGTTGTTGGATCATTTTCTAGCGGCACTGTGTTACAAAATCAAAGTGGTAATGTTGTTTCTTGGGAAGCAGATACAAGAGTATTAACCATAGATGGTGATCCAAGAGATAGAATTAATTTTGAACAAGATGAGATATATAATGAAAAGGTACGTTTAGAGAATTTTGATATTGTAGAACCTGGAAGGCCAGATCATGGACAAATTGGACAAATATATAATGTTCAAGAGGAAGTTGATTCTCATTTTCAATTAAACGCATACCAAGAAATAGAAAGTCCAATAAAATTAGAAGATGAAATTGGATTTTTAGATTCTAATGGATTTTCAATAAATATTGATCAGCTTTCTCTAGAGCGTGATCTTAATATTCCTATTGAGTTTGGTATAAGATTAGAATCTGGTTCTGTTATACCTTCTGATGAAGATGGAAAATTTTTATTAAATAATCATTTAACTCCCCTTGGAACCGGCATTAGGCGTGATGGGAGAACAGAGTTTCATTTTATTTTTGAAGATGATACAGTAGGTGTAGATACATTTGGTAATCAAATAATAAGTACTTTACTTTTTGATAATGTTGAACAGGATAGTGGAGATAATATTAGACTTGAAGAATTTAAATTCCGTTTGGAAGTTGAAACTTCTGTTGCAGATTCAACTGATCCTCATGGAACCTTTATAGTATTTGAAGATAATGACCAAGTTGTTATGGAAGATGGAACAGAGCAAAGTGGTGGTTGTAGTGAAAATATAAGATCTAATTCCTCTAGGACTATGTTAGAGGATGCCACAGAACTTACTGGAAATTTTTTACTTATCAATAGTACTGATATTATATCAGGGGATAAACTTCAATCAGAATTTGCAACTAATATACAAGCCGGTAATAATACTGATTCTATAATATTAGAAGATTCTATAATCTTTAATGGATCACCAAGTTATCTTGTAAATGAAGATTATGGCAATGCGTTAATTTATAATGATGATACAAGAATTTTATTTGAGATTGATGAAGCTCCAGTTGAGGATACTGTCAGTAGTTACGGTCAATCAATAAAACATTCTAATACAACAGACCCTCGGCTTATTGGTGAAGGGTTAGAAACTTTTATTACAGAAAACTCAGATAATGCTGATAGTGTACTCTATAAAGAAAATGGAAAATTAATTTATAATAATGTTACATTTGATTTTGATGACAGTAAAACCGATGGGGATGATCGCCCAGGACTTATAGTTACAGAAGATGGTGATACTTTACTAAATGAAATATCAGGTGATCATGGTGGTATTACTATGATTCTTGATGGTACAAATTTATTAGGTGAAGATGCAGGCGGCGCTATACTCCATGAGGATGAACAATTAAACGGTAGTCTTATTTTAAATGCTTCAGCTATTGATACAGATATTAGTGACTCTCTTATTCTTGAACAAAAATTTGCTTTACTAGGAGAAACAATTTCAGATGGTGTTAATTCTGGTCTTGTGCTAGCTGAAGGAATATCTAATATCATATTTAATATTGGAACTACGGCAACTAACTTAGGTAACTATATTAACACAGATAGTTTATTAGGCCCAAGTATTAATCGTATTCAAGATTCATACTTTTATCAACAATTTTCTTACGAAGTAAGTGTTGGTTCTGTTCTATCTGAATATATTAATGAATTAAAACGTGCAGTACATCCAGCTGGATTCATTCCTTTTGGTAAAGTTTCTCTTTCTTCATTAATAGGTGCTGCAGCTGGTGTTGCAGATGAAGATGCCAATGCGGCTATTAACTTAGGAGTTAATGCTGTATCTGCACTAAGTGCAGGGTTTGATGAAACACTAAGAATGAGTCATGAAGTTCGTAACAACGTTCTTGATACTACGGGGGGAAGTAGTTTATTTGATACAATCATTCTTGAGAATGGCGTAGCAATTGGTGATTTACTTCTTGAAGAAACTGACGGTGATAATCTACAATTTGAAGGTGGGTTAAATATTGCAGTTGAAAACTCACAAAGTTCTGGTGATGGTACTATTCTTTTAGATTTTGGTATTGGTGGTAGACTTTTAACTGAGGATGCTCTGGGTGAATCAGCAAATAGAAATAGATCAATTACACATATCACAACTATAACTGTTACTCCAGATATTGTTATTCCAAGAACTACATATGGTGCCCCTCTTGCTTCTTTGCCGGGTTCTATTTTCTTTGATGCACCTAGTATTCAACTAGAAGATGGTATGAGAAATAAGCTTCCTGCCATCATGCAAGA
>Ga0209090_10002889_pt1 | contig 10822 bp, 3 predicted proteins | sample ArcticOcean_MG_C_9_FD_187432 | JGI IMG/M metagenome (GOLD analysis project Ga0209090, IMG submission 187432) | Marine microbial communities from western Arctic Ocean - ArcticOcean_MG_CB2_152 (SPAdes) (version 2) | ecosystem: Environmental > Aquatic > Marine > Oceanic | place: Arctic Ocean... | reverse complement strand
TGTTTCGCCGTTACGGAGGAGAAAAAATCGTCGGCGCCATTCTCCTCTCCTCCTCCACCACCGCTGGCGAATTGTCGAATCAGCGCGAACGATGCTCTCGCGCACGATGAGGAAGTTTCTCCGTATTTCCGCAAGCATTCCGTGGCGGCGCGTAACCCGCCGTTGTGTAAGATAAAAAACGAAGAAGATGCAGACTCGGCGAGTTTCGTCAGCGCGACAATCGCGCGAAAACTGAACGCCATCTTATCTCTTCGAATGTAATATTCCTTCCGCAAAACTTCTGGATCCTTTTTCATGACAATTTTGGACGTCAGTGACGACAAATTCTTACCCGATTTTGCCAAATCACGTTTGTCTTTTCGGATGGGTGAGTTGAGCATTTGGTTCGCGCGCGTGTTCATCTTGGCTTCCTTCGCTCTACGTTTCGCGCTTAAATCTTCCGAGGTATCGTCGTCGTCGTCTTCTTCATAATCTGAATCGTCTTCATCCAAATCTGTCTCGAACGAAACTTCTTCTTCTTCTTCTTCTTTTTTTCCTAAATCCAAGGGGTTGTCTTCTATGTTCATCATCATTCGTCGTTCTTCTTTTTCATCAAGCTCTTGCCGCGACGGTGGATCCGTGGCGCACGCGCACAAAACGCGCACCGCTCTTGCTCTTGCCGCGTACAACTCTTCGGAAGTCAAACGTAAATTCGATGAATCGTACTTGGCGTAATCAAACTCATCACCTAATTCGAACGAACTCCGTTCATCGTCGTCGTCGTCGTTATCTTCTGTCGTCTCGTCGTCGATTAATCTCGAGGCTGCCAGCTGTCGCCGTCGTCTCGCCGCTCTATCTTCCTCAGATTCCTCCTCCTCCTCCTCAGCTTCCTCCTCTTCAAACTTCTCCTCCTCCTCGTCTCTTCGGAGCATCAACGTCTCTTCGTTATACACCGCGCGTAACGCTTCCCTTTCCTCCAACCAATCTAAACACTCGTATAAATCCGTCGATTGCAACTCCTCCATAGCCCGTTCGCAATCGTCCAACGCGTAGCCTTGCATGCACAACTGCGCCAAAACAATCGTCCTCGTCTCGTGCGCTCTGTCGAGTTTAATAGGATATTCCATCGCGACGGGTAAAATTGAAACGAGCGTATTATTCCTATTATTGCGCTTGTTGCCGTCGCTCGACGTCGTCCCGCCTCCCTCTTCTCTTTGTCTTCGCTCTCCTTCGTATCCTCCCTCTTCCTCTTCCCCTCTTCTCGCCCCGCCAACAAAAGCCGCCGCTTCGTACCTCTCCTTCCCGATCTCGTTCTGCAGCATCCTATACGCGTTCGACAGTTTCTTCACCCGTTCTTTCGCCACTCTTAGCTGCTCCCGGTCTCGCCGCAACGCGTCTTCAATCATCAGCTCCGTCGCTAAATCCGGATCTCTCCTCAAATCCGCCAGTTGCGTTCGTAACGTTTGACACTCTTTCTCGGTTATCTTTAAAGCTGTCACCGCGTTTTGCATCGCCGCTTTCGCTTGTAACGTGAGCATGTGGTTGGCTCTCGTTTTCGCCTTCAGAGCGTTCTGCGCGGCTTGCATCGCGAAATCAAACTCCGTCTTCGTCACGTACGACGCGTTCTCATCTTTATTACTCTTATTCTTATTCGTATTGCTGCTAAAAATAACGTTCACGGAATTCGCGAGCACTTCCAACGCGTCTTCGTTCTCGTTGTTGTTGTTCGCCACGACCCCTGCCACGGAGGACAAAGAGGAGGGTCTCCCCCAATCGGATGTGTTCGTCGTGTCCTCGTCTTCGATGAATCGCAATTTATTCGACGCGCTGCTCTTCTTCCGTTCCCACAGAGTCATTTTGCTCTTTTGTTGTTGCTGTTGCCTGGCGCTCTTCTCTTCTTTAAGCGTCGTCATCGTGTTTTATGTATGCGTGTACGTGTTGTTGTTTGTTCAATGTGCAGACATTTGTTATGGTGTTGGAGCGGAGAAATTCCCTCATTTAAAGACTCTACTTTACTAAAGAAGTCTCTTACTCTCTCTCTCTCTCTCTCTGAGAAGCAGAGAGAACGAGGACAACGACAACGAAAGCGTTCTCATCGTCGCGTTGTCGTCGTCGAAAAAGCAATTAAGCGAGAAGTTTCCTAAGAGCAAAGAGAGAGAGAGAGAATTGGAGTTGGAATTGGAATTGGAAATTTACCCGCGCAAACATCTCTTTAAGAGCAGCTCTTGAATGCGAGAAACGAGGATGATGTCGAGAGGAGGAAAAGGAGAATACGAAGACCACCGATCAGTGTTGACGAAAATACAAAGGGAAGGAAAAGGAAACCAAACGTGCGCGGACTGCCCGACCGGGAACCCGGACTGGGCGTCCGTTTCCAACGGATTGTGGCTCTGTCTCGGGTGTTCAGGCATACACAGGAGCTTAGGCGTGCACGTGTCGTTCGTGCGATCGATCACGATGGACAGTTGGAACGCGAAACAGTTAGCGCTTATGAAACATGGTGGGAACGAAAACATGAACGCGTATTTACGGAAGAAAGGGAACGTAGGGAAACACACGCCGGCGCGAGAGAAGTACAATTCGAAATGGGCGGAGAAGTATCGCGAGAAGTTGAAGGAGAAAGCGGAAGGGAGAGGCGGCGGCCTCGACGGGGAAGAGAAAAAGAAGAAGAAGAGTAAGAAGAAGAAGAGTAAGGAGAAGAAGAAGAAGAAGAAGAAGAAGAGCGAAGAGAGCGGCAGCAGTAGCGGCGAAAGTTTTGAAAGCGAAAGCGAAAGCGGATCGGAGTCGGAGTCGGAGTCGGAAGAAGAAGAGGAAAACGTGATGTTTCCGAGCACGTACGGGAACTCGAATTTTACCAAGAAGACGAAGAAGATGAAGACGAAAGAGAAAAAGAAAGTGGTGAAGATGGAGTTGCCAAAATATAACGCGCCGGTGGTCATGACGACGACGACGACGGCGACGACATCGGCGGTGAATTCTATGTTTGCAAACACGACGAGCAGCGGCAAGCCGAGTTTGCTGGCGACCGGTAGCGGTGGCGCGACGAAAAAGAGGAATCAGCGCAAGAAGGATTACGACGAGGAGGAGGAAGAGGACGGGTGGAAACCGCCGCCGCCGCCAAAACCTCGAGGTTTTTGCGAAGGGAAGTTTTTAGGCGGCATATCCGCCGAAGAATGGGTGAAACATTTAAAAACTACCCCGGACGTGCAGGATCGGACGTACCATTTAAAAAATATGACCGCGGAGGAACGCGCCGTGGTGGTCGCGGCTATGAGTGGCGGCGGGATGGGCGCCGCGATGGCCGCGCACGTGGATGTTGTGAAAAAAAAGAAGCAATCGTCAGCAACGTTGGCAACGTTTGATCCGTTTGCAAAACCAGACGACGAAAAGGCGTTGAGTAGTAGCGATGACGACGAGGAGAGTAGCGACGAGGACGAATCAGAGGACGCGAGCAGCGACAGCGACGGGAGCGGAGGTAGTAGCAGTAGCGGCGGAAATAGTAGTAGCGTAGAGGATATCGAAAACAGTTCGGACGAAGACGACGACGAGTTTGCCTCGAGACGTTTGAGCAAGAAGATTGGCAAGGGCGATGACGATGACGAGGAGGACGAAGAAATCGGATGGAAAATCTCCGCGGATACCGTAGAAAAGAACAAATCGATTAAACACAAGAAAGCAATCAAGGAAGTCAAAGCGCCGATAGAACCTAATAAGAAAAAGGAGAAGAAGAAAGAAAAGAAAGAAAAGAAAGAAAAGAAAGAAAAGAAAGAGAAGAAAGAAAAGAAGAAGAAAACGACCGAGAAATCCTTAGAGGAGGAGCTGGAAGAACGCATGCGTAAAGCGGCGGAATCGGCGAGGGCGGAAGCGCAAGCCAGAATCGCCATGAACAACGGGTTTCAAGACACGGCGTCGGTGTACGCGGCGCCGACGAGTGTAAAGAAAGGGAAAAAGTCATCAACTGTGCAACCAGATTATAACGAACTTTTCCCGTCTGGAGGTGGTGGTGGCGGGGGTTACGGCAACGGCATGTCTAGCTCAAAACAATACGATGGGTTTGGCTCGCAACCGTACTATCCCGCGCCTGCGCAAGGCGTGAGTTTGAACACCGCCGTGGCGAAAGCGAACGAAGCCGCGAACAAAGCGAAAGGCTGGTTGAGCGGAAAACTCGCGGGTTGGAGCGATAGTTTGAACGGACAACAGGGCATCGATCAACGACCGGGTAGTGGTGCAACGAATACGACGAATAGCGCGAACCCGGGCCAATCGTTCCAGCACCACCCACCTGCGCCGAGCGGCTGGGGAGGCGGCCCCATCAATTCTGGACAACCAGATTTGAGAAAGTATGGCAATCATCATCAAACGGACGATCGATTCTGGAACGACGTGGCGCCAGAAAAAGTCAAATCGAAAAAGAAGAAAAGTAAAAGCAAGAAAACCGAGGACGAATTCGCGAATAGCGTCAACGGACTGGCCGACGCGTTCGGCGGCCAAGCGAACATCGACGATTGGTACGATTAGTACTTCACGCTGAATTTGAGTACCTTGAAGTACCTGATACGTACGTGCGTAAAAGTTAACACTACTTATAATACTATTTTTTTTACAACATTTTCTTTAACCTTCTTAGTACCTAAAACTACCGCCGAAAGAATGAAAATGGTCTGCGCGGTGGCGGATCCGACCGTATGTTATCCGGCATATCGCGAGGCGCGTTCCATGCCTTACTTATATTTCTATGTAACGTCTCGCTGCCTTCGTTCCCGGCTCTTCCCCGTCCGGCGAATATAATCGACGTCGAAGGGATAATCCCGTACAAGCCCGGAAACGAATCTAAAAATAACTGATCCCCGGGTCCTTCTAAAATATCCCACGCGTCGAGCAGCACGTGCAACAGAGCCGTCGCACCTAATTCCAAAGCCGCGTACGCCACGATCGATCCACCGATACGTTTCGCCCACCACAATCGAGAGCCTTTCCTCCAAAACGCCTCGAACCCGGACATTTGTCGAAATCGAACCCTCAAATCGCCCCGACTCCCTTGATTTTGACCGTTCGTCGTCGTCGCTACGGTCCCAGTGTTCACGTCCATCCTCGGCTTGGAGATATAAATCCCTTCCCCAACGACCGTGTGCCACTTGTCTTTCCCTCTAACCACCGCGCCTTTGTTCACCTTTAATTGTATCTCCCTTCCGTTCAACCCTTTGATTATTTTCACCGCGCCTTCCTCGCACTCTTTCCTCGTCAATCGAATCAAAGCTACCACATCGTCTCGTTTATTCTCGCTCCTCGAAAAAATCTCGTGCGGTTTCTCCCGAATGACAACCGCGACGCGTTGCATTTGACTTCCGTCGCTTCGACAGTACATCGTATCGCCGTCTCGCGCGTTTCTCGGAACGACCACGCGCACTCGCGCGACGGACGGCACCACTCTCTTCCGTATAAAGTCCGCCTTAAAAACCGGAACAGATTCTACGTACGTTTTATTCCCTTCAAATATATCTTCTAAAGTCACTTGAACGACTCTCACCACGCACTCCGCGATGCCGACTCTTGCGCAAAACAGTCTTCGCTCCAAATCTTGGGAGGAAAATTGGTCCTCATTGGCACCGAATATGTCGTCCTCGTCCTCATCCTCGTCGTCCGAATAAAAGTTCCTCCCAGACATCAAACCACCCCCATACCTTCCTCGTATTCTCTCGTCGTATTTCTCCCTTTCCAAAGGATCGGATAAGCACGTGTACGCGACTGAAATCTTCTTGAACAGTTCCGTTTTCTCTTCCTTTTTCCCTTCTGAATTCTCGTCATCTCCATCGTCTTTGACTTTGTCCGGGTGATATTGAATCGCGAGCTTGTGGTAGGCTTTTCTGATTTCAGTTTGCGTCGAAGTTGGTGAGACGTTCAAGACGTCGTAATGCGTTTTTTTCTTCATCTAAAGAAGTCCTCCTTTAGAGAGTCCGTTTCCCTCGTTTAAGTGGCGGATTCCTCACTTTTATTCGGGAAAACAACACGCTCATAACAACGAACGAAAAGACAACAAAAAATGGCCAACACCCACACCAACGACGAGAATACCACTACCATAACGACTACTCGTAATCACCATCATCACGGACGAAAAGTCGGCTACCGACGCTCGTCGAAGTTCGTCTTGGACGATTTGTTCGTCGATTCCGATTCCGACGATGATTCATCTCCGCTTTCGAAAGAACAAATCGCCGCCTCGTCTGCCGGCCTCGATTTCGAACGCGTCTCGTTCCTCGAAAAGAAAGACTTCGAAGTACAACTCAGAGACGGAGGGAACGCCGAGGCGCATTATTTAGGCGTGAGGAATAAGATATGCGCGATGTGGCGGAGAGACGTGAGAAGACGATTGGACGTGAAAGAAGTGATCGAAGAGGTGAGAAATTACGAGGAGAAGATGATTCGGGACGTGTTCGATTGGCTGGAACGGAACGGAGGAGTGAACTACGGCGTTTTAACGGATGAAAAGGAGGAGGAAAATGATGATGATGATGGCGACGGCGACGTCGCCGTCGCCGGATCCAACGCCTCTGCGATCAAAATCGTGGACGACGCGACCGTAACGAAAGAGTTGATTCGATTGCTGAAAACGTGCGACATGAACGTGATGACGGAGAAGATGATTCGAAAGAAACTTGGGTCAGAGGAGTGTTTGAATACGGATTTGAGCGAGAAGAAAGGGTTGATTAAGGAGGTGGTGACGAAGTATTTAACGGAAGGCGCGGAGGCGTTTGACGGGTTGTTCGAGGAAGAAGGGAAATCGAAGGAGAAGAAAGACGACGACGAAGACGACGACGGCGGGGATGAGATTACTTTCAAGTGGAGGTCACCGCCGGCAGTTGAAGAGGGGAAAACAAATCCAAACATACGGGAGAGAGATGTGGATACGTCGAAACCGGTTATAATCATCGGCGCCGGACCGTCCGGTTTAGCGTGCGCGAACCAGTTGAAATCGAGAAACGTCCCGGTGATTGTTTTAGAGGCGAGAGATCGCGTCGGTGGGCGAGTGTGGACAGAAAGTGAGACGTTTTCCGCGCCGGTGGATTTTGGCGCCTCCATCGTGACCGGTACGGAACCGAACCCGAAAGCGAGAACGGGTATGCCGTGGTTAGGTATTCGCGCGGATCCCTCCGCCGAGGTCAGCTCGCAAATCGATTTGAAACTCGTCGAGTTACGTCCAGGGTGTCCTTTATACGACGGCAAAGACGGGAGTTTAGTCGTCGGCGAAAAAGACGCGAGAATTGAAAAGTTGAGAGACTTGTTGATGGACGAAGCGAGAGAGACGGTGGAGGCGCGAGGCGAAGACGCCACCGCGGATCTCGGCTTGGGCGAAATAATTGAAGACCTGACCAAAGTCCATTTCGAGCGCGAGTATTTAGAAGCTACACTGAGAAAGAAACAACAACAACAACAACAGCAACAAAAGCAAGGAGAAGAAAGAGGAGAAGACGATGACAACGACAAAAACAACAAAAACGACGACGACGACGACGACATGAACGACGAGAAGAAACAACAAAAGTTGGACAAAATCAAACAGTTTTCCAAAGACGATAAACGTTTGCTCGATTGGCACTGGGCGAATTTAGAATACGGATGTTCTGCGAAACTCGGGGACGTGTCGCTACCGCACTGGAACCAAGACGAAATGTACGGCGGGTTTGGCGGGCCGCATTGCATGGTGCGAAACGGCTACGGCCAAATCACCGACGCGTTGGCGAGAGAAATTGAAAAAATAGGTGCAATTAAACTCAACGCGATCGTCAAGAAGGTGACCGTCACGAGCACGAAAACCCCGTTCGATGGCGTCAACGTGGAGTGCGCCGATGGTACCATCTACGAAGGCTCCGCGGTGGTGTGCACGGTACCTCTAGGGTGTCTCAAAAACGACGACGTCGAGTTCGTTCCTGAATTGTCCACCGCGAAACGAAATGCCGTCCATAGATTAGGTTTTGGAAATCTGAACAAGCTGGTCATCGAGTTCGAAGATCAGTTTTGGTCGGACGATCGCGATTATTTCGGCGTCGCCGTAGACAGCGACGACGAGTCGAAAATGAACAACCGCGCGCGATGTTTCATGTTCTGGAACTTGAAACCAGTTTGTGGCGAAAACATGTTGATCGCGTTAGTCGCTGGCTCGAACGCGGAAGATACCGAGAACAACGTCACGGAAGAGTCGCAACAAGAACTCGTGAATTTAGCCGTGGAACAGTTGGCGAAAGTGCACTTCAACGGCGACCAATCGAAAATCAAAGTGAAAACGGCTAAAGCTACCGCGTGGGGTAAAGATCCATTTGCGCGAGGCTCGTACTCGTACGTCAAGAAAAGCTCTCGAGGCGCCGCGGATTACGACGAATTAGGTCGTCCAGAATTGAAAGGACGCTTATTCTTTGCCGGCGAACACACGTGTAAAGAACATCCAGATACGGTTGGCGGTGCCATGCTCACCGGATGGCGAGCGGCGAGACAAGTTTTGCGTAAACTCTCCGGCGAGGAAGGTAAAATCTTCGACGAAGTCTTCGATCTCGAAGAGATGCGAAAGAAAGCGGAGGAAGAAGCTCGACAGGCGGCGTTAATGGAAGACTCCGATTACGACAGCGAGCTGGAAGGTGAAGACTTTGAAAAGATGAAGGCGGCGATTGAGCGCAAACGCGAGGCGGAAGAGCGAGCGAGGAACCAAGTCGTCGACGCGGACGCGTTGGCCGGGAGAGACGAAGCGAAATCGGTCTATAAAATTTCCATGACGGTAGATTCGTCCGCGAAGACGAACTCTATTGGACTCGCTTTGGCAGAAATTATGGTTGAGAATGAAAACCACTACGCGTTGAAAACGGGCGCCGGAAAACGCGCGTTGATGCACGCCGTGTTATCACTCACCAATGCCGAAAAAGAAAAGTGGGCGTATGGAAAACACAACGGATTAGCGACTTTTAACGAGTGGTTGAGTAAATTTGCCAAGCGCGCGCGACGAGATGGCGACGAGGAAGACGCGATGACCGCGTTGAAAGTCATCCGATCGATTCCGTTTGATTTCAAGTTGATGAAGAAATCGGGCGTGCCATTAACCATCAAAGACTACTTCCAATCACACGAAAACGCGGGATTAAAGCAAACGTCTAAAATGATCACTCGAGAGTGGATGCGTTTGTTAGCGCTCGGTGGCGATAAGACGCGTATGTCCGTCGTCGGTGCCATCTCGCCGTACGGAAACGTGTTAGCGCCAAAGCAAAACAACAACATAACGACAACGCTTTTGAATTCGATTAAAAACAACGGCATGAATACCATCGCGAGCGAAGTTGCGAAAGAAACCACGAATATCGCCAACGCGCTTTCCGACAAAGAGCTTCTCGTCTTGCACGAAAAGCAACGTAAAGAGGCGAAAGAAGCCGCCGAACGAAAACTTCGCGACCAGCGCGAAGCGGTCGTCAAAGCCGCATCGGATCTTCCCGAAGGCCAAGCTGCGCTCGCGGCGCGACAAGCCGCGGAGCAAGGTAAATTAGACGCCGAACGTGCGATTCAAGCCGCCAAGGAAGCAGCGCAGACCGCCATGGATCATCATAACAACGACACGGATTCCGACGAAGATCAAGTCATGAACATGAACATTTCCTCCTTTGAAGATTTTCAAAACGCCGCGAATTTGAAACGAGAGAAAAAGAGAGCGAAAGCGAAGGCGAAAGCGGCGAAACGGGCGAGAGAAGACGCCGAGGACGCCGCCGCTTTGGGCGAAGATGGTGACGACGATCTTTTGAACGCGAAGAAGAGCAAAGCCAATTCCGCCGACGCCGACACGCTCACCGAAGAAGCTTACGAAGAACGCGTGACCAAACAAGTCACCAAATACGTCTTCGAGCAACTCAGACTCAAACGAGACCGGAACATTCTCACGAAGAAACAGTGCAAAAAGTACGAGGAAAAAATCGTTCGCACGGTCATCGACCACGCGAAAAGTGAGTCTTCCGCGAAACTCGACCCGCTCGTCGCTTTCATGACCAGTCAACGCAAAGAGAAGATTAAAAGTTTAGTGAACAAATACGCCGTCGTCGGACAGAAAGAAAATGAAACCAAGAAGAATAATAAGAAAGAATAAGACTGATTTTGGAAAAAGAGAGAGAAAGAGAGAGAGACTCGTATATTAACCTGTAGTATCCATGTAACCGCATGATGTGCCCCCATGATATTCGTTCTCGCGTCTCTCTCGCAAAATCCACACCCCTACAAGTACTAAATATCGCTCTCGCATTCATCACACTTCTGTCTTTGTAATAGAATTTGAAACAATTTACACACAAATCACAAAAAACAACTTATTAAAGCTTTACTAAAAATGTCACCATCACAGGGAGGAGGAGTGGGAGAACAAGGAGGATTCAGCGGTGCCGTGAAACTCTCCGCCTCGTCTTTGAACGATTACATCGCGCCTTCTCAGGCGTGTATCATTCCTCTATCATCCGATGGTAATAAACTCCTAAACGACGTAAACGACGACGCTTTTGGAGGGGATGGCGGGGAAATCCTTCTCCGTTCAAAACGAGCGGAAAGCGAGATCAAAAACACAAAAAAACGATTCGAACCCGCGAAGGAAGACTTTAGCAAAGATGGGAAATCGATAAAAGTGTCCCTCTCGGATTGTCTCGCGTGCTCTGGGTGCGTCACCAGCGCGGAAACGGTCTTGATGGAACAGCAATCGGTGGAGGAATTTTTAGGCCAAAATTTCTCTTTAGAAGGAAACCAACCATCAGGGACCCACGATGGAGGAGGAGGAGGACGACCCCGGCGGCGATTGGTGGTCACACTCTCCCCACAATCGACGGCGTCA
>Ga0209090_10002885_pt1 | contig 10826 bp, 11 predicted proteins | sample ArcticOcean_MG_C_9_FD_187432 | JGI IMG/M metagenome (GOLD analysis project Ga0209090, IMG submission 187432) | Marine microbial communities from western Arctic Ocean - ArcticOcean_MG_CB2_152 (SPAdes) (version 2) | ecosystem: Environmental > Aquatic > Marine > Oceanic | place: Arctic Ocean... | reverse complement strand
CATGAATTGGTGCTTGTTTTGAAACAAACAATCCTGATGTAGAATTATAAGAAGATAAATCTACGTCTAATCCACCACCTGCTAATGCTTTACGTACATATAAATCACCTGCTACTAATGCCGCTGATGCTGAATTTAATGTTGGTGCAAATTGTGAAAACTGAAAATCTGCTGAACCTGTGTCACCCATTTGAATCCAAGCACTTGAAACTTTTTCATAATATTTAACAGGGTCAGTTGATATTACAACTGCGTAGTCGCCTGCTGAACCAAAAGTATTTGATGGCTCTCCAGAACTTTCAACATTAACATCATCTAAAACTGATAGTGATGCTGTCGCCCATGCTGTACCTGACCATTTGAATAGTCCGAAATCTGTTTTTGAAGTGTCATGCCAATGTGTTCCATTAGTGATAACGCCTGCTGGTGCTGTAGTTGATGCTTCTAATTCTGCTAAGTCAACATCTGCACGAATAACATATGCGTTGTTCGATACTCCTAGATATTGATATGCCGCTAATAGTCCGTATTCGCTTGTTTCAGCGCCTTGAACGACTGAACCGCCAACTGAATAAAATTTTGGTTCGCCGAATGTTTCGACTAACTCTCTCTGTGATGAAACTAGATAGGCAACACCCGCTGTTGCTGGTTTTGTACCAGCCGCGATTGCACTTCCTGATGCATCTGATTTGTTACTTGCTGTTGCAATAACTAATAATGGTAATGTACCTTGTGTGGCTGCCGCATATTGCGACTCGTCACTAACTGTTACTGATACACCTGGTGATACTAATGTAGCCATGTCTTTCTCCTTGTTGATTTAATTACTAATAGTAAATATATTTCGCTACTACTATTTAGTCAAAATCACTAAAAAACACTGTTTTTGGGGTTAACTACGTAGACAACCCAGTCGCAACTTTACTATATAAAGCCTCAATTGTATCATCGTTTTGGATTATTCTATTGAACTGGTCATCCTTGTCTATCCATCTCCATTCACTTTGATGAACGTCAGGATGATAATCTTTCATTAGGGATGAGTCGGGATGATGATTATCTTGTATTGCATATCCCCACCAAGTTGGTAATTCGCCTCGTCTGACATTCCAAACTTCGCCGTCAAGGTCTTTTATGATTTGAATTTCGTTAGCAAATCTTACATCAGGAACGATATACTTATTACCAGGATTATTAATTATTTCTTGTTTAACCAGACTGACCCAGATTCCTTGATAGAATCCATTTCTCATACAATCTGTACCGAACTCTTGTAGAACTAATCTAGGAGTAATTTCTCTGCCTGTTTCTTTTGTCCAAAATTCATCAACAGTTTCACGCCACTCTCTACTCTCTACAGAGTCACCTTCGAGCATAGCACGGTCCCAACCGAACACAGTTGCAACTCCGTCTTTGAGTTTATCTGCAAAACTTAATTTAATGTAATTGTGTTCATCGACTAGAATATCTGCAACAGTGCCTTTGCCTGAGCCAATCAAACCTGTAATACCTATTATCATTTGAGTGCTTTTCATATTTGGTGTAGACTTATTATATCACTATACCAGTATAAATGTCAACCGTTTTCTGAATTTATATCTCGGGATTCTATATCTTTCAATATGGCATCTTTCATATCGTCTGGAAAATCAAGCCAATCGAAGATTTCATTCATGTGGCGTTTACAGCCTATGCAAAAGTTTTTTTCGTTGTATTTACATACACTGATACAAGGACTTTTAGTATTTCCATGTAAAGGGGATAATGGACTCTTATAGTTCATACAACTAGGTGATGTCGGCGTATTATAATTAGCCAATCATTACGCCTAATGGAGCAGAACCATCGATATATAGTTTCAACTCAGTTTCTAATTTCTCTATATCTGCGGCCGCGTCTGCTTTCAATACATCACCATTTAATGAAACGCCACCTTGTGCGCCAGGAAGTGTAGAGAATTTTGAACGAGCCTCACCAATCATTTTCTTACAATATGCTAATGCATAATCTCTCATCCATGATTTTAAATAAGGATCAGATAGAAGTTGGTCGACTGAACGTTCTAAGTACACATGAAGAAGAACCATCTCGTCTGCTCTCATCTTTCTTAAAAGTTTAATCTTATGAGTGTTTGGTCTCCAGATGAATTGTATATCAGTTGCCGCAACTTTGTTTAGTGTTTCACGGTACTGAGAGAATAATTCGTAAGTTGAAATACCACCTATGTGATTGTTCATAAAGAAATATGAATTCGCATATGCTAACTCAAATGGGTCCATATCAACACCAGAAGAAATACCATGACCGAATGAACGATGATGAATCTTCTTTACTTCTGTTATTTCGTCAGGTAGAGTATACTCGTCAACGTCTTTTTTGAGTTCGATAGTATAAAAATCTTCTTCTACTGCATTTTCTGAACGTTGTCTAATCTTGTCAACTGCAATCTCAATTGCTAGGTCGTAATGTTCTGGGTCTAATTCAATATCGACCATGCCATCGCCAAGCAATAGTCTAATCTGTTTAATTACATCATTTTGTATTTTATTACGTTGCTTTGCCATCGTTTGACCCTCAAAATATCGTTAACTATATTAGTTCTAACAGTATTTATCAAAAAACTTTTATAATCAAACTGTGGTCATTAAATCTGCCATTCAATTTTATTTCAACACTGTTGATGGCTTCAAATTCCTTGCTTAATGCACGTTTCGTTATCTTCTTAAACATTGCCAGTTGGGCAAGTGGCTTTCGTAATGTCTTCTGGACGCTCGTCAATGGGTCAAAACCTGTAATAGTTGTTCCCTTGACGCTAAATCCCGAACCATCTCTTTTTAATCCCTTAGGGTCAATATTAGAAGCATAGTATATTCCTAGTTTTCTAGTCTTAGAGTTGTAGACTACTGCCACATTTGCCCCTATTAAGTCTGCTGGTGGTACACTAATTGACTTTGTTTCTGGATGATGGTCTAAGTATTTGAACTTACTAACTTGATTTTCTGCACTTATTACCTTCTTCTTACGAGGCTTTCTTGTTACTTTTCCTTTTAGTACAATATTATCACACGCATCCATTATAGTTTTGTACATATTATATTGATTCTTTATATCAACTTTAGACAGATGTGTATAGCCCTCTTTAAGTTGAGTGTGCATGTCTTGTTGAGTTTCGTCCATCGCTTTCATTTCTTTAGCAGATGGTGGATTTACTAATTCTGAAAAATCATCAAACATCGGTTTATAGATTGATGCTATTATCTTCGCATGATTTGGTTTTGCACCAACAATCAGTAGCATTGTTTGAGGGTCGAAACTAGATAACATCTCTTTTGAACCATCATACCCATCAATGAACTCTTCAATATCATCTGACATTTCTAAAGACTTAGCAAACAAAAGTTGTTGAATCGTAGGCTTATATTTGGTAACTTTAATTGTATCTTCTACTTTTTTCTCTTCTTTAATTTTTTTACCGTGTTCGATAATACTTTCCAATTCTGTTTTGACTGAATCAGTTGCGTTTTTCATAGAATCTGATGAAAGTCCTGGCATTGATATCATGTATTCTGAAACACCTTCGTGATTTTCTGGCATTCCGTTAGTCAATGCTCTGACATATCCAGCAAGTGTACTTCTTGTACGCCAATCTGGTGCCGATTTGTAAGATGCAATATCTTCTTTTGAATAATCATTGGCTTTCATCCAATCGACTACCCAAGTAATGAAATCTTTATAGTTGTAAAAATAACTATAATAATATGGAGTGCGAGAACGTTCTCTGTAGTACTCTTCGCCTGACCATTGGTCTGCACCTTTCCAGTCGGGTTCGTATCCCACCATATACTCATCAGTGAATTTTCCTTTCATCGCTATCTTTTTTCTTTTCGTCATTACCATCTCTGTTATATCCCTCAACTTTATATATCAACAATATTAAGTATTATATGCCACATTTATCTTTTTGTCAAGTTTTTTGTGATTTATTATCAAATCTTGCTGTTTTGTTCGAAATATCTATCTCCCTAATTCTCTCTATTATGTTCACATCAAGTGCATTTATTAGCATTGCACTTCTAAATTCATTACTATTATTTGGCATCGTACTGTGTAATGTTCTCGAATTGTATATCAAACAATCACCTGGATTTGAAACAAATTGAAATCCCTCTGTCGTTAACAAGTCGTTGTACTCTTCTTGGTTCTCTTCTATATCTTTATAATAGTATCTACTTTTATGTGAGCCAGGTAAAACGCATGTTGCTCCATTTTCTAATGTGAACTTGTCTAATGGAATAATAATCTGCACACCGAAGAGTTCGTCATTTGATGAACGAGCAAAATCTTCAAATCGATAAGGAGTGTCAATGTGTGCCCTTATCTTTTGACTTGCTGGTCTTGTTGTGATAGTATCAACAATATGGATGCCCCATTCTTTGCCGTTGAACATTGCATCAATATGTCTACTCAAAACATCTACTACCGGCTGCCACATCTCTCTTGGTGGCTCTTTACTCCAACAAACGTTATATTCTCTACCTTTACGATGTTTCCCGTAGTATTCCCCATTTACCGCGTTGCCACGGTGTATATTATCTGGGTTCATTGCCCACAACTTAAACTGTCTTACTGTAAATGGAGAGATTATCTCTTTTATGGAGATAAAACCTTGATTATCATTAATTAACATTATTCATACCTTCCTAAATGTCTATTTATAGTTTCTGGATTATATATCTCTATTATATGATAAATACTGATAGAAGTCAAATTATGGAGAAAAATAAATGCCTCGCCTTAGTCTATGGAATCCTAAAAAGGGTAACGATTACAAATTTATCGATAAAAATGTCAAGTCACATTTTGACCATGGCGGAACTTCGCTTTTAATTCATAAGTATATTGGCTCACAAGATAAAACTGCGGCTGACTACGACCCGGCGTCTCCTGCTATACAAGATTTGCTTTTTTTAGAAAATCGTGATAGAAAATACGAAAAAGATTTATACGACTTAAGAGGTGTATATACTGTATCTGACCAAGATTTCGAATTATCACAATTCGGTATGTTCTTAGGCAATGACCAACAAGTATTCACTCTTCATTTGAACGAGATGGTTAATCAACTAGGTCGAAAGATAATGACTGGTGATGTAATCGAACTTCCTCATATGCGTGAAGACATGATGCTCGAAGGCAATGATGGGGTTGACCCAGATGCTGTTAATCAATACTGGGTAGTCCAAGAAGCAACAAAGAGTGCCGAAGGATTTGACGCAGGCTGGTGGCCACATATTTGGCGTGTTCGTTGTAAGCAATTACAAGATACACAAGAGTATTCAGACATTCTTGGCACTGGTGAAGAAGCAGATGATTTGAAAAACATTTTGTCTACATACAATAAAGAACTTCAAATTACTGATGCTGTCGTTCTTGAGGCTCAAGATAATGTTCCTGGAAAATACTGGGACTACAGAACAAACAACTTAATGTATGCAACTCAAGCCAATCATCCAGACGATGTAGATTACGCAACAGTGGCGTATGGCAAAACATTTCCAGATAGTCCATCATCTGATTCATATTTCTTAAGAACAGATTATACACCATCAAGATTATTTCAATACAGAGATAGTAAGTGGTTCAGAATCAACGATGACGATGGAGCATGGGAAGTGGGACATGCATTACACAATCAATTTATTAACAATAGTGGCACAGTAACATTAGATGACGGCACCACTATCACATCAAAAGTCAATCTGTCAAAAGCAGTAAGACCAAAGGTAGACTAATATGGCACAAAAACATTTCTATGACAATCAAGTTCGAAGATACATTCTACAATTTGTTAGAATGTTCAGTGGGTTCACAGTTAAAACTGGAAGAAAGAAGAATGACAATGTAACTGATTATTATATTAGAGTTCCATCAAGATATGGAGATGTATCTCGTATGGCGGCAACTATTCTCAAAGGAAACTCTGAGAACGTTGTAAATTCTGCACCATTTATCGCGGCACATGTTCAAAGTTTACAACCAGACAGACAACGACTACAAGACCCATTCTTTCAGGATGCTGTAAGTGTCAACGAAAGAAAATTTGATGAGAATACTCAATCATACACAAGTGAACCTGGACAGAAATATAATGTAAAACGACTAATGCCAGTTCCTTACTTACTGAACATGCAAGTTGATATTTGGACTTCTAATACTGACCAAAAGTTACAATTACTTGAACAGATATTAGTTCTATTTAATCCAGCATTAGAAATACAACACAATGATAATCCAGTCGATTGGACTACTATTACAGTAGTAGAGATGACTGACTTACAATGGACAAGCAGAAGCATACCCGCTGGAATTGAAGACCAAATTGATATTGCCACAATGATATTTCAAATTCCTATTTGGATTAATCCACCAGCACAGGTATCAAGACAAAATGTAATTAGAAATATTATTAACAATATTTACACCTATACAGATATAGACACACTTGATTACGACCCAGATGCATTTGAATTCTTTAAAGATTTGAACGCTCAGTCAAGTGTTATTGTCACTCCAGGAAACTATGCACTACGAGTTTATGAAAGTGGTGGTACAGTATTGTGTAGCCCATATGCAAACGGAAATTATGATGATAGTATAGCATGGGCAACTGTACTTAAAGAATATGGCACATTAGATAGTGGTGTTTCAAGACTTCGATTAAAGTATCATGGAGAGATTGATGACCTTAATGCTGATGTCATTGGTACATTGACATCCACTGGTGATGCTAACACTTTACAATTTACGATAGACACAGATACATTACCAACTAATACGGTAACGTCAGTTGATAAAATTGTCAACGCATCTACCGCCAGACCTGGCTTTTCTGGATTACCAGCCGCCACGGTAGGTCAACGATATCTAACACTAGACGCGGCGAAGAGTAGCAGTGTTTGGGGAATTGATGTTTCTTCAAATGATATTATAGAATATAATGGAACTGCATGGGTACTTAGTTTTGATGCAAGTGCATACAGTACACGTGCTTATGTAAAAAATACATTTTCATCACAACAATTCAAATTTGAGAAAGGTGAATGGACTGATACGTTCCAAGGAATATATGATTCGGGATATTGGAGACTAGAACTAGTAACGACTCCATAATGAAAGAATCAATAATCAAAGCGGCGGGTGGTTGCATAATTGCAAAAGACACCCATCGTATACTTCTTCAACAACGAACACTAAATGGTTCATTTCCTAGAAATTGGGGATTCTTTGGTGGCAAAGTTGAAGCAAATGAAAATGTCGCACAAGCACTATTACGAGAGTTAACTGAAGAAATCGCACTAAGTGTAGAAGACGATATTATCAAAATATATCCACTAGACCAATATCATACAAGAAATGGTGAATTTAGTTATTACTCTTTTGCTATACTCGTTGAAAAAGAATTCATACCAAGTATAAATCATGAATCAGGTGGATACGCATGGGTTGATACAAATTATATACCAAAGCCTCTACATCCCGGCACTAGACGTACTCTCTTCAGAAAGAAAAAACTAAAAATCATAAAAGACATTATATCGTCACTTTGATACTTGCTAAATCATCCTAAATACTAGGGTAAGAGAGAAGTTTAGAGGAGATACAATGAACCACATTATCAACTTAGAGAAGCAACGATTTATCCGCGACTGTAAGCAAGTTCTTAAGGGTGAAAGAGTGACAGATGGCCTAAGAAGGACAATCATTCATTCAAGTCCAGGACACGTAGAATATCTTAAAAGAGATATGAATATGGCTGAAGCACGTCTTGTAGATATAGTAATAGCAAAAGTTAAAGAAGAATCAAAGAAGGCTTTATCAGCAAGTAGTCAGCGTATCAATATATTGGCTATAAGTGTACTGGAAAATCTATCAACTGAGAATTCAGAATTTGCTGTTGAAGAAATAAAGAAGAGGTACCGAGAGAGTATTAATCCAGTAAAGGCACTGTATTATGACTTACAAGAGATTATGTTTCTCTACGATGGTAAACCCAAAAACAAACATCACCAATTCTTAATCAACCGATTCAATACTATTGAGTCTTTTGAAAAGATAATCGTAGCAGTTGACCGAGACATAAGTGACTTGGCCGAATGTAAACAACGTGTCAATAAGTTAAAAACTGAACACAATTATCCGAACACTAGTGAACATCTAAAGAGAATAGTAGATTTGTATAATGAGATGATTCAGTGGAAAACACTGTTTGAAAAGTTTCCTGAATGGATTGAAGAGAATTCATTGCCTATCGAACCCAAAGGTACAAACAATCTTTGTACAACTATCAAAAAACTATTTAAGTAATTTCTTCTAAAGAAGGTCTGACATTATGAATTCTACGTTTGACGTAGATAATGCAACAGAATCTATTGTTGTTCCATGAATAAGTTCTTTAAGAATAGCAATATTATCCCCGGCAGATTCAAATACTTTGCCATGTTCTACTGCAAACTTAAATAACATACCAGAACCCGTTAATGAAGGAGCAAGGCCATCTAATGTAACTGATAATGGATTGTTCATAATGATGGGCTGTGCAACCAATGATATAATATTTACAATATCATCTAAGTTTTGTTGTGATTGGTCTAAAATATCACCAGTTTGTGTAATATCCAACGTCTTTACATACATTGTATAAAAGTTGATGTTACCTGATACTGTTTCACTTGCCGATGCGGCGCCGTGTATTCTTGCCATAATCTTTTCTCCATCTATATAATGTATTTATCTAAAATTAGACTTGATTGTTACGAAACAATATCAGAATCGGTTATTAAGCCTCTATCGTATGTGTAATTATCTGTATCTGTGTCTGTAATAGCACCATAATTAATGCTAGCCACGTCTGAAGTTTCTGTAATAGCACCAAAGTTATGTGAATCACCAGTTGGTATCGTATGACCAAGTTTGACCCAAGATGCGCCATTGTAACCTTCAAAACTATCTATGTCAGAGTTGAAACGCATCATACCAACAACACCTGTTCCTGGTCGTTGTGCTGTTGTGCCTACTGGCATTACAATAGCACCTGTACTTATAATATTTACATTACCACTTCCATCTGGTGCTATCTTAATATCGCCATTTAATGATGATGTTATCTTATTACCATTTACATCAAAATCTCCACCTAGTTTGGGTGACTTATCTTCTTCTAAAGTAATAACGTCATCTGAGTCTGTTTCTTCATTACCACTTGAATCAAACTTACGTGATTTCATTTTACCCGTTGTGGAATCACGTTCAATTTTAATTTTCTTACCGTCAGTATCAAATAGTTCAATCGCCGCGGCTTTAATTGTTTTTCTAACATCACTTGAGTCTTTGATGTCTAAGTTACCATCACTATCTTTAGAAAGTTTTGTACCACCAATATCAACTGTGCTACCAGAAAGATAGATATCATTGAATCTCATTGTAGAAGAGCCAATGTCATATGTTTCGGTAGTATCTGGTAATATATTTCCTGAGAATGTATGTGTTGTGCCTTGTCTTCTAAGCACTCTAGTCATATCATTTGCAGTGTAGCCTGTGTCAATAGTTGTTTGTTCACTATTTTGTGTGCTATTAACTGAAACATTACTTAATAGATTGCTACTTCTTGGAATGACATCTATGTCAACTGTTACTGTTCCATAGATTCTTGAAAGCACCTTAAATGCAAAAATAAATCCTGATGTGGTTGTTTCTTTTGTCCATAACTGCGGGTCAATATACCTAGAGCCATTATATTCTTCTGAATACTCTACAGTCCAACTTAAATCTGGTAATGGGTCGCCACTTCTGAGTGCGGCATTAAAATTTACTATGTGTGTTTCGCCAGCATTTTGTGCCGTGATGCGTCCGATAATTTGATAATTTTCACTATTACCGGCTGGAATAATAGTAACAACTTTTTGATATTCATTCGGGTCAAAATATCCACCAATAGCCGCACCTGTGTACATCTGGTTGAATTTCATCATATTTGAAGTATTATATCTAACTTCTGTAAAATATGGACTACTTGTACCTGTACCAAACACAGGAGCATTTAAATTAGGTGATGTTAATGTTTTATTGGTAAGTGTTTCTGTCCCTGTTAAAGAAACGAAATCATCACCTTGCATCGCAGTATTAAATTCTGTAAGTGTACCTGAAAGAGTATTAGAATCTAAATCTATAGATTTATTAGTTAATGTATCTGTTGTTGCTTTACCAACTAATGTATCTGTTGCATTCGGTATTGTTACCGTTCTGTCTGCTGTTGGGTCTACAACTGTTAAAGTTGTTTCATATTCATTTGAAGTTGCACCTTCAAACTTTAAATTATTTTGAACTTGTATCTCTGTTGAGTTTACTGTTGTGGTTGTACCTTGAACTGTTAAGTCACCAGTTACCGTTAAGTCGGATGCGGTAGTAATTCCAGACCAAGCGTTTGATACACGAAACTTTATCGTGTTGTTTGATGTATCAAACCAAACGTCATTTGCATTTATAGTGTATGTATCACTCGGGTCAGAATCTCCTTGATAGAAGGTCGTTCCTGATTTACCAATTTTAAAGTAAGGAACACTTGTTCCTTTTGCGTTAATTGTTACTGCCATTCTCGTTCCTCAACGTTCGTTTTAATAATGTCAGCCCTAATAGATTAAGTCTGTCGTTAAAGATTTTTAGTTCTGTATGTATTTATCATAAACTGAGAATATTAACTCAGTTGATTATAGACTAAACAAATTTGACATAAAAAAAGGGATCCCGTAGGACCCCTTTTCCTATCACCG
>Ga0209090_10002880_pt1 | contig 10830 bp, 11 predicted proteins | sample ArcticOcean_MG_C_9_FD_187432 | JGI IMG/M metagenome (GOLD analysis project Ga0209090, IMG submission 187432) | Marine microbial communities from western Arctic Ocean - ArcticOcean_MG_CB2_152 (SPAdes) (version 2) | ecosystem: Environmental > Aquatic > Marine > Oceanic | place: Arctic Ocean... | reverse complement strand
TCTTAATATAGAGAATGCCATTTGTGGTATTTAAACTTTCGGGTGCACATTTCATCGATAATTTTTTCCCCACAATTTTATGCCAATTTTCAGAAATTGATTGTTCAGGAGTCCGTTCTTCCCCAAGCCCCCAATTAGACCAAGTTTTTTCAACTAAATCTTTCATGCTTAAGGGTTCACGATGTTTCGACAAGTCTTCTCCTAACGGTAATTCAAGGAATTCTGAAAGGAGTCTTCTTTCGTTGAAAGAGGTAAGTTTTTTGTAATTAGAATTTTTGTAGGCCATGAATGGAAATATTGATCTTCTACTATCGATCAAACAATGGTATGTAAATACTCCCTTTTAACATACCATACTTTTTAAACGAACTTTACTTTTATATTGATGATCATAAAACCCAGAATTAAAGGCTTTGTCTGCATTACCTCCCATCCGATTGGCTGCCTAGAAAATATTCGTGAGCAAGCCGCATACGCAATGAGTCATCAAGTTCTCGAAGAGAAGAAGCCTAAACGAGTTTTAGTTATTGGATCTTCCACAGGTTATGGATTGTCTTCGCGTATTTCTGCGGCGTTTTCCTGCGGAGCAGATACACTCGGGGTTTATTTTGAAAGACCTCCTACAGAAGAACGAACAGCGAGTGCAGGACATTACAACTCGGAAGCGTTTTGTAAACTAGCTCGGGAGGCAGGATTGAAAGCCGAGGATGTGAATGGAGATGCATTTTCAAATGAGATTAAAGAAACAGTAATCGCAAAAGCGAAGGAATTTGGAGGCACTTTTGACTTGGTTATCTACAGTCTTGCCTCGCCACGTCGGACCGATCCGATCGATGGTAAGAATTATCGTGCCTGCCTGAAGCCAATTGGTGCAATTTATAAAAATAAAACTTTGGATACCGACCGAAAGCTAGTGAAAGAGGTTACAATTGATCCCGCAAATGAGGATGAGATTTTTCAAACAGAAAAAGTTATGGGTGGAGAAGATTGGGAAGCTTGGACTGATGCTCTTTTAGGGGCAGGTGTGCTTTCTCCAGATTGTTTAAATATTGCTTATTCTTACATCGGACCCCAGGTCACTAGACCTATTTACAGAAACGGAACCATTGGTCGGGCTAAGTTACATTTGGAGAATACGGCTTCACGGATAACCGAAAAAATGAAAAATGCTGGATCTGGGAAAGCATTTGTTTCCGTAAATAAGGCATTGGTTACTCAGGCTAGTTCGGCAATCCCTGTGGTGCCGCTTTATGTTTCGATTCTTTACAAGATCATGCAGGAGTTAGGAACTCATGAGGGTTGTATCGAGCAAACCTGTCGTCTTTTTAAGGACCGACTTTATGGGGAGCAGGAAACTTTGGTCGATGAAGAAAACCGTATACGTCTAGATGATTGGGAAATGGATCCGTCTGTTCAACAAAAGATTATTGAAATTTGGCCTAGTGTTAATACGGAGAATCTGAGCGAGGCGACTAGTTTCGAACTTTATCAACAGGAGTTCCTAAAGTTGTTCGGTTTTGGTCGCGACGATGTTGATTACGATCAGGAAGTCGACCACATCCATCCATTCTAACTTTTATTGATTAAATAGAGTACAGGAGACTTTTGCCTGAGGTTTTCTTGGGGGCAACGGAATGACCAGTTTTTTTCGCTAATTAACTTTTTGATTTGTTCATACTCTAATTGTCCACCCGAGTGCCCTCGATAGGCAATGAGAGAAATAATTCCATCGAGTGACAAATAATCATAGGCAGTCTGAAGTGCAGATACAGTACTTTCTGGCTTGGTAATGATTTCTTTATCTCCACCAGGTAGATAGCCCAAGTTAAATGTAATTGCCTGAATCCTACCTTTAAGTGCAGGCAAAATTCCCAGAGATAGTTTACTGTGGCATTTTTGAAAAAGAGTTACTTGAGAGATGAGATTATTTTCTTCAAGCAGATTAGTGGTTTTGATAATTCCTTCTTGTTGAAGATCAAATGCAAAAACGCTTCCGTCTGCTCCGACCCTTTGGGCAAGAAAAAGGGTATCATGCCCATTTCCTGCGGTTGCATCAATTGCGTGATCACCAAGAGAAAGAACCTTTTCAATTTCTTTGTGGGCTTGTTCAACTAATCTCATTTTTAAAACGATTCAGGTTCGCATCTTGAGGGAGTTCTTGATCTTGAAGAAGAAAATTGGTCATATGATTTGCATAATATGGGATTGTGGATGTTCCCCTAGATCCAAATCCGTTAAATAAAAAAAGATTTGAATGATTGGGATGCCTACCAATCATTGGGTTTCGATCTTTCGTGCCCGATCGGACACCACTTGAATGTTGAAGAATTTCGAATTCAGAAGAAGGAAAAAATATACAATTTTCTAAAATTTCTTTTCTACCGATATCACTTTTTTCGAGGGAAATATTCTCGTGATCCCAAGTGGAACCAATTTTGGCTTGCCCCAGACTATCAGGTAAAAACCATGTGCCATTACTGATTGATTCTTCTTGATCCGATTGGACTTTTAAAACTTCTCCTCTTGCAGGAGCAAATGGTAAGTAGTTAAACCACGGATTATCTATGACTCGATGGCCCTCGCAAAAAATGATCTTATATTGAGGAGAACATTTTTCTAAATCAAATTTTTCTCTACTCCAAGAATCGATCGATTTTAAGTATTCTTTGCTTGAGGATAAAAAAGCGGAGACATCAAGCCGGAATGTCTGTTGAGTAATCCCACCTCCATAATCGGCTTTAATTCCAACTTTTTCATATTCTTTTCTCTCGATATGCTTTCCAAAAAAAATAGCTAACATTGGGTTCGTCGACTTTTTTTCCCAAATTGACTTTTGCTTTTCGGATTTAAATATACGATGAAACCTAATAGATGTGTATAATTCTTTTTCCCATATCTGTTCAAGTTGGCCATAACAAAGCTGGTTAGCTTCCAAGCATTCGACTAAGTTTATGGGTAGATTAAGTTTCGGTCCAATTAATGGATTGACCAAGCCCACGGAGACTGAGCTAGCACTGAGTGCGAGGTTTTGATCAATAACCATAACTTCTTTACCCTTCGACAAAAGAGTATGTGCTAAGACTGCCCCAGCCAATCCATGGCCAATAATTAAGAACTTAGGCATGAAGGATAAGTTTGTCTGTGTAAATTCTCCTTGCGAGTGTGGTAACGGGAAGCACAATTAAATTTTATGTTTAATCGAACAGTTGTTCTGATGTTTTTTGTATTTTTGTTTTTAGGTGGGATCATTTTTTGGCTTTCATCAAAAGAGGATCTTATCAAGGTTGATTCGAGCCTCAACTCAGAACCATCTGACGATATTCAAAATCTCAAACGAGTATCTCAGTCGGTCAAAAAAAATGTGGACCTAGATTTTGACCTATCTATTCCCCAAAACGATTATCTCGATTTATCTGCTTTTGCTAATTCGGAAATGCTTCAAGACTTAACTCTTGGATTTAAGTCTTTAGTCGCGATGAAAAACTTTATAATAGATGCGGAAAAAAATGGAATTCAAATTCGTGATCAATTGGATCAAGTATCTATGGTACGAGTAAAAATAAGAGATTTAAGTAAGGCAGCTCATTTTATGGACGAGTTTGGTGAAGAAATTGAACCACAATATAACTTTCGAATCCGAACTCCTGAACTGCCCAGAGCTGATTACTTGGATGGCGATAAAGGTTTTGGAGCAAACGCAAATCAATGGATGGGTACACCTGAGGAACGAAAAGAATGGGGAAGGGGAGTCAAGGTTGCCATTCTGGACTCGGGCATTGATCGACGAAACTCAAATCTAGATGGTGTGCAAATCCAAGAAATTGATTTAGTTGGAGGTTTAGATACCTCAAGGGGGCATGGCACTGCGATTGCTTCAATTATTGCAGGAAATGAATCAGGGCAGCTTGGTTTATCTCCCTCTGCATCTTTACTCTCTATTCGTGTACTTGACGGACAGGGCGAAGGTGATTCCTTCACTGTGGCGAAGGGAATCATTAAAGCCGCAGATCAGGGTGCACAGGTAATTAACTTAAGTCTTGGGGGAAGCAGTGGTGGCATGGTGTTAAAAAATGCAGTCGATTATGCCTATCAAAAGGGCGCAGTCGTAGTGGCGGCTGTGGGCAATGAAGGTGTGGAAGGAGTCTCTTATCCCGCAAAATTTGAAAAAGTAATAGGAGTGACTTCGGTTGATTCAAATGGTCGTCAATCTTCTTTCGCTAATTATGGAGAGGGTGTGGATATTGCTGCTCCTGGAGTTGGTGTTTTTACTACATGGGAGAATGAGGAAATGGTTTCTTTTAGCGGGACTTCTACAGCAACTGCATTTGTAAGTGGTGCATTGGCCGCCGAGTTGTCTAAAAACCCCAACTTTTCCAGAGATCAAGTGTTAGATCTCATTTACAAATATTCGAACGAATCTGAAAAGCCCGGGTTTGATAAATATACTGGAAATGGAATTTTGAACATAGGCCGGATTGAGAACCGTGATGTTCCCAATATCCATGATGGTGCGATTGTTGGGTATTATTTTGAACCTGAGAATTTATCAGGCGGAACTACTCCCTTTTTAGTGTCCGTTCAAAATCAGGGCACATCTTGGTTAAATAATGTAAATTTAAAAGTGGAGTATCGCGGAGTAGTCAAAAATTTCCTATTCAATAATTTAAATCCAGGAGAAACCCGTAGTGAGCAACTTTTTCTTGATGGAAGCAATGGAGAAGGAGCAGGAGTTAAGATTTCTTCTAGTTTGACTATTAATGGATACCAAGACCAAAAACCCCAGAATAATACTCGTGTAAGTACAATTTTATTACCGTGAAATGTAATGCTATCAATTCAAGGTAAATTCAAATCACAATAAAAGTGAAAAGATTTGAATGCCTTGTTATACCACTAATAAATTAATTTGAATTGGGCTAAGCGGCGTCGAGCTTCTCCGGTTCGATCGGAGTAACTTTTGCTTTTGCTTTTCCTTTAACAACTCCCGCACTAATGAGAACTTCAACAGCACCCTCGATAGCTGGCAAGTCGTACATAATGTCAAGCATGATGGTCTCCATAATAGATCTAAGGGCACGAGCTCCAGTTTTCATTTCCACTGCTTGTTGGGCAATTGCAAGAATTGCTTCGCGAGTGAAACGTAAATGAGCTCCCTCCATAAGGAAGAGTTTACGATATTGTTTAAGTAAAGAATTTTTCGTTTCTTTTAATATACGAACAAGTTCTGGGCGGGTCAGTTCATCAAGAACAGAAACAATAGGAAGACGGCCAATAAACTCGGGAATTAACCCGTATTTAACTAAATCCTCGGGCTTGACCTCAGCTAAAAGTTCATGGGATTCCTTGGGTGCATCTGCAGAGTAACCAACCATACGATTACCGGTCCGTTGTTCAACAATTTGGTCAAGGTCAACAAAGGCCCCTCCACAAATAAATAAAATGTTCGAGGTGTCGAGTTGGATGTATTCTTGGTTGGGGTGCTTTCTTCCGCCTTGAGGTGGAACATTACAAATAGTTCCTTCTAAAATTTTGAGAAGTGCCTGCTGGACTCCTTCTCCAGAAACATCCCGAGTAATGGATACATTGTCCGTTTTACGACCAATTTTATCGATCTCATCAACATAAATAATACCACATTGTGCTTTTTCCACATTATGATCTGCCGATTGAAGAAGACGTAAAACAATATTTTCAACATCATCGCCTACATATCCTGCTTCTGTTAAGGTTGTGGCGTCCGCTATGGCAAATGGGACATCGAGCATTCGGGCTAAAGTACGGGCGAGATAAGTTTTTCCGCTTCCTGTCGGTCCTAGAAGAAGTACATTACTCTTTTCAATCTCAACATCATCAAGTTCACTGGAAGAAAACTGATCAAGTTTATTTCCACCAATGTTAAGTTCAGATGCCAATCTTTTGTAGTGATTATGAACAGCAACTGACAAAACTTTTTTAGCGTGTTCCTGACCGATGACATGCTGGTCAAGAAATGATTTGATTACGCTTGGTCTTTGAAGGTTGAAAACCGGTTTTTCATCAGAACCTTTGGGAGGGGGAGCTTTTTCACCAAGTTCGCGATCGATAATGGTCTTACAGACTCTTACACAAGAATCGCAGATGTAAACACTTGCTGGACCAGCAATCATTTTTTTAACTTCACCTTGTGGTTTTCCACAAAACGAGCAAAAGTTGATTTTGGTCGGTTTAGCCATCGGTTACTTGGTTATTCCTTCGGTTTTTTGGAGATTACTTCGTCCACGATACCGTAGTCCTTTGCTTCCTCTGCCGACATGTAATAGTCACGATCGGAATCTTTTTCTAATTGTTTTGTTGTTTTTCCGCTGTGTTGAGACAAAATTTCATTGATTGTTCGTCTCCAACGTAAAATTTCTTTAGCAGCAATAGAAATATCGGAAGTTTGTCCACCTGCTCCTCCGCTCGGTTGATGAATCATCACCCTGCTGTTAGGTAAGGCAAAGCGTTTACCTGGTGTTCCTGCTGCAAGGATTACGGTGCTCATACTAGCGGCCATCCCTATGCAGTAAGTCACAATATCACACTCCATGAAATTTAATGTATCGTATATTGCCATTCCATCGGAAACGCTTCCTCCTGGGGAGTTGATGTATACATGAATATCCTTCTTGGGGTCTTCCATCTGGAGAAAGAGTAACTGAGCAACAATTGAGTTGGCTACATAATCATCAATCGGCGTGCCAATAAAAACAATACGGTCGCGAAGTAATCGACTATAAATATCCCAAGCTCGCTCTTGGCGACCTTCGCGTTCATAAACATATGGTAATGGTAAATAGGCGCCCATGTCTTCGATTTGTTTGTTCGTTAAATAAAAATTTTAGTGTGAGTGTTCGCCTTCGATATCACAAACTTTTTCCTTGGCTTTAGAGGCAACCAATTCGAGAGTTTTATCGTGAAGGACATCCTGTCTAAGGCGGTTTATTCTAGCTTGGTCCTTAGCTAATTCTTGAACATAAGTCTGCGGATCAGTACGCATCATCATTGCTTCACGAGTTGCTGCTTGGGCTAAGTCTTCGTTAGACACTTCGACCTTTTCCAACTCGGCGATTCGTCCAAGAGTGATAGTAATCTTAACTCGTGCTTGAGCCTGTACTTGTGCTTCCTTCCAAAGTTCATCTCTTTTGCTCTCCATATCTTCCTGTTTAGCACCTTGCTGGACTGCCCGCTGAACATTGGATTGAAAAATAGCCTTGGATTCATCTTCCACTGCCTGTTGAGGTAGAGGAAAGTCTGGTATCTCCAGGAATTTTTGGGTTACCTGTCCACGTTTACCGTCGATGTTTTCTTTTTCTTTACGAGAAAGGAGATCGTCTTTAATTTTCTTTTTTAAATCTTCAAGACTTTCAACTTTCAGTGCTTTCAAGAAACTTTCATCCTCTGCAGATGGTGCTTTCTTTTCTCGAACTTCATGAATCTCGAGAGAGTAGTTAACTTTTTTACCAGCAAGGGGTGCGACTTCAAAGTCGTCAGCAAAATCAGCCACGACTTCCTTCTTATCGTCTTTTTTCATGCCGATCACGGCATGGGCAATTGCGTCAACTCCTAATCCCTTCGCTTGCCCTGCCTCCTCCCATGTATTGGATTGTTTTCCGTACATGGGTTTATCTGGTAGAAGCTCGGCAACTGGAGCATCTTCAAGCATTCCTTCGTAAGAACATTTTACATAGTCACCTACTTCAATTACTCTTTCGACTTCCTCGAAAGAAGCTCTTTGGTCACGAAGTAAGTCTAACTCTTTATTCACATCATCGTCCTGAACTTCAGTCGAATGAGTGGATAGTTCAAACTCCTCGTACTTGGGCAAGTCAAAATCCGATTCAACATCCACGGTTACCTCAACAGTTGCTGGTGTTCCAGTTTTCACCTCTCCGGGCTCTACTTTGAGGATTGAATATACTTTAATATCTTTATTTCCCAAAACGGCCTCGTAGGCAGCAGTTGAAACTTTTCGACTCAATTCTTGAGTGATTTCACTCGCATATTTTTTTCGAACTACTTGCTCTGGTGCTTTCCCTTTACGGAAACCAGGTATGTTAGCAAGGCGACCTAACTCTTTACATACTTGATTACCTTTTTCAGACATTTCATCTGAATCAAAAGTCACATTTACAATTTTACGAGCGTCTCCTGCTTCTTTAATTTCTACATTCACGGCTAAAGTTCAAAGAATATTAATTGGTTTAAATTATGATCTAAGTGTAAATGCGTCGAGCACAACACAAAGAATTACTTCATCAAAAAAAACCTTTAGGGTCAACGAGATAAAGGGAAACTTTACTTCAGATGCTTGGAGACCATGGGATCAGTTGAATATTTGAAATAAGACCTGGCAAATCGGAGATTTTATTTATGGAATCACTCATTCCACTTGGTGAAAAGTCTTTTATTTGAAGAATCCATTGACCAGTTTGTGAATTTTGACCTATGATTTTGTATTGTTCGGAATCTAATTGATCTTCGATATCCTTTTTTTGTACCCCCTGACTGGGGAAAAGGTAAACTTCCGATGCCCGGTAGAAAAAATATTTATTTTCATCATCGAATTTCGGGCTGATTGATTTTTCTAGGGCAAGGACAAAGAGCCTTTCTGACCGAAAAGAACCAGACGATTCAATGATCCATGAGCGTTGGTGAATAGTGCTTTCCTTATTCGTTATGGTCTGATTGTTTTCAAAATAGACTACGATGCCATGCGGGATTTTTTCTTTAATTTGCTTGGGAATAGAGATAAACGAACTCCCATCAGATGCACATTTTAAAGATTTATAATTCCCTGCGCGTTCTCTAGTTTGGGTCGCTTTTTTTTCTAAAGCATAGCGTACGAGCATCGAAGACAAAGCAATCCCGATGGCAATACCGATCCAAATTGAGAGAGATCTTTCTTTTTTAGAAATAGACATTAAAAATTCGTGCGTTCTATAATTAAGAGTTTCTGCTGTAATGAATCTTTTTACTTTCGGCAAGCGTTGACATTTGAGAAATTGGTAAAACTATTATTTCACGATCAACTTTTTTCTTCCTGCAAATTTTTTGTTCGTTCCAATATACCGAAATCGAAATAATTAATTGAACAATCGGTACTGTTGTGGGATGAGTGATTCGGTGTTAATACATACCGCAAGAATTCGTGTAAGGTATAAAGAAACCGATAAAATGGGTTTGGTTTATCATGCCAATTATTTTACCTGGTTTGAGATTGCCCGAATCGAATTATTGGATGAATTAGGTTGTCCATATGCAGAACTTGAAAAAGAAGGTTTCTTGTTACCCGTTCTATCGTGTAATGCCACTTTCCATTTGCCCGCTTTTTTTGATGACCGCCTAGATGTTGAAGTCAAGATAGTGGAAATGCCATTGGTCCGGATCAAAGCTAGTTATGAAGTTCGCAGGAACACTGATTTAATCGCCACGGGTGCCACGCAACATGCGTTTGTTTCTGGAAAAGGCAAGGTTGTTCGCCCCCCTCAAAGTTTTATCGATTTAGCCAAAAACAAGTTTGGCAATTAGTTTAACTTATCGAATTGAGGTAATGACGAACGATTTCATCCGCGACCTGCTCGGTCCTTCGTTGATCGGTTGAAATAACCTGATCTGCGAGGAGATACCTTGGTTCTCTTTTTCGAAGAAGCGATTTAATTTCATTCGTTGGATTTACACTTTGCAGGAGGGGGCGGGAATCGTTTTTCGATGTTCTTTCCACAATTGTTTCGAGGGATGCATAAAGTGAAAAGACTTTACCTTTGGATTTTAAAATTTCGACCATCCCTTCGGGAATAGGAAGTCCACCTCCGCAGGAAACTACACAACCCGTTTGGGGGTGACCTGATTGAATGAATTGTTTTTCAAGTTCCCTGAATTTTTTTTCACCCTGAATTTTAAAAATATTACTAATTGAAGATCCGTTTTGATATTCAATTTGTTGGTCGGAATCAACAAACTGAAACTTTAATTTTTGAGCGGTTAATAAACCTGCAGAGCTTTTCCCTGTACCCATAAAACCGATTAGGTATAGGTTTGGTAGAGAACTAGTTTTTTCCTTTGGGTTCATTATCTAGAGAAGATAAGAAATTGATAAGTGCTTGCGAATCAGAGAAAATAAATAGATAATGTAATAATGAATAATGACTCAGTGGAAGTCACCGTAAAAGGAGTAATGCCAACATCCAACGGATGTGCAATCTTTTTGGGTAACGACGAAAAGACATTTGTAATTTATGTTGATCCTGCAATTGGTAATGCAATCAATATGACGATTAATCAGGTGAAGAAGGAAAGACCTCTGACCCACGATCTTATCGGATTAATTCTAAGAGGTTTAGAGACTCATATCGAGCGTGTCCTTATTAATGATGTGGATGAAGGAACATTCTTTGCCCGCATTATTTTACAAATGGAAAATGAATTGGGAAAAAAGATTATTGAATTAGATGCTCGCCCCAGTGATTCCATTGTGCTTGCTTTACAGATGAAACAACCGATTCATGTTTCTACAAAAGTGTTAGAGAATGTGGAGGATATGTCCGAAATTCTCGAGCGCATTCTTCGCAAGCAAGATTAGGCTCTAGTGGAACGATTGGTGCAGTGATTTCAGCCTTGGAATCATCTCGTGTTGATCAGATTACAACTTTACCTAAGTCGTTAATCGAAGGCCAGTGGCCAACTGCTCTTGCACCGATGCAGGATGTGACAAATTTACCCTTCATGAAAGTTGTGGCAAAGAGGGGATCGCCAGACTTTTTCTTTACAGAATTTTTCCGAGTGCATGCAAATTCGAGAATTGATAATGCAATT
>Ga0209090_10002878_pt1 | contig 10833 bp, 7 predicted proteins | sample ArcticOcean_MG_C_9_FD_187432 | JGI IMG/M metagenome (GOLD analysis project Ga0209090, IMG submission 187432) | Marine microbial communities from western Arctic Ocean - ArcticOcean_MG_CB2_152 (SPAdes) (version 2) | ecosystem: Environmental > Aquatic > Marine > Oceanic | place: Arctic Ocean... | reverse complement strand
TACCTTGCGAAAGAACTGCATTTTTCTCGTGCTCTTCCCCCACGGAACCGTCGGGAGGCACAAGGCTGCGAAATCAAAATTACCGATGAGTTGCACCATTTTTTTTTGATTTTTTTTTTGTGATGTAGACTCCTGCTTCATATCTCTTTGAGGCAGTCCTCGGCCACTCAAAGCCCTCTTTTAGGGAGTTTTATGAATTTTTAGCTAAACGCACTCATTTTTCTGATTTGCGAGAGAGAGTGAAGGCTTTTGAAGGGACTTTTTGAAGAGTCCGAACTAAGGAGTGTGAGTACTCACGTCCCAAACTCTTTTTGTGCACTTAAAAGCAACGCGTGTTATGTTGCGCGCTCTTTCGAGTACGTTATAAATTAGAAATTTTTGGAAATTCTTGCAATGTGAGTGGTGCTGACGAGGACTTTTTCTTGGACCCCTCAGAGAGGAGGAGTAAGGTAGGTGTTGAAACAACGTTCTTCAATTATTACGAGAAGGAAAAGTGACGACGCGCAGAAACACACACGCATATATACCCGATAATATTCGTCGCGATGATACTATAAATAACAACGCACACACAAACACAACTTTAACATTATTATTAGTATTATTATTATTATTATTTAAACGGCAACTTTCGGCGCTTCCGGGAGCGCGTTGACGTTCGAAGCGCTTTTGGCGTAACTCGGTAAACCGCCGATGGCGGTTGGCGGCCAATATTTCGCCACCGCTCTGCCTATGATTCGATTTTTCGGTAACGGTCCCCACGCGTGAGAATCGAACGAGTTGTTTCGGTTATCTCCCATGACAAACACGTCCCCGTCCGGGACTCGCAGTTTCGGCATGTTGTATTTAATCTTCTCCAGCTTCAGCTCCTTCCCTCTCGATTGGCCGTTGACGTACAGCTCGCCGTTTTTCACCTCCACGTCGTCGCCTTCGAGCGCGACGATTCTTTTAATGAAAACTTCGTTGTACACTTTTTCAGTTTTAGCCGTTCTCGGAGGGTTGAATATGACCACGTCCCCGACGTTTGGGTCTCGCGCGAACCGGTAGGTTAACTTCTCCGCGATTAACCGGTCGCCGATATCAAAGTTCGGGTACATGCTCAAACTCGGTATGTACCGCGGTTCCGCGATAAACGTGCGAAACGCGATGGAAACCGCAAACGTAACCACGACTGTAATCACGTCCTCTTGCGAAAGCCTCGCCCACTCCGGGACTGCGTCTGGCCACGGTAACGGCGTTTCTTCGTAATAAGAGTCTTCTTCGTCTTCCTCGTCGTTGTTGTTGTTGTTGTTGTTGTTGTTGTTGTTGTTTCCATTCCCCCCGAAAGCCGCTCGGGGCGTCAAGAGCGAATCTCTAATTCTTCTACTCCTTCTACTCTCACACGATGCGAATAATCTTTTCGTCGTCGTCGTTTCCTTCCTCGCCGTCGGAATACTCTTCCTCCTCTCGCCGCCAGTAAAGGCGGCAAAACCATCCTCATCACGTCTCGATGATGATTTCGCTCTCGAGCACATTCCTCTCGTCGTTGCGTTCTTCTTTTCATGAGATCCCGCGAAACAGGGCCGCCGTCGCTCGCTCTTCTTCGCACTCGTCGTGGTCGACGAAAGAGAACTCGCGGGGCGAGAACTTCGCGAGGTGGTGGTGACGCTTAAGCGCATATTTGACGAAGGTTTTTTTCTCAAGAATTTTCCCCAAACTTTCACACAAAAATCCGCTTTCAAAGCGCTCTCGTTTTTCTACTCTGTCGTGTGTATTCATTACATCGAGAATGACGACGAACGAGGGATGTTCCTTTTTTTCGTCGCGAGGAGGAGGAAAGCTTTGACCCGAGAGATTTCATTCGCGACGTGATGCATCGCGCGAATACTAATTCTTTTCCCGACGATGATGATTCTTCCAATTGGAAAGATGAGAAGCGTCGTTTAGGACAACGTCGTCGAGGAGGAAAAACGTATCGTTACAACGCCGTTACAAAAAACACCATCGACGACGAGAGGAATCGTTTGTTTGAGAAGAAGAGGCAAATCGATGATGATGATATTGATGATGATGCGCACAGAGAGAGGACAAGTCTTTTCAACAAAGGACGGAGTGTTGAAGCAAAATTTGGCTTCAAAACAAACAACGAATACATCAAAAAAATGTCAACGTTTAATAGTAGTCCTTCGTTTTCGTACCCGCAACCGTCGACGGTGGAAAGGCAAAGACGAGCTCAAGAGCGAGTGACGGCGGCGCTGAGGAAACTAAAAATAGAGAGGAATTTGGAGAAGACGCCGGAAGTAGCGTTCGGTTTTGGCGGGTACGACGCGGCGAGGAGGAGGAGGCGCTTTCTCGCGAAAAGCGAGAGCGAGGAAGAGGAGGAGGAGGAGGAGAGCGCGAGGACGTACAGGACGAGAAGACGGGTTGTGAGCGCGACGGAAAAGGAACATTTTCTGAGGACACCGTCGCCGCAGTCGTCGAGCAGAAGAATGAGAGATAGTTTGAATAGTAATGGTTTTAACGCGAGCGGTTTTTCGAGGAAAGCGACAAAAGGGGTCTCGCCGTTAGGACCGCCGAGACGAGTTCCCGTGGAGAATAGCAACAATAGTAGTCCGAATTTGATTTCGTTCAGTCCTCTCCAGATGAGAGGCTCGGCGCTGAAGAAGACGCCTGTACACATCAGTCCTCTCGGTCCGCCGAGACGCGTGTTGAAGATTGATCAAGAAAACGACGTTTCTTTTTCGAACAACAACAACAACTATTCTTCATCGAAGTATTCATCGCCGGCGGTTGGTTCTACGAGACGAATGTACAACACGCCGGAGAATCGCGTGTACCCGACGCCAGAGACGAAACAAACGCAGGAGAAGCTGAAGAAGAGTCTTTTAGAAAGACTTTCAAAGATTGCGAACGATTCTCCGCCATCATCGAGAAAGAGTTATAATGGATTTACGGCCAGGTTGTAACGCGAAGCAAGCTCCCTCTATATTTATATGTACTATGTGTGTCCCACAAAGTTCTACTACTTTTATTTTACAGGCGCAAAGAAACGCAGCGCTCGCTGCGTTTCTTTTATTTGAGCTATATTCGACGATTCCAACAACAACGCGTCTCGAATCATCTTATCTCCTACTACTTCGTCACTTCCCGCACTCTTGCGGCTGCTCTTTTCTTCAAATGCTAACGATTTCACTTCCGCAACTTCGAGAACTTTTTCAGGTATCCCCGCCATGCTCGCGACGTTTAATCCAAAGGAGCGGTGGGCCACGCCTTCCTCGAGCGTGTAGAGAAATGCGATTCGTTTGCTATCCTTCTCGTCGTTCGTTTTCATGTGACCAGGAAAGCAGCAAAACACCTCGTCGGCGTTGCTCTCTTTGAACTGTTTCGCGAGATTGGAGAAGTGCGTGACGAAAACAGTCGCGCACTGAACCTTTTCGACGAGCATTCGTAGCGTAGCCGTTGCTAGCGCGATGCCGTCGGTCGTGGACGTGCCCCGACCGAGTTCGTCGAGCACGACCAAAGATTTCTTGGTGCACGACTTCAATATCGCGGACGTTTCGCTCATCTCTTGGAAGAATGTGGATTGACCGAGCGCGAGATTATCAGCCGCCCCGGCGCGAGTGTAGATGCCATCTAACACGGACAATCGGCACGATTTCGCGGGAACGAAGGAGCCAATGTGCGCGAGGATGGCGATGAGCGCGACTTGACGCGCAAAGCACGATTTACCGCCCATGTTTGGACCGGTAAGAATCATTGCGCGACGGCGACGGCGAGTGATGTCGTTTCTACTCTCGCCGCTCGATTGAGCACCGCCTAACGACGCTGAGTTTGGCACAAACTTATCGACCATTTTCGCATCGAGCGTCGGGTGCCTCCCTTCTACGATTTCAATGCGCGCCGTGCCGTCTTCGTTCTCTTCCTCCTTCTTGAAAAATTCCGGTCGACAATACCCGTCGTTCATCGATAAAATCGCGAGCGCGTTTAACGCGTCAATCTTTGCCGCCGCTTTTGCTGCTTGGCGACATTCGCCGTAGGATACGCGCGAAAATTCTTTCAGAAACGACTTCCACGCGTCTTCGCTAGCCAACGCGAGTCGCTCGCTGTTTGCATCCAACGATTTCATATTTTCAAGAACGATCGGTGGATGATACCGAATTACTTTCTTGGACTTGTTTGCACTGACTTTAATCCAGTCGTTCGGTGGTTTCAATTTATCGCCAACTTCGATGAGATATTCTGCGCCAGATGCGCCGCCGACAGAGGTGTACGATAATTTAGCGCCTTTGATAATACCCGGAATTTGCGCCGCTAAATCGGGAAGCAACGCATCCATGGTTGCTTTCGACTTTTCGAGATTATCATGCGCTCGAAACATCTCCGGAAACTGCTTTTGGTTGTCCTCGTTTTCTCTCATGAACAACCCTACGTACGCGTCTCTTGAACACCCCAAATTCCCAGCTTTTGAGTTGGCTACGGTTAAATCTAACGCGTTGAGTGCCTTTGTGCACGCGCGCAAAGTGGCTTCGTCCGCACACGCGCTCAAGAGTTCATTCAACGGAGATTTCTCGTCGTTTTGATTCAACGCGGCGGAGTTTTGCATTTCCACGCACGCGGCGCCAAAGGAAAGGAAAAATTGCATAGCTGCGACAAACTCAGCCGGAGTGGCGTTCAAATGGTGCGCTCGAGCAACTACTCGTTCGACGTCTGGAGCTGTTCGCAATATCTTCTCAAGCTTTTCGAGAGCGAGGACGGATGTTGGCGCACTATTCACTGACCTGAGCGTTTCAATGGCGGATAAACGATTCTCGATTTCCGCGCGATCTCGCAACGGTCTCGAGACCCATCGCGAAAGTTCGCGACTCCCGGCCTTCAATTTCGCGTGGTCGATGAGCCACAAGAGACTGCCAGTAAACGAGCCATCGTCCGAGTTTCGGAAGATTTCCAGCTGCCGAATAGCGTTCGGAGATAAAATCATCTCCGATTGGACGTCGTCCAAAGGCTTTATCGCTTTGGACAATTTCAAAACGTTTTCGAGCTTGAACGGGACGAGGTATTCTCTCGCCGCTGCCAAGGTCGCGATAAGAAGACGAGGCAGACCCGCGACTTTTTCTGAATTATTCGATCCAAAATACTCATCGATTTCCGCTTTGGATAAACTCGAGACGGACGATGTGGATTGTTCCATTCGCGCGTCTGGAAATAAAGCCGAGACCAACCGTTTCGTTTCTTTCGAGGACGAGGATTCTTCTTCGCCTTCTCCTCCACCCGCGAACAAAATTTCGCACGGGGAGATTTTCAAAAGCGCCGACTCTAATCTCGACCGCGAACTGTCATCTTCAAAGTGCGAGTAATAAATGTTCCCGACGCTCGTTTCGATGGCAACTAACGCGATCTCGTCTTTGTTTCCTCGCTCAGATTTCTTTTCTTCCGATATGCACAGCAAATAATTCGAAAGACGATGTTGTTGTTCGTCTGCAGTTATATTACTCGTCGTCGAGCTTTTGCGATGATTATTTGTAATCACCACTCCTTGTAAATCCTCATCACCTTCACCTTCTCTATCTGTCTTGTTCTCGATGATATCGACTGCTTTCTGCGCCTCGTCGCTCTCGTTGTTGGTATGCGTCGGTTCCGCGGCAATCGACACGCCCGCGTCCATCGTCGCCTTCGTATACAAAGCCACCAACTCTCTCGTGAACACGCTTCCTTTCGTCGACCCTTCCGCTTTTAACGCTGCCGTTTCCGTCTGCCTGACCACCCCAACCTTATGCCCCGCGTTAACCAACCGTCTCACGTACACCGCCAACCTATGCACCGGCCCGCTCGCTTGCAACCACGTCTTCCCGGGATAGGCAAACACGTTCAACGTCTCCGCCGCTTTCCTTGCATCTTTTCCGTAAAAGTGAAACTTATATCCAACCTCGAATAAAAGCAACACGCTTGGATACTTCCGCTTAAAATCTCTCACCTGCGCTTCCAACGGCGTCAACTTTTTATCTTTCGGTTCGATTTCATCCAACTTTTCGTCGTTAATTTCATCCTCTTCCTCGCGCTGCTTCTTGAACGCCTGACCGCGTCCGCGAATGTTCAACGTAGAAGTCGTCGTCGTCGCTTTCGCGACCACTTTCGCGTTGAATCGTTCCCGTAATCCCGAGTCTCGTTCTGGTATCGTAAACTTTTCGTTGTCCTTTTCTTTTTCGTCTTCTTCTTCTTTGTCTTCTTCTTCGAAACCAACTTTCGCTCTCTTGTTCGTCTCCGGTTGAGCGGCACAATCATCATCGCGAGAAGTCTTCTTCGTTTCCGTCTTCTCCTCCTTCACACCCTCCTCTTCAAAATCCACGCTCCTTTTCCTCCTCTGCGTCTCTTCGTCGTCGTTTACGTAGTTTACGTCGTCCGTGGCGTCATGACAAAAGAAAGATTTCAGAGAGAGCTGTCCTTTCACCATCGTCGTCTTTTTCTTCTGTGCGCTGCTTTTTCCGTCGCCGTTTTTCATTCTTTTTTTCTCTCTCTCTCTCTCTCGCGTTATTACACGTGCTCGCGCGTGTATGTTAAGAGTATCTCTTGTCGCGTAAAACGCGCGCGCTTGCAACCGTCGCGCGTGTGTTTAGGTGCGTGTTGTGTGTGTTGTGTTTCTGATGAATTTTTGAAAAAAATTCAGCTGTCTCCTTTCAGAAAAAGGAAGCAAAACAACAAAAAAAGTAGTACTGGTACCGGTATATTCTACACATACTATTATTAAATTACACAGAAGCGGTACGAGGAGCATCGCCACTATCGTTCTTTTTATTGTTGAATAGATTCCGAACGACTCTGAACGGGAACGTGGCGAGCCCGAGCGCTTTGGAAACGGTCGACGCGCACAAATCTACGCAAATTTCTTGCGTTGCCAACACGAACGCTTTCAACGTAATCGCCGCGATCGATAACGCTAAACGCGCGGCGATTATTGGGTACTTCCACAATCGGTTCAAGTGCGTGCCGAGGAGAACGCTTATCGCGCGTCGAGCGGCGATTTCCTGCCTTTCGCGGATTTTTCGAGCCTCCTCGGATTCCGGCCATTCCGGCAAATCCAAGGAGTCTTCTTTTTGTTCTTTCTTATCGATGAAGATGGTACCGCCTTTGGTTGGTTTGACCAAAATATCCGAGAGCATTTTCACGGCTTGTTTGCGTATACCACTGGCTTCAGGGGAGTAGAGATACGCGGCTAAGCTGCCGGTGTCGACGTCGTGGGAAATGCGTCGTAAAGCGGCGCCTTCAGTGGCGCCGAGGATGCCGCCGAGAACTTCGCTGCGGCGACGAGCCATGAGCTTCTCGCTCTCCTCGGTTGGTCGCATGAGAACATCACTACCACCGTCGCGTCCGGACGCTGACTCTTTCGCGCTGTCGGCGCTTTCGTCGTCGTCGTCGCCTAAAAATTCCTTCAACCTGTCCATGTTCAACGCGTTTGCATCAGTTAACCACGCTCGTCGCATGGATTCAAAGCCGTCCGGCGTTGCGGGCGCCATCGCTCGTCGTATTGCGTACGGCAAAGCAGCCTCGTAAATGTTGAAATTTGGATCGGCTTTCGCGGCGATACCTTCTAACGTCAAGAACGTTCGAATTAAGAGAATGATGTACGGCGGCGTGAGAAAATGGTACGTCGCGGACAGTCTCGCTAAACCCGTCGCTAACGCGCCAAATCGACTTCTCCCTCCAGCTTCGCTTTCCAATTGGTCTTTAATTGCCAAGGCAATTTCATTCAAAGTGCATTCAACGTACGGCACTTTCTTTCTCAACGCATCGTCCGGGTTTCTCTTTTCGAAAACTTCTGGCGTGAAACCAACCTCTTGGAACACCAACGCCAATTGGCGCCAATCGCCAGAAATCATGCTTTGGATGCCTTTCGCGAACCCTTCCATGATTTTTCCGTCCACTTCAGCCATTAAACCAAAATCGAGAAAAACTAAAGAGTCGTCCGAGATGTCTAACATCATGTTCCCTTCGTGAGGGTCGGCGTGGACAAACCCGGTGTACACCAACTGCGCGACGCACGCCTCCACAGCCATTTGCGCCATGATCAGTTTCTTTTCCTGCGGCAAATCCGCAATGTGCGCGCCTTCGATCCATTCAGTCGTCAAAACCCTCGCCTTACCAGCTGGCCCGGTATATTTTGGAAACCATTTGGGCGCTCTCACGAAACCTAACCAATTGTGTCTTCGATTAAACTCATCCGCGTGGTTCGCCTCGCTAATGTAATCGAGCTCTTGCCACACGCCGCTGCCAACCTCGTCCGCGATGACGCTCAAATCAGTCGTCGATCTCCACAATCGTCGCAACGCCGACAACGACAACGACCAACACGTCCAATCCAAAGCTACCTGTTTTCTCACGTTTGGTCTCTGAACCTTCACCGCCACTCGATCGCCTTCCCACGTCTCGGCTTTATACACCTGCCCTAAACTCGCCGCGGCAATCGGCGACGTCCCGAACGATTTAAAAAGCGGTTTCAACGTCGGATCGTACCCTTGAAACGGATGGTTCTCCGCCAAAGGACCTAAATGTCCTAAATCCTCAACAACTGTTTGAAAGGCAATCGCGTCTTCAAACGGTTCGTTTTCTTGTTGCAACGATTTCAACGCGTCCGCCGCCTCCTCGCCAATCAAATCCGGCCTTTGCGATAACGTTTGTCCACCTTTCACGAACACCGGTCCAAGTTTCGACAGCGCTTCTCTCAACAACTTCGCCCGCGTTCTCTTTTCCATCGGCCAATCATCTTGCGACTTCCACTGCCTCGACAACCTCCGAAACACGGTTATTATCCTCGTCATCCTCCCAGCCACGCGCACCGGTCGTCTCCTAAAGAATCTCAGCAGCATTTTCTTATCGAACGCGCCGTTCGAGAATAACTTATCGTACGCGTCTTCTTTCCTTTTCGTCGGGTCGCGGGTGCTTTTGATAATCACGAACGGTTGTTCTTCTAATTCGCCTCTCTTGTCTTCTTCTTTGTCTTCTTCGTCCTCTGAAAAATTTTGTTTGTTGGCGAATTTCATCCTCTTTGTCCTTGTTGTCTTTCCTCCTCTTCCTCCGTCGTCCCTCTTCCGCCAGGAGTCATCATCCTCATCAGACGCTTTGTCTCCTTCCTCGTCTCTCAACAACTTCAATCCGCTTTCCTCCTCTTTCCCTAAACTCTTCATTTTAGTTTGCCGCGATAGTATTCCAATTTTGTGTTTCCCCCTCGAGTGAGTCATCGACGTCGTCGTTTTTTTCCAATTGCGTAATCTGGTACTCTTCTTTCTCGTGCGCATCATCAACGACGACCTTGACGACGACGCGGGGATCGTCGTCACCAACATCATCTTTCTCGGCGGTGTTGTTGTTGTTATTATTGTTGTCGCGATCGTGATCTTCCTAATAAATGCGTGCGAGTATATTTTATTTTTAACGAAATTTTGACCGCCGCTTTGAGGATAGATACGATTTTGGTCTCAAGTATGGCCTCTGCGAAGCGCGTTTGGTTTGAAAAATGTCTCTCTTTCTCATTCTCTTTCTCTCTCTCAATGATCTATCTATCTTCTCAATCGCCGTTCTCTTCCTCGTAATCTGCTTTCCGATCCTGGACAAATTCAGCGTATTGCTCGTCCGTCGGTTCTGGGCACCCTTTTTCGAGCAAGTAGTTTACGCAGTCGTGGTGCTCTTTGTAACGAGCGTAAGCGACGTGTACCCAGAGGTCAAGAGGCACTTTCGCCTCTTCGACTAAGTAGTTGAGGCAATCGATTTTGCCATACGTTGCAGTGGTTGCCACGCAGGATTCCTTTGCCTCCTCAGATATCTTTCTTTCTTCAACGAAATACTTCAAGATGTCTGTGTGACCCTTTCCTGCTGCCTGATGTGCCGCTTCTTCTTCCGTCTCTCGCGAAGGGTTCACTTTGTCGACAAGAAATCGAAGACAGTCGAGATGTCCTGCACCAGAAGCTTGAGCGCACGCCTCTTCTTCTTCATACGGGCAATCATTAGAGAAACAGTACTTCAACATTTCGAGATTACCTTCATCTGCTGCCGCATTAATCGTCCATTCATCCCACTCGCAATGTTTTACTTCTCTCGCCCACTTGAGGAACTCGAGTTTGTTCTTTCCAGCAACTTGCTCGCAAAACCAGGCTTGATCCATCACATTTCCTCCCATATCTTTCTCTCCTTTTTGGCCAAGTGATTCCACGCCCATTCCAACGTCGAAATGGATGAACATTCCCAAACAGCCCATTTTAATTTCGATACGTTTACCCCGGCGTACGCAAGCACACCCCGACTCTCTCTATTCACCTTCTTAAAGAAAAACCGATCCGTCTTATTCAATTTCGGAAGCACATGCGAGACAAACACATCCTTATGATGCACCACCAATCCCGCCCATATCTCGGTCGGTCCAAAATTCAACCGCTCCATTTCCGCATCAACAACGGCCGCTTTCATCGTCTTTTCTCTGCACCAATCCCGTCCACGTCTCGGTCGGTCCAAGCTTCTTTCTCCCTCCTCTTCTTCCTCTTCTTTCTCCCTCTCCTTCTTCCTCTTCTTACCGTTGTTCAACGTTGTTGTGTCAACTTTCTTTTTCTCTTTTTGTGAACAACACAACAACGAAAAAGAACAGACAAAAACGAAGATTTCATTTTTTTTTGCATTTTTTTCACCTCACTTAGACCGAGACGGGAGCGTCGTGACCGTCTTCCTCGCTTTTTTCAATCGCAAAAAAGGGCAAAAGCTTCCTTCGTTTTTTCGTTCTTCGTTTCGTTCGCTTCCTTCATTTCGTACAGCGCTCGTGTGCACACACACACTGCGTCGAGCGATTTAGATACACGCGCTCGAGCTCGCAGCACA
>Ga0209090_10002876_pt1 | contig 10834 bp, 12 predicted proteins | sample ArcticOcean_MG_C_9_FD_187432 | JGI IMG/M metagenome (GOLD analysis project Ga0209090, IMG submission 187432) | Marine microbial communities from western Arctic Ocean - ArcticOcean_MG_CB2_152 (SPAdes) (version 2) | ecosystem: Environmental > Aquatic > Marine > Oceanic | place: Arctic Ocean... | reverse complement strand
AGATCTGAAGAATAATATTTTTGAGGTTGCTTCAATATATTTGGCATCAGGAATTAACCCAAAGAAATCAACTATTTTTGTTCAATCGAATGTTTCGCATCATTCAGAACTTGCCTGGATATTTAATTGTATTACTAGAATAGGCTGGCTTAATAGGATGACGCAATTTAAAGAGAAGGCAGGAAAGAATAGGGAAAACGTTTCCTCTGGTTTATATACCTATCCCAACCTAATGGCTTCCGATATTCTTTTGTATCTTACTGACCTAGTTCCTGTTGGGGATGATCAAAAACAACATCTTGAGCTTACTAGGGATATTGCTCAAAAATTTAATAATGATTATTCTGATTTTGGAGGCAGTAATTTTTTTCCTATTCCAGATCCATTGATTCTTGCAGAATCTTCTCGAGTTATGTCTTTAAGGGATGGAACAAAAAAAATGTCAAAATCTGACGCCTCAGCAATGTCTAGGATTGAACTCAAGGATAACAACGACTTAATTAGAAAGAAAATTTCGAAGGCTAAAACCGATCTATTACCAATTCCCGATTCAATAGAAAAATTGGAAGGTCGGCCTGAGATAAAAAATTTATTAAGTATTTTTAGCTCTCTAAGTGACACAGCAATTGATGAGACCTTGAGGGAATATGAGGGTAAGCAATTTTCTGATTTTAAGAAAGATTTATCAGACTTATTAATAAGCTCTGTTTCGCCAATTAGGGAAGAATTAATTAAACTTGAGAATGACAAGGGTTATGTTAGAGATGTTTTAGACGATGGGCGGACTAAGGCTATAGAAAAATCTGAAGTTACGATAAAAAAAGTAAGGAATATTATCGGACTAGGATAAAATTTTTAAAAAGGTGGTTTTGTGAAAGAAGTTTTTTTAGCTGTTTTTGATGGTACAGATGAATGCAAGTTTGCCGTTAGGTATGCCGCAAGAAGGGCGAAGATAAATGAAGCTGACTTGTTAATAGTTGCAACAGTTGATACTGTTGAGTTTACATATTGGCTAAGTGTGAACAGCAAAATGATTAATGATATAGAAAAAGAATCTAGAGAAATGTTAGATGTATTATCTTTAGAGATTCGTTCGTACTCTGATATCAATTGTAACTACATTATTGAGCATGGCTCCAAGCTGGAGGTGGTTAGGAGGTTAATTAAAGGTAACGATTCAATATCGCTTCTTGTTTTAGGTTCAGAGAATAAAGATAAGAAGCCGGGTATTCTTGTTGAAACAATATCAGGTGTTGGTTATTCTATTCCGGTAACAGTTTTACCGGGTAATTTAACTAACGAAACTATTGATAGGCTAGTAACTATATAAATTTAATTGAGGAGAAGATATGTTTATACAAACTGAGGAAACGCCAAATCCGTCTACTATGAAGTTTATTCCCGGGGAAGATGTGATGGGTAACAGTAATAAAACTATTTATTTTAAAGATTCAAATGAAGCTCAATCATCACCTTTAGCCTTATCCTTATTTGATATTGAAGGAGTTGTCGGAGTATTTTTCGGATCTGACTTCCTGACGATAACCGTAGGTGGTAAAGAATGGAAAAATATAAAACCTTCGATTTTGAGTGTAATTATGAATCATTTTATTTCAGGAGACAAGATTCTCCTTGAAGAAAAAGTTAAGCCAACTGAGTCAGTCAATCTTGATGATATCTCTGAAAAAATAAAAGATATAATTGAAACGCATGTTAGACCTGCGGTCGCACAAGATGGCGGCGATATTGTTTTTGAAAGTTATAAGGACGGGATAGTATACGTAAGTATGAAAGGGTCATGTGATGGTTGTCCATCTTCTGCGATGACTTTAAAAAATGGGGTTGAAAATCTTTTAAAACATTATATTCCTGAGGTGCAAGGTGTCAGTATCTGAAGAAGAGGCTAGAAATATAATTTTTTCTGAAGCCAGAACCCATAATGATTGGTTAAAAAAAGATATTCCAAACAATATTTTGACGGACCTATTTAATCTTATGAGATGGGGACCTACAAGTGCGAATTGTTCGCCAACCAGGATTATTTTTATTAAGTCCCCTGAAGCAAAAGAGAGATTAATTCCATTTTTAATTGAATCTAATCTAGAGAAAACTATCAATTCCCCCGTTACTGCTATTATTGCATTTGATACAGAATTTCATAAACACTTGCCCAGGCTCTTTCCTCACAACCTGGATGCACAAAATTGGTTCAATTATTCTGAAGAGGTTTCTGAAATTACTGCCTTTAGAAACGGATCAATTCAAGGTGGGTACTTTATAATTGCTGCAAGAATGCTAGGTCTTGATTGCGGACCGATGTCGGGATTTGATCAGGTTGGAGTTGATAAAGAATTTTTCTCTAACTCAAAAATTAAGTCTAATTTTTTATGCAATATTGGCTACGGAGAATCAGAAAAACTTTTTCCTCGATCCCCAAGATTTGAATTTAACGAAGTTTGCGAGATCTTATAGTAAATGAAATTACTCTGCCTGGACACAACTCTAAATAATTGTGCTGCTCAAATTATTCTTCCTGGAAAAATCACTCCTGTATTAAGAGATAAAACTCAACCTCCTTCAGATATAATTTCTTTTTTGGTAAATAAATCTTTATCTGATTCTTCGTTGAATATTTCTGACCTTGACGGAGTAATTGTTACAACTGGTCCAGGTAATTTTACTAGCCTGAGGGTTGGTATTTCTTTTGGAGTTGGATTATCTAAAGGCCTTGCTATTCCGATATATGGAATTTCCTCATTACAAGCAATTATGTTTAGTCATAAAAAAAATTGGAAAGAGTACAAAAATTTTTTAGTTACTGCAGAAGCGAGGGGCAATGATTATTTTTTTCAGTTATTTGATAATTTATCCAACCCCATTAGTGATCCTATAAAAACTTCACTAGAGGAAGCAAAAATAATTTTTTTTAACAATAATTTATTTTTCGTAGGATCCGGATCTTTAGGTGTTGCGAAGACTTTAGGTCAAGAAAAAAATATTATTTGCGATAATGATGAGATTGATTTTTTATTAGTCTTTGAAGGCATGAAAAAAAATATCTCATATTACCAGAATAACCTTCAGCCTGTTTATTTATCCGATCCTGTTGCGGAGAAAAAGGATCCATTATGGTTTGCCAAAAAGAAAATATAAGTTTAGATCGTTTAGGTATTATAAATATTAATATAATCCGAAAAATTCAGAAAGAATGTAATGAAACTATTTGGAGTAAGGAATCTTTAACTCACCTTTTCCAGGATGGAAGTGGATCAGGTTTTATTCTGCTTAATGAATTACTACCTGCTGGTTATATTATGTTTCGTTCACTTTCTCGAGAAGTCGAAGTATTATCTTTTGGTGTGATTCCTTTGTTTAGAAGAAATGGGTTTGGACTGATTTTGCTTCAAGAGGTAGAGCGATTTATTATCAGTAATAAAAAATCACAACTTATGCTCGAGGTCTCTATTAATAACTTTACGGCACTGTCATTTTATAGATCTGCTGGCTTCAAAGAAATTAAAATCTTAAAAAATTATTATAAGACTGACAAAGGACGTCAAGATGGTTTATTATTATCGAAATTATATATTTGATGATTACAATGAAAAGTATTCTTGCTAGGATAAAGACATGAAAATTGAAGAAATGTGTGAAGAAAAATCAATGAGGATGACAGACCAAAGAAGGGTTATTGCAAAAATTCTCGATAATGCAGATGATCATCCTGATGTGGAAGAGCTTCACAAGAGAGCTTGTTTGATTGATAAAAATATTTCAGTGGCAACCGTATACAGAACTGTTCGACTTTTTGAGGAAGCAGGGATTCTTGTTAGGCATGAGTTTAAGGATGGAAGGTCGCGATATGAAAATGTTGACATAAGCGATCACCACGATCATTTAATAGACATAGAATCAGGTGAAATAATTGAGTTTACCAATGAAGAAATAGAAGCCATTCAAAAGAAGATCGCTGATACCTTGGGCTATGATCTCATTGATCATCGTTTGGAGCTTTATGGCAGACCAAAAGTCACTAAAAAGAGCTAAAATAAAATGGAAAACAGTAAAGATAAAAAGAAATCTCTTTTTATAAAGAGCTACGGATGTCAAATGAATGAATATGACTCTGAGCGAATGTTAGAAATTCTTGAACCCTTTAACTACTCTTCAGTAGCAGGACCAGAAGACGCCGATTTAATAATATTAAACACATGTCATATTAGAGAAAAAGCCGCAGAAAAAATTTATTCTGAACTTGGGCGAATTAAAAAAATTTATCGTACTAAAAAAAGGGATACTAAAATTGCCGTTGCGGGGTGCGTTGGTCAAGCGGAGGGACAAGAAATAATTAACCGGTCTCCCATCGTTGATTTAGTATTTGGACCCCTTACCTATCATCAATTACCAGAGATGCTTGAGAATATAAATACCGAGAAAGGTCTCCCTAATAAAAAGTTAGTTAATATTGATGTACCTGACGTCGATAAGTTTAAAGAGATGAAGGGCTCTCGGAAAAGCCTAAGGTCAATAAGTTCACTATTATCTATTCAGGAGGGGTGTGATAAGTTTTGCTCTTTTTGTGTTGTTCCCTATACCAGGGGTGTAGAAATATCTAGACCAGCAAATCAGATCATGAAAGAGGCATCCGAACTTATTGAGGCTGGAGCTAAAGAATTAATCTTATTGGGCCAGAATGTTAATGCATGGAATGGGCGTGTGAGCGGCAATAAAAATTGGAGTTTTCCAAATCTTATTAGAGAATTATCCAAGCTGGATATTGCTCGAATTAGATATATAACGAGTCATCCAAGGGATATGACTGATGAATTAATGCGTTCACACCAAGACGTTGAAAAACTTCAGCCCTATCTTCACTTACCGATTCAATCTGGCTCCAATAAGGTTTTAAAGGAGATGAACAGAGGCTATACTTTTGGCGAGTATATGAGAATTATCGATAAAACAAGGGTATATAGACCAGATATTGCTATATCGGGAGATTTTATAGTTGGCTTTCCAGGGGAAACTGACAAAGATTTTAATGATACACTAAAAATTGTTAAGGAAGTTAAATATGCACACGCTTATAGCTTTAAGTACTCATCAAGGCCTGGAACCCCTGCCTCTCTTATGGAAAACCACATTGAAGAGAATGTTAAGAGCGAGAGACTCAAAATTCTTCAGGACTTAATTAAGGAGCAGACGCGAGATTTTAATAAATCGTTTGTTGGTAAAGAAATCGATGTCCTTATTGATAAGCCCGGTAAGGGTGAAAATAGAATGTCTGGACGCTCAGCGTACTTGCAATCTGTTCATATGGATGGCGGCGCCTCTATGATTGGTAAAATTTTAAAAGTAAAAGTAACTAAATCTAGAGACAATAGCCTTGAAGGTATTGCTTCATAAAGAAATGACAATGAAAAAAAACATCAATCAACTAAAGGAAGTAAGGAAGGTTATAGAGTTAGAAAATAATTCATTCTTAACAGACCTTTATGGCGAGCACGATGAAAATTTATCAAAGCTAGAAAATAACTTTGGTATTAATATTTCTTACAGAGGAAATACTATAGAGTTCAGAGGTGAATCGGAGCCCTGTCAAACTGCAAGCCAGTTAGTTCTAAAAATTTATAAAAAACTTAGTAAGGGGGAAAAGATAAACTCAGGTCTTTTCGATAATTTTTCTAAAAAATATTCCGCCGATAATTCTGAAAAATTAAGTACAGTTTTAATTAAAACAAAAAGAAAAAATATTTTTGCTAGATCTAGCAATCAGTCTAAATTTGTTGGTTTAATCCACACAAAGGATCTAGTTTTTGGTGTTGGCCCTGCCGGCACTGGGAAAACCTATCTTGCTGTTGCATGTGCAGTCGAGGCCCTTTTAAATAAAGATATTAATAAAATAATACTTTCTCGGCCAGCAGTTGAAGCTGGGGAACGTTTGGGCTTCCTTCCTGGTGACTTAAAAGAGAAGATTGATCCATATCTTCGACCACTTTACGATGCTTTAAATGATCTAATGCCGGAAAAAGCATTAGAAAAATATTTGGAAGACGGTACTATAGAGATTGCTCCACTGGCTTTTATGAGAGGAAGAACCCTAGAAAATGCTTTTATCATTCTAGATGAGGCACAAAATACATCATCTATGCAAATGAAGATGTTTTTAACTAGATTGGGAAGAAATTCACGAATGGTTGTTGTTGGAGATTCAACCCAGATTGATTTGCCCAGGGGAGAGCGGTCTGGGTTAGCTGAAATACTTAGTATAATGCCGAAGACCAAAGAAATTGGTAATGTTCATTTCAAGAATAAAGATATCACGCGACATAGTCTTGTGACAAAAATTGTAAGAGCTTATGAGAAAAATGGAAGAGAAATTAAAAATAAAGCCTGATATTGTCATTGATATTTCAGCTAGTGATGAATGGAACAAAGATGAAATTTCTTTAGTAAGGAAGGTTCTAAATTTCTCTATAAAATTTATGTCTAAGAATAATCCAACTGAAATAAGCATCAGATTGACCGGGCGTGAGGAAATTAAAGAATTAAATAAAATGTATAGAGATAAAGATTCAACAACCAATGTTCTATCATTTTGTTCTGTAAATGAACACTTTCATCCGGATGCGCGCGAGATTCTTGGTGATATTGTTATTTCCAGGGACAATGTTGTGAAAGAGGCAAAAGACTCCTATAAAACATTTGAAAATCATTTATCACACCTTGTAATTCACGGTTTATTACATTTATTAGGATATTTGCATGATGAAGAAAAGGATGCTCTTATTATGGAAAATATTGAAGTTGATATATTAGAAAGGATTGGAATATCCAACCCCTATAAAGGTATTCGATAGAATGTTAAAAAAACTAACCGACCAATTAAAACTGCTATTAAAAGAAATCATTACTTTTTTAATTAAAAAAAAGCCTAGCTCCTTAAGAACCATATTAGAAGATCATGTTGATAATCAGAGCGAGTTTAGTGCAGAAGAAAAGGATATGCTAATCAATATTATTGGCTTTGGAGAGTCCCGGGTTGAGGACTCAATGGTTCCTAGGGCTGATATTATCGCTGTCGACGTTGAAACTTCCGCAGAAGAGACAGTCAAATTATTTGCTGAGTGTAATCACTCCAGAATTGCTGTCTATAGGGCTACCTTAGACGACCCCATCGGAATGCTTCACATTAAAGATTTCGTTGGTGCCTTGTCCAGGAAAGATATTTCAGACATATTAATTAGACCATTAATTAAGGATATTCTGTTTGTTCCACCCTCAATGAAATCAAGAGAACTTCTCTTAAAGATGCAGGTTTCACGAATTCATATGGCTCTAGTAGTAGATGAATATGGAGGAACCGATGGATTGCTCACTATTGAGAATCTTATTGAAGAGATCGTTGGTGAGATTGAAGATGAGCATTCAGATAATAACTCCAAGAAGATCAATGTTTTTGAAAATTACTTGGATATATCCGCACGCACAACACTTAGTGAGGTTGAAGAAATTTTAGGATTTTCATTATTGGAGGAAGAGGTCGATGAGGAAATAGAAACTATTGGAGGGTTAGTTTTTCTTTTAGCGGGGAGGGTTCCCCAGAGGGGTGAATTAATTCCACACCCAAAAGGTTTTGAGATTGAGATAAGGGAAGTGGATCAAAGAAAAATTATTAATGTTCGATTTAGGATTAATACCAAGAAATTTTCTTAATTAATTAAATTTATTTGGAAATTAAATATTATGAGATTTTTATTATTTAATCTATTAGTTTTTTTGGCTGGCTCTTTATCAGTATTGTCTCAGGCTCCATTGAATATTTTCTTTATTCTTTTGATAACCCTTCCCGTGCTGTTTTATGTTCTTGATCAAAGTCTTACAGAGAATTCCTTTTCTTATAAGTTTCTTAAAATTACTTATTTTGGAAGTATTTTTTTATATGGATATTTCTTTTTTGGTTTATCGTGGATTAGTTCTGCATTTGATTATAGGGAGGGGTTTGAGGAATTAAAGTTTATAAGTATTTTTGGCCTTCCCCTCTTATTGATTTTTTTGACAATCCCTGGCTGGTTAGTTACAGCATTTTTTTGGGGCTCAAGACTTCAAAGCTGCTACGCAATATCATTAGGGCTTTTGGTGGGCGAGTATTGCCGAAGTATTTTATTTACTGGTTTTCCATGGAATTTATTTGGTCATTCTTTAGCCTTTGATGACCGGGCAATGCAAATTACGGCGATTATAGGCGTCCAATCTGCTGGTTTTTTTGTTATACTTTTTTCACTAACGCCAATTTTATTTCTAAAGAAGGATACCATTGTATCAGGTCTAACAACTGCCTTAATATTGCCAGCTCTAATTATTTACGGTTCTATGAGAGTTCCAGAGGAAATAAAATTTTCTGATAAGAGCTTTTTATTAATCCAGCCGAATATTGAACAAGATATAAAAATGAGTGGAGATAATATTTCTTTATTAGTAAAGAAATACATTGAACTTTCGTCAAGCCGTCCTGACGTTGACTTAATCGTATGGCCTGAAAGTGCATTACCTTTTTCTCTTGGAAGTAATAAATCAATAAGAAAATTTATTATGGAAAGTATTGATGGAAATTCTCAATTATTAACAGGGAGTATCCGAGTTGATGAAAAAAATTTATTAAAAAATTCTTCCCTTTTAATCAATAAAGATGGCGAGGTGGTAAGCTTTTATGACAAGATTCACTTAGTTCCTTTTGGAGAATACATTCCCTTTCAAAGATTACTTAACAAATACAATTTTTTAGATATCGTAGCCTCTGACGATGGCTTTTCCAGAGGTTTATTGGATGATCCCATCGCTACACCAATTGGGACCGCACGACTATTGATATGTTATGAAATAATTTTTTCCAATGAAATAATAAGAAGTAAACCAAGGCCAGACGTATTAATTAATATAACAAATGATGCATGGTTTAATGACTATTCGGGACCATACCAGCACTTTGATAATGCTCGATTTCGTGCTATAGAAAATGGGTTGCCAATTTTAAGGGCTGCTAATACTGGAATTTCAGCAGTCATTGACCCTTACGGCAGGGTCTTGAAGAAAATTGACTTAAAAGAAGAGGGGGTTATTTTTTCTAATCTTCCGATCCGAGCGAGCGAGACAGTTTTTTTAAAATTTGGCGACTTCACATTATTAATTTTATTTATATTATGCATTTTAAGGTTTAGAAGAGATTTATTAAGAGAGTACTTTTATGAAGCAAAATAAGAATTATTTATTCACATCCGAATCCGTTTCAGAGGGCCACCCAGATAAGGTTTGTGATTGTATTTCCGATAGCATACTTGATTTATATATTACGGCTGATCCGGAGGCCAGAGTGGCTGTTGAAACTTTAGTTACAACCGATCTAGTGATTGTTTCTGGAGAGATTAGATCGAAAGCTAATATTACAAAAGAATCTATAGAGAACGTTATAAGAAACTCTGTTAAAGAAATTGGCTATGAACAAGATGGCTTCCATTGGGATACTCTCAAGACTCAAATTCTTCTTCATGAGCAATCTGCAGATATTGCCGTAGGCGTTGACTCTATTGGTAACTCAAAGGAGGAAGGCGCTGGCGATCAAGGAATAATGTTTGGATATGCATGTGACGAGACGCCTGAATTTATGCCTGCTCCAATACTTTATTCACATAAAATATTAAAATTATTAGCAGATAAAAGGCATTCGGGCCTAATTGAAGGAATACTTCCAGACTCCAAGTCACAAGTTACATTCAGCTATGAAGGGGGTAAGCCAAAATATATTGACTCTATTGTTGTCTCTTCCCAGCACACGGAAGATTGTTCTCAAAAAAAAATTCAGGAAATAGTAAGGGATACAATAGATGGCGTTATGCCCCAGGAATGGTTAAGGGCTGATACTTCGTTTATAGTTAATCCTACAGGTAAATTTGTAATTGGTGGCCCTGTCGGTGATACAGGATTAACAGGACGAAAAATCATTGTCGATACCTACGGAGGTTCAGCACCTCACGGTGGCGGTGCATTTTCAGGAAAAGATCCTACAAAAGTTGACCGTTCCGCTGCTTATATTGCCCGGTATTTAGCAAAGAATATTGTTGCCTCAGGTATCTCGGAGCGTTGTACGATTCAACTATCTTATGCAATTGGTATCGCGGATCCCCTTTCGGTCTATGCAGATATGCACGGCACTGGGATTGTTTCAGAGCGGGATCTGGTAAGGGTATTGCGTGATTTAGTTGATCTAACTCCTAGGGGTATTAGAGAAACCCTTGGACTAAACAAGCCAATTTATAAACGTACATCATCATACGGACATTTTGGTAGAAGCCCTAGTGCAGATGGTGGTTTTAGTTGGGAAAAATTAGATCTAGTTGGTTCTATATCTGATGCCCTTAAATAATATAGATAAAAATATCATCACTGTTCGTGGTCGAGAGAGGTCCTTAACCTCCAAACAAAAAGAGTTATTTACTAATTTAAAAGAATACGAAATTAACGTCTTGTCTCTAAAAGATTCTAATTTTCTCAAAGGAAAAAAATTATTTTTTGAAATTGGGTTTGGATCAGGAGAGATTATCTGTAAACAAGCAAAGCTCAATCCAAACAACATATATATTGGTGTTGAGTACTATAAGAAAGGAATTACACAACTTATAGAGAAAATTATAGAGAATAAGATAAGTAATTTAAAAATTTTTCACGGAGATGCGCGTAGAATTCTGATGGATATTCCAAGTAATATTTTTGATGAAATATGGCTCTTTTTCCCCGACCCCTGGCCAAAGAATCGTCATGAAAAGAGAAGATTTGTTCA